>TARA_R100001440_G_scaffold4448_1_pt1 | contig 10650 bp, 11 predicted proteins | sample TARA_R100001440 | Tara Oceans TARA_R100001440 (sample SAMEA2622112) | marine metagenome | biome: marine biome (ENVO:00000447); feature: surface water layer (ENVO:00002042); material: "saline water (ENVO:00002010), including plankton (ENVO:xxxxxxxx)" | depth 5 m
AGCAGTATTGACCTGTCTGCGCCACTGTACGTTTGACTGATCTACTGCGTACTGCATGTTCACGTTGAATTTCTCGCGATTATCACGCATCGCAGTGTTGAACTGCGACTGTGCGTTTAGTTCGCCCGCGTTGAACTGTTCGACAGCAGCACGTCTGTTTGCGTTTGCCGTCTCGACTTGCGAAGTTAGTTCCGCAAAGAACTCTTCGACTTGTAACTCGTTCTTGGCGTTGAACTGCTGACGAGCATTCTCCTCTGCCGCATCCTTAAAGATAGCTTGCGTGAGGGCGTTGTATGATATGGTTGCCGCCTGTTGCCGTGCGTCGAGGTTCTTAGTTTCGGTAGAAAGGAGAAGCTGCGCGTTTACCACCGCACCCTGTAAGCGGGCGGAGAGGTTAGCCTTGTCCATTGCCGCAACAACCGCCGCATTCTGAAGGGCGGTCTTCTGGCGATTGTCCAAGTTCTTTAGCTGGATGTTTGCGTACTTCTGCGCGTCTGCTGCTGCGATAGGTACGCCCGACTCCATGACCGCTTGCGTTATAGCGGCCCCTGCCATAGATGATGCACCCAGACCCCGAGCCTGCATAACACCGGCAATTTTCCGTGCGTTTGGCGCGGCCCACGGGGGAAGGGGTTTACCCTCTTCGATACTGCCTAGTAATTCTCCTAACTGGTATTGAACAGTGGCACGCTCGTCGAGTTCTTCGGTAGCAGCTTGCGCTTGAGAACCCGCAGAAACCGTACCCTGAATCTGTGATATATCGATTTGAGGTGCAGCCCCGATTTGTGCAGCTTCCATCTGCGTAATATCCGGCGCAATCTGTTGCGTACTGTCATACGTGCCGAGACCCGGCGTGGGTGCAGCGGGCAACCCTACATCGAGACCTGTCGTCGGAGCAGTAGTTACTGATGCAGTTACATCCCCTTGAAGCTGTGGTGCCGTTTGCATCTCCCCCGATTTAACCACCGGACGTACCGGAACAATTTGTGGAACCCCGTCCATCTGCCCGGATGCTTGTGCATTGATCTGATCTAGCATCGTTTGATCGTCAGATATTTTGTTAGGTTCTGCCATGATTATCTAAATCCCATAAATACAGAGACGACCATAGCTACGACTAGGATCGTGCTTCCCATGATCATCGCTTCTAAGCGCCACATACGTTTGTCAAGTGACTCTAGTTTCTCTTGCACGTTGGCGTACCGGATAGCACATTCTTTTTCATGCGCCTCTAGCTCCATCTGTGTTTTGAGTACAGGTTCCATTGTCTGTTCTAACTTCATCCTGCAGGACTTCCGGGAGCGTTAAAAATGTCAATGTTAACTGTGCCACTGGTGGGCACGTTGGTGTTAGCGTTTCCTGTAACCACTGGATGTGACCAAGACCACGAATTTGACGATGAGTTGTTTACGCTTTTCACTTCACCATTAGTAAAGCTGCTATCGCTTCCCCACGGCGAAGACGTAAGGTTTAGCGTTTGCCCGGTATTGTTGGTGAGCGTCATGTCATAGACGCGAGTGAGGCGGGTGTATGTGGCAGAACCGGCCTGCGGGTCACCGCTACCTTGTTCGATTTGTATGGTAGCGCCGTCGGTTACGGTGAAGTTTACTGTTTGGCCCTCTCCCACAGTGCCGAGTTGGACGCCATTTTGTTTTACTTTGTAGTTACCAGTCTCTCCACTCGCCACAAAAACCGTGAGAGTTGTGGTGCTGCCGCCAGCCGTACCAGTGTCAATTGTGAAGCTGGTGCCTGCCGGTGAGCTAAAACTAACATTTATAGTGGAGGATGTACTGTCATTAGCCACCACCGCAGCCACGCTTCCGCTGGTCGCACTGGTCGTGCCGCTATCAGAATTGGCGGCAACTATAGTGCTGGTACTCGGCACCTCTGATCCGCCCCGATAATATTCGCTGATGCTAATCGGATTAGAACCGCCGTAGAACGTCTGAATCTCACTGAATGAGATTGCATTTCCTGCGCCGCCGTTAACACCCATCTTTACGATCCATCATAGCTAGACAAGTCAGCAAAAGCTGTGATGTCGTTTGTTACTTTCAAATGCCCGGACGTAGTCAGCAACATCTTTGCGTCACCGTTGTGCCGGAACACAAGCTCGTCCGAAGACGTGACTACAACGGTCCAGTCACTGCTGGCACCAATCTGAATAGCAACATCTGTGCCGGTGTCACTGCTATTGACGTTTGTTGCAATGAGCTTGCTGCTTTCGATGTCGGCAACAAGCGTGCCTTTTGTAATACTAAGGTTGCCGGTATCTGCACCCGTAAAGGTGCCGGTGCCCATTGTAAACTTGTCTTCGCTTTCATCGAAACCGATAAAGGCGTTGTTGGCGCTGCCGCGCTCGATGACGATACCAGCGTCATTCGAGGGTGATCCACTCGTACCGTTAGCCAGTTCGATTAGGCTGTCCGATACAACGGTGTTTGTTGTAGCTACGGTAGTAGTGGTGCCGTTGACCGTCAAGTCACCACCGACAGTCAAATCGTCTACGACGTTGACTACGCCGGAGCCTTTACCGTCTAGCTTTAGATCGATGTTGGTGTCGTCACCGGATGCTTGGATGAGGGGATGCCCACCTGTTGCAGCATTGGCGATTGTGATCTCGTTGACCGCACTGCCTGTCTCCGTGAACTTGATAATTTCGAGAGTGCCGTCGCCAATTGCGTTGCCGTTAACGTCGAGCATACCGCCAAGCTGGGGAGAACCGTCCCCTACCAAATCGGTAGTAACTGCAGCAGTCTGCGTATCAACGTATGCTTTAATTGACTGCTGTGTCGCGAGATGATTCGCGCTATTAGAAGACATGTTGTCTTCGTCTTTAATAGACGTGCCGCTTATCGTGTCATTTAAAACAGCGGAAGTTAGTGTCTTGTTGGTAAGAGTTTGGGCAGCACTCGTACCTACAATCTCCTGATCACCTCCGGCAGGTAAGGTCAAGGTGTTTGTGACGCCTGCAGAGTGCGGCTGTGGCTGCACAGTTTGAGCGTGTGCGTTGCTCGCCTCGCAGTAGAACTTAACTTGCGAACGCGAACCCGTCCCGGTGCGAATGTCAACTAAGCCATCCGACACGCTGACGCCACCAGACGATCCATCGCCGTCTATATTTACCTTGCCATCGCCATTCGGCACTATACCTATGTTGCCGTCGCTGTTTGTAGAAGTAATCGAGTTACCGTTGATGTTTATATTGTCAACATCTAAATCAGTGTCAATTACAACCGTACCCGTACCATTCGGGGAAATGGTGATGTCACCATTGGTATTTGTTGAAGTGATGGCACCGCCGTTGATATTGATGTCATCAACATCAAGATCACCAGTGATGTTAGCAGCACCCGTTATAGTCAGAGTGGCGGTGTCGATGGTCACGGCTGTCGATGCGTCGATATCAACAGTCGGCGCAACCATCTCTAGCTCTGTGTCTGCGTCGATGTCTAACTTGCCGTCTGCACTAGACAGAATCTTCAGGCCGCTGTCCCGGAACTGAATGAACTTGTCTGTCGCAACAGTTATGTCTGTAGTGGTTGCGAGGGTGCTTCCTGATTGAGTAGTTTCTTGCGAGGGACCGAGTTTACTTATAGGTGCGCCGTCTCCTGTCGTAGAGCCGTCGTGTGTGTGACCGGACGATACGTCGAACGCAGACTCGATAGCATTAAATTCACCGTCGAGAGGCGCAGCGTTGATCACGTTGCCGTCCGCAATCTGGTTCGTCGTGTCGTTACGAGTGTAGCCTGCCATCGTTGATTACCTTCTTCCGTATTGTCCGTACTCTATCACTGCCGCATCGAGAGAGAACGGTGGGCCGGTGCCGCTCGACTCGAATTGTAGAGACACAGTGAATCCGGAGCCTTGTGTTTGTGTGTCGAATATAGACTGGAGAGATTCTCCGCTGTAAGTAGACGTTCCAAATATCGCTGCAGGATCGCCAAAAGTAGCGATACCCGCAGAACTAGACGTGTTGTTTAGGCTGATCGTCGCCGGTTCAACAACCCCTGTTTCGCTAAGATCGTACTTCATGTTAAAGTCGAGGTTGACCGTGCCCTGCGGATCAGTGTAAATCGTAGCACGATACACGCTCTTGCGTGTTCGCGGGTCTGAAATAGGGAAGTAAGGAGTCGAGAAACTAGCTGTGATGTTCGAGCCATCAAAGCTATTGCCAGACTCCATTTGATATACGTACCCGTCATCGTTTGCAAAAATCACAGTCTCTGCTTTGCCTGTGTATGTCGAGTCTGCAACGTACGCTTTTATTCCCGTCGTTTCGGCCCAGTTTAGTCCCGTGCCCTGTTCGCCCTGTATTTGGGTGCCTATGATGCCTTTCGATGCTGCCGCTGTCGTTGTCGATGCAAATCCAAAGATACGATACTGGGACTTTTCTCTAATCGTTACGGATGAAAAAGAAGTGTTACCAGATGTGAGAGCAACGATTTCTTTTTGTATCGGCTTAGTTACTGACGCCAAGTTAAAGTCTTCGTTACGTTCTGTTCCTGCAACCGTACGCAAGCCGTCTGGACCTAAGAATATAACGTCGCCGGATATCTCCTGTGCCGTATCATTTACAACGCAACCTATGTTGTCTGTGATAGGCTGCATCTGAAAGTCTGCAATGCTGCTGCCTACGATCCGAGAGATGCGATCTTCGGAGAAGACGATAAGTTGTTCACGGAAAACTATTAAATCAGTTATAGTGCTGCCTACGTTGATTATACCACCGCCGGAAGCTGCTGTAAAGTCATCATCTTCAAACGGCGCAGAAAAGATAAGGTTCTCGCCTTTTGCAGCAAAGATATGTTCCTTGAATTCTACTGCGTGCGTGGCACCCTGTAAATCTGACGGTCCAGAAAGTTGCGACAAATCAGAGGCAGTTATACCCGCAAGTATCAAGGGGTAACCTATGCCATCAACAATAAAGAGCTTGTCGTTGCCATCAAAGTTATACTTGCAGAAACGTACGCGTGTAGCACTCGCACCAAGTGTTAGAGATGTTGACAGGTCTGTCCACGCTCCTGATCCGGATGCGCCTGCAAAAAGTTTAGGATTAGTGCCGGATTGATCACGTGCAGCTATAACTCTGTTTCGAAAGAATATTATCCCCAGTACATTGTTTTGTCCGGTAACAACATTCGAATTAAATTTAGTGAATCCTTCTACACGTCGGTAGCCGCCTTCTGTGGACGGTTCGAAGTTGATAAGGTTACGTGCAGAACCCGGAGCGGCACTCCCGTGCTGCAAGGGACTGAGGTTACTGATAAGACCCCCGCGAAACTCGATGGGGTACGTCTGCCAACGATCAGGCATGTTAGGTTGCCCTTACATAATAGTTTTCGTTTACAAGTATCTTACGCATGTTCTTCATGCCTTCATCGAACTTGTTTTTCGATATCGAAGCCATCTCCATGTTGTCGCGGAACATGTAACAGTAGTACATGGCACCGTCTACGATCACGTGCTTGTACGGCTCCGGTATCATAGGCACGTCATCGTGCAGAGATAGATTTACAGGATGTAAGAAATATTCGTACTCGACTGTGTACGCTTTGTCAGGCATAGGTATGATGCCAAAGTAACCATCCTGTGACCGAAATACAAACTCGGGCACACCACCCTTTGTAACGTCTGTCTCGTCTTCTTGATCTATAAAACGATCAACATATTCTACGTATGTAATCTTACGTAACTTACGCGCTCTGCCTAAGTCGAGACTTGTGTCACGCTTCACTCGGAACGTATCAAAGTCTACATACTTAGCTTCGTCCGCGAACGAGTAGCGAGTTTCCCCGGCAACCAGCGTGATCTCGTCAGAGTTGTGGTTGTAAGGCCAGTAAAGATAGTACTGATTGATGTCGTGGATAGAAGAGTTCACCGCATCCTTTATCGTGCCGTGAAACCCTTTTGCGGTAGCAAAGTTGGTAGTTGTTAGTTCTACCTCGTTTAAGCGTCTGCCAACCTCGTTGACGATATCGAGATAATTGTACGGCATCAGCTACGCTCCCTCACTCGCAAGTTAATTACTCGTTTCGTAACAATAGCAGCACTGGTTTTAGACGATGTGCTTGTCGTGATCTCACACACAAGTTTGTTATCTGTGTTTGCGGTTCCACCTGATAGCACAATAGTTGCAGTCGTAGTTGTGTTCGAAATGCTGTTTACAGTCATGCCATTAAACGTATCTGAAGCAGATAAGCTACTCGACTCTGTGCCGTTCGCTTGTATGAAACGCCACGCAACAGAGGCTATGGTTACACTATCAAGATCGAGGTATCGAGACCAGTCTACAGTGTAGTCTAGCCGTTCGTCCGGGTCTTTGTCAGGCCAACGTAATGACATGTTATGCTACCTTTACTAATCTTTTTTGCGGCTGGGCTACAGATATCACCCGTATCTTTTCTTTACGGATAGAAACAGTGCGCTGCGTATCTTGAAGAATGTATACTATACGATCTGACGGTTCACGGATTGCCACTTCTCGTGCAGGCTCTTGACTGACAAGCACAGCACGGCCCCGTTCATACAGCGCCGGATCGAAACGGAAGGAAAGAAATCCGTCCGCAACTACTGTCGCTGCACCGGATACGGCCCCGACGCCTTTTTTTGTAAGTGTGCCTGCGCCGGATACTGTTGCCGTGCCGGTTATACCGGATGTAACATCCGCGACTAAGTCACCAGAAGAACTTACTGAAGAGGTTGCAGAACTCGTTCCGGATACATCCGCAAGCAAGTTTCCGGCTGCTGTTACGGATGCTGGCCCAGAGGCTGAACCCGCTCCGGTAAAGACAAATCCCCCCGTTGCAGTAGCACTACCCGCACCGCTAACAGATGCTTCTCCATCTAAAGTGAGTTCTGGCGTTGCAGATACAGATGCTGTGCCGGTGATGCTCGCTGATGCGCCTGAAATAACACCTGCGGTCGAACCGATAGCACTTGCGGTTCCTGTGACACTTGCCGCGCCTTTTCCTTCAAACGTAACGGATGCAGATGTAGAGCCTGTACCGGTGATGCTTGCTGATGCGCTTGAAATAACACCTGTGGTCGAACCGATAGCACTTGCGGTTCCTGCGACACTTGCTGCGCCTTTTCCTTCAAACGTAACGGATGCAGATGTAGAGCCTGTACCGGTGATACTGCCTGTTCCGGGATGAACTCGCGCTCCAGAAGCAGTTACGGAGCCTGTGCCGGTGATACTGCCTGTTCCGGGATGAACTCGCACTCCAGAAGCAGTTACAGAGCCTGTGCCAGTGACGCTTGCTGACGCTAGTTGAGTTTGTACCCCAGTTGCAGACACAGAGCCTGTGCCGGTAATAGATGCTTGTCCGTCTCCGGAAAGTGCTGCCGCTGCAGTAACAGAAGCAGAACCTGACACAGAAGCCGCACCGGTATGTTCTGTTCCTGCTGCACCACCAGAGGAAAAGTTTGCGTCAACAAAACCGAGTCCAGAAACAGTGAGGGTATCGTAAAACCCTATTGCACCTACTCTCGGTAAAGCCATCTTAGTACGTCTCTATGTCAGCGGAAACTATGTAGTATTTTTGAATGTTAGTATTCGAAGCAAAGTCGAGACGAATACCTAAACACACGCTAGTAATATCTTCTTGACCACTGGTCGGCACATTACTTAAATTTAAAGTAACTGTTGTGGGTGAGCTAGGGTCACCTCCTGCAGATACGGTTGTAGCTGATGAGCTATACACGCGAAAATTACCTGTTTGAGTGGTATCCCTGTGCCACGCTCGTAAAAGAATAGACCCTGCCGCAGAATTACTACTTCCATCTGCATAAGCTACAACAACTTTTGCTCTTAAATCGTCCGATCCGGCAGTGTAGCTCGGAACAGCGAGATCGAGAGGTATCCACGACTGTGTAGATGAGTTGCCGGTCGTTGTTCCACACCACTGTCCGACCAGAACATCTGTACTGCTAACAGTGTCGTTGTACATAAGCGAAGGAAAATGTGTCCCCGCAGTGTATGGATCACCTATCAAAGATATAGGTTTTCCATCGTAATCATTATGTTCTGCAGATGCGACTAAAAATTGCGGAGCAGCAGTTGAGCTTAAAGCACTATTTACGTTAACACCGACATTGTGAGCAGTAGTCCTGTAGTTACTACCGCCGAGAATAAATTTTCCAAAAGATGTGTAATTTATCGGATCAAAAAATCCGGCGCGAGTCAACTTGGGGTCATACCAGTTCTGTGACGCGTTGATTGTTTTTGTTGAATTAAAAAGAGCAAGGCTGCTTGAAGTAGAAGTTTCCACACCTCCCATTACTGGACCTATATAGTCGCCGTATGTTCCTACGCCGGGTACAACAGACGCTAGAGGAGCTATTCCGGGATTCTTCAAACCGGATTCGTAGGTGACTGTTCCTCCGAGATTATCTAAAACAATATCGTAACTGTCGGTGCCGCTCGATGACAGCGCACAGTAAACACTATTCTGTAAATAAGTAACGGAATTACCTGAAAGGGTAGGTAGATAGCTGGCTGTATATCTCAAAAGTTTCTGTGTACCCGAAGCTGAAGAGTCATTGTAGGCTTTAGCATACATATTTCCGAATTTATGTGCGTGGTTACTGTAACTTCTCAGAAAGTTAGGGTAGCACCGACCAGATATAAAATTTTTAAACGTAGTTGTAGCTCCAGAACCTGAAGTACTCGACGGAAAAAGTCTTATGTAATCATCGTAACCCTCTGTCCCCCCAGTAATCATAGGAAAGACACACGTATCTCCAGAGTAACCCCCATAATACCAATTACTTATGTAAAAAAAGTTAAGTGCGAATACGGGAAATACGTGGTCTGTAGCCTCGCCCCTAGAATCACTTTCGTTAAATTCCACATACAATCCCTGATAACTAGCTGCGCCGGGATGTTCAGCTTGGCAAAAAATAAGGCGCTCACAGTCGTATTTTATTTTGGTTGTACTAGAAGAATTTATGTAAAAATATCTAAAATTTGTAGAGCCATACACTTCAAAAATGCTGTAACCATTTTGTTCTGTTTCGCTTGTCCATCCTGCGGACAAAGTAACTTTTACAGAAATATTAAAAGAATAGTGGTGGCTGGAGCTATAACTTATAATATTAGCGTATTCATCCTTTACTCTAAAAAGCTCAATTCCAGTACTGCCTGCGGAATTGTGACCCATCTGCTCACGTATAACAGGATAGATAAAAGAGTGAAGAAGGGTTCGTACTAAGTTACTATCACTATGTTCATTACCCGCAAAAAATAGGGGGTGACTCCAATTAGGAAGATAGCTAGCTATGTCACTATTTTGAAAAGCAAATAAATTAGAGGTAGTGTCACTAGCCGTGCCGTCAAAAGTGCTATTACCAGTTACAGGTTTTAAATCGCTTGTGTTACGAGCATAGCCAAGACTGCCGTCCCCATAGACATTTCCTTCACTACCAAAAAGCGTACCGAAGGCAATGCCTTTCATTCGTAATTCATCACCGTTAGAAAAACTAGTACCATTTATTGAACTTACAGAACTATTACTGGTACTTATGAAATCGTTAAGAGAAAAGGGCGCAGCATATGAGCCGTCCTTAGTAGAGGTATCAGTCGTACCTGCACCCTGCGTGGTAGCCTCTAAAAAAGGGTCTATCCAGTAAGTAGCCATTACCTAGACGCAACCCACTCTTGAAATTTTACTTCACACGCATCATTCACAGAATTAAGGCTCCACCCCGTAATGTCTTCTAGTACCGCTACATCTTCTTTTCCCTCTTCGTCGTAACAACGAATTTTTACGAGGGGAAGCACAACTGATAGGACTTCATAGTACGCATTCGATTCCGACATGAAATCTACGCCTCTGTAATGGTGATTGAATCCGCAGCGAAGGTGATTGAATCTCCGTCAGCAATAGTCTTAGATGCTGTCAGTGCGCCGTGATACAACAAATTTCCACCGCTAGAAGCATCGAATATTCCGAAATGCGTTACTGTACCGAATGAACCACCACTAGCAGTAAACGTCTCGGAAGAGCTATTAGTAGTGCTTCCATTCGTAGCATGTGCCGCATTAAAAGTTATTGCCTGACGACCATAACCGTTACCAGATACCTCTGCACCAGTGCCTGCGTCTGTAGGGTCCGCTGTGTGAAGAGATAAGTGTACGGAAGTTGGTGCCCAGTCAGCCGTGTCCGTGAGAACGTAATCTAGAATTTTCTTTTCTAGATAATCAGATTTTGCAGACATAGTTTACTCCCTTGTTTATGTCTTATTAGGATCGTACCGCTCTTCAACAGAGACGGTTACAAGTATAGTGTTAGAGGTTGTTGCCGTAGCTTTAACAACATCTCCCGCATCTAAAAATAGTGGAGTATTCATATCCACTAATGCTACGGAAGAGTTAGACGATATAGCACGTGCCTCGAATATGTTTGTTGTAACCCCTCCGGCTACTCTCTGTATAAGTATGTTTCGATTAGCCGAATCCGTATTAGATAAAATAATAGCCTGAACCACAGACGAGTGATTAGCAGGCACCGTGTATATCGTCGTCTGGCTCGTAGTGGTCAGGTCAACTGACTTTGTAACAAGTTTAGTAGCCACTAGCGAACCCTTCTGTATGCACGTGTCTTCTTCGCTATCTTTTTAGGCTGCTTCGCCACCTGTTTACCGGCC
>TARA_R100001440_G_scaffold65434_1_pt1 | contig 10650 bp, 24 predicted proteins | sample TARA_R100001440 | Tara Oceans TARA_R100001440 (sample SAMEA2622112) | marine metagenome | biome: marine biome (ENVO:00000447); feature: surface water layer (ENVO:00002042); material: "saline water (ENVO:00002010), including plankton (ENVO:xxxxxxxx)" | depth 5 m
GCCGCGCACCCCTGCCGCGCTAGGTTGTCAAAGTACCTATTGCATACGCCCATATAATCGCTTCTCAGCGACTTTACAGAAACTTTTGATATATTAGCGGTAAAAATATTTAAAGCCGTTAAACGCGATTCTGTGCGGTTTCTTGTCTCAAATAAAAATAATATATTAGCTCGTTTACTTTTACCAATAGGTAGGTACAGGTAAACGTGTAAAGTTGCTTAAACGGCGATTCTGGAGCTTTTAGAGTGGGGTCTTATATAATGCTGCTTTGATTAATTAAGTATTTTAATCAGGACAAAAAAAACCCCGTATAAAACGGGGTTCATTTTGCTCTTTTTGTGGTACTCGAACCAGTTGCGCATCTGGAACGATCTCCTAGTTTTTATTTGCAGAGATCATGCAAATCATTGAATAAATAAAGCTAAGCTAAAAATTAAAGTCTCCGCGCATAATACGCCGATTATGGCGGTTGACCATTTAATACAGCCACCATATGAGGCAAGCAATACAAATTAAAATAAATATTTCGTTTTTAATAATCCGTTTCATTCGCGCTTGCATTTTCTTAAGTGCAATATATCGGGCGGCACTTTCTGCCGCTTTTCTTTTGATCTGTTGATCTGTTGCGTTGAACTTTCGATAATTCATTATGTTGCCTCCTGTACGATATCATCGAGCCTTTCGATATTATATAAAAGATTATCTATTAAATCGCCCACAGTATCCTCATTATGTGTTGCTTCATGAACTCTGTTGAAATGAGTCAAGTTGTTGTCTTCCAAAGTTCTTTTCAGATCAACTGCATCAAAATACATACTTGAAACCTTGTCTGGATCTACTGTTATAATTTTCATTGTCTCACCCCCTTTGATGCAATCCATTCTTGCTCAGAGGAAAACTCCTGATAAATTTCTTCATTCATCTTGTCACCTCACAATTATTTTCAATAATGGTTATCATTTTTTGAATGTAAAATAAATCTTCTTCTAATACTGCTAGTGATAAATCATTATTTTCATCCCTTTCAATGTCATCAAGTAGACACGCGATTGATAAACTAGCTTCTCTTATTGCTTCTAAAAGTTTCATCACTCAATACCTTTTATTATTGGTTAATGGTGTTTAATTAACACCATAAGAGACACTCTTTTAAAATGTCTCTATATGCTATTAACTTAGTGACCATATCCGCCGGCTGTATTCGTCGCATATTTTGCGTCACCTTCCCAGATTGAAGTACTGGCGAATGAGTAAATATTAAAATCACCATAATTATTCAAACGCCTAACTAATGGCTCACCAATCAAGTTACACTCATTTGGCGACACTTTGATTTGTGCATCGCATGAGGTAGACTCCGACCATGTGCTGACCTGTTGTAAGGTATAATTAGCGCCTTTAATTTTTGTAATGACGTAATAATCGACATTTGTTTGATCATATCCCCACATCGTATATAGGATAGTGCCGACCTTGTAAGTTGCTTTCGCCTTTGCTTTGCGTTCCTTGTTTGCTTGCTTGCGTTCGGCTTTGCGCTTTGCGCTAGCTTCTAATTCAACGAAGCGTTTCCCTAACCAGTCATCTACATATTTCTGTCGATGTTCCGCATCTTTGAAATAGTAGCTCCAAAGTGGTTTTTGTTGTTTGTTTATAAATGCCCTTGCGCATGGTGATTTATCATTAACCCCGCCTTGATATAAATAAAGATCGGCCCTTAAATTTTCATATTTAATGTGTTCTGACCCTTCCGGGATGTAAAAATCTCTAGTCAATTTCATTTTTCAATACTCCTATATTTAATTAATTTTTATTTGTTTAACTTACGTTTTTTGATTCTTAACTCTTCAGAGTGGGAATCAAATCTTTTTAAATAATCACTGACACTTCTAAATTTAGAATCTAGATCCGTTTTTGCTTCATGTTCCCACACATTACAATCAAATAAATAAAAACCGATTGAATCAATAGCTTTATTTAATGCGTGTTCGGCTTCATTTAACGCGCTTTCATCGCGGAACTGCTCTAGCTGACCTGATACAAAATAAATCGCATGATAGAGCTTTAATAGTTGCTCTGCCTTGTCCTTTTCAATTAAGAGAGGAAAGCCTCCCAGTTTAATTTTATTATTCATACTTCAAAACCTCATTAAATTGTTGTAGATAAAATTGCCACATAACCAAAAAGAGAAATTAAAGATGATGCAACAACTATTAACAAAGCTTGTTGAATTAATATTGATCTTTTTACTTTTGTCCTTTGTCGCTTTGTGTATTTCATTTCTTTAACTCTTTTTAATAAATGTAACCCTTACTTTAAAGATATTTACAAAATTGTAAACCTGTTTTTTTATACAGTAGTTTTTGCCCCGTTTCTGCGATTTTTATCCGAATTTATCCATGGGATAGCCATGGGATAGCCGTTATTCAATTTGATTACGAAAATATGCGTGGGATAGCCATTGTGCAATTTTGTCCGAGAAATACGCGTGGGATAGCCTTTGTTCAAATGCGCTGCGGAAACAACCGTGGGATAGTAAATCAGAATCCCGTGGGGATTTTCATGCGGCGAATCTCCGATCTCATTCTGATTTGGAAGCGGCGCATAAAGTTTTGCTTTATGTACTTTTGAGCAATCTTTGGTGCTGGGAATATGGCTTTTTGTGTTCTCTGTTTCCTATCAAGTGCAATCACTAATCGAGGAGCTTTATTTTTGTAATATCGATACAGACCATACCTTTTGTTCTGCCCCTTACGATTGTTTGGTTTACCTACAAAATACAAAGCCGTATTCGCTTTTTTCCTTGCTAAAGTATTTCTAGGGATGTTGCCGTATTTGTTTAGTTTTTGCATAGACTTGACGGGTTCTATTAAAACTTTTGATTTGGCATATGGTTTTACAACACCACCATATGTAATTGTCTTTAACCAGAAACGACTGCCAAGATATCCAACCAATCCAGATAAAGTACGCACATTTGATTTGTCTACAGCAATACCACTTTTTGTATATGGCACTGCGCCCCCGTCAACATATTTATCAATGTCCTCTTTTAATATTCTCATCGTGTTAAAAGAGATATCGTTAATAGTTTTACTTGCCGACTTCGGAAATACTCGTTTAGCAAGAAAATCTAACTTGCCTTCATACTCTTTAAGATTAATGCTTATTTGAACTGCCATAATTTAATTGTGATCTTTCTCTAAATCCATCAAAGGGTTTTTATTTGCTAAATCAAATTCATCGGGAGTGAGCAGAGATTGTCGAGCATCGACATCTTGTATCCAGGCTTGCAGACCTTTTACGATTTGTCTTCCCGCTTCGGGATTACTGTATAATGAAGTATGAAGATTATCGACTACAGTTAGTAAATCATCCCAACCATATTTTTTACATTGGTAAACACGATCAGTAAAGGTACTCATAATGTTTGCCTCTAACATTATAAGTGTTTGATTTTACTTGTTTAATGTTTTTTTATCAATCTGAGCTTTATTAAATCTCTCTTGCGCATCTTCCACACACAAGTATGCTCCGTGCATAATCCATCCTAAACACCACAGCGAAAACCACGTTGTAATAAAAATAATTAGTTGCGACCCCATATTTTTTTTAACCTCTCGACTTCTCTTAAAACTGCTTTATTATGCTCTGTCACTGGTATGTTGACTTCATCATCGTCATCATCAAACCAATCGTTGGAATCTGCAATCGCCTGTCGATGTCTATCTATGTCTTCTTCGTATAGACGGACAGGTTCTTCACTACTTTGTATATGCGCGATCTCATCTAAAAAATTGTAGAAACATCGATGAACTTCTAAGATTTCATCTAACTCCTTACGATTATAAACTTTTTTATCAACCATCCTACTCTCCTATGCGTTTTTCTTCATGTCTTATTCTCTCCCGTACTTCTTTTTGAAATAAAACAACCTCCTCTCTTATAAATTTTTTTGGCGGTAAATACAATAATTTTTTTAGTGCTTTCACCCTTTTTTCCCCATACATGTCAATCATGTAGTCTCGGTAAGCATCTTGTACCATAGGATCTGACATCATCATATTGCATCTTTTACATTGTGGATGTATTTGTTCTTCATACAGTTTGAGTCTGGTGTGACGTCTTGAGAAGTAATGTCCACCGTCCATAGTTTTGTAATGTGCAATCCGTTTACAAGATACACACTGACAGTAACCATTGTCGTCAGACGCTTTCATTCGCACTAGCTTTTGTAAAAGTACGGCAGCCTTTTCAACTTCTTGTGCGATTGTCAATGATTTCTTGTTGCGCTTTTTCATCTTCAATTAAAATATCGCAAAAATGTTTTATCTTTTCTAAATCTCTGATACCGCCTTTATCACGCCATCGTGTCGCATACTTTATTATTGACCCCTCACAGAATCCTAACTTATTTGCTTGTATATACTGAACTGGCTGTATCACTAAATTTTTGTAATGATCTCCACCCACCTGTCTCTTCAATGACTGCATGATCTATCCTTCACTATCATAATGTCTGGTGTTTTTACATCGCATTTAGAACAAACCGCAAAAGCTTCATCTTTTTCGTCAAGCCAATATTCTAACGTGTTACCACAAACACAATATTGTCTTTTGATCATATGTAATCCATCATGTAGATATGTAATGTCAGCCATCTAATTGTTCCATTGTGATTTTGACGCGACTATCTTCTCCGTGACGTTTATGATAAATGACTGCGCTCATCGATCTTTCTGCTCCATATCCTTGATCATCATGCCACTGATCTGTTGCTACTAGCGAACCCCAATGTTCAAAGTGCATTGACGAGACTTCGCGTTTTAGTTGATGATGAATATGTCCTAAATGACAATAACGATTTTTACACTGTGACCATTCTTTGTCCAAATGTTTAACAACTGTTTGTAAAATCTGCTCGTGTTTTACTCGATGTCCATGATGAAAAACAAAGAGATTATTTCCCCATTCATAATGTAAGAACATGGAATAATTAGGCAACACAGTTACCCTTGATTCTTTTTCATAAATTAGTTCTAAACAACTGCTTAAATGACAAGCCATATCAAAATCATGATTACCTCGCACATTGATGATCAATACTTGCTTATGAACTCGTAACATTGCTTCTATCAAAATTTGAAATAATCTACCTGCAAGTTTGAATGTTTTACCGATCCGTGTGTCTACGTCTAACCTATTGCCACTTGCGGTCAGATTGGTGCTGTCGTTATTATGAAAAAAATCTCCTACATTTAGGAGTACACCAACTGAAGCGTTATTTACCCGATTAGTCAATTTCTCAACAGCCTCAATGATAACTCTTGTCGCAATCTTAACATCCCAATCCGAGTCATCTAATTTAGTTTCACTATCTGCTAACATACCAAAATGATGATCGCCTAAAATATACATCGCAAGATAGTTGTCGTCTGATTGTGATTCAAACGGGATTGGTTCTTTCACTCCTCTTATGTCATCTTGGATACCATCTAATAAAGCATTTATTTTTTCCTCTATGCTTCTTCTTTCTGGTTCTTGAATTACCCATTGAAGCGCAACCGATCCATCTTCTTTGTATGCTGTACTAATACGTTTTGCGTAAAACCCTTCTGCTGTTTGACGAGTTAAATCTCTATCTATACTTATACCTTGAGAAGCCGCATATTTTTCCACGATCTTTATTGATTTACCTACAGTCCTACGATTGAGTCCTAAAGCTTTTGCTGCATTCACAATCGATCCGTGATCTATTACCGCTTTTACATTTCTTTCTTGCGCTTCGCTACGACAAAACGGCAATAAAGATTCCCAATGTGATCTACTCATTTTGCGATGCCTTATGTTTTTGATAATCGCTGTCCTCTGGAACAGTCAGAATAATTCCATGATCTAACGACCAATGATATATTTGATCCATAAAATGCAACATTTCACCGACATCTAATTTGCTTGATTGCTTTACTTGATCTTTGATTTCGGTTTTACCCAAAACAAGACTTTCTGTTCCTAAAAACATATGTTTTAAATATACTTTAATATTTTCTGGACTTGCGTTGTTAACTTGTTTTATAAATTTATTGCTTATTTCATCACACCATTTATGGAATAAAGCATTTTGAGATATAGTTCTGGGATTTCTGTATGGTTTTAACTCGATTTTTAGTGGAGTTGCAAAATTCCAATCGCAAATATGCTTTTCCAAAAATTGCTTTTTATCCACATAATCTTTTTTGGACCTATACAAATAAAAACTAGTCACGGCACTAACCTTTTTTTTAACCACGCACGGGATATGTTCTGTGCTAGACCTTTAGTAGGTTTTGGTTTTGTTTTGCGATATTTCTCACACAGAAGCGCATCAGTAACGTAATCGAGTTCTTTGAGTCGATAATCAAGAGTGGCAACACTTAATCCACTTAAATCGCTTAGTTCTCGGATTGTGTAAAGATCACCAGAAATCATATTCTTTCTGCGTCCTTTATAAATTAGTTTTCTGGCAACACTAGCCTTCGACAAAATTTATTTACCTGGATAATTACCATACCATCCATTATCCCAATAATATCCGCATTTGTTAAGATAATATTTACGCATACTAACTTTGTCTAATTCATCTAACCATGAGATATCTGTTAATGACATCGCTAATGTACGTTCACGCAGAGAAGATTTACTGGTTTTTTTTGTAAATGGTGACTGACCTCCTGTTTGATCCGCACGATTCAGCCAACCGTTTACAAATCTTTTCATACCTGTCTGCGTCTTGCGACGTTTCGGATTTGCATATAACCACTCTTCCATTGCAACTAACTCTCTATGAATATCTACTTCAGCATATGAGCGTTGCCACTGTATGATATCTTCTTCAGTGGGATTCCACTCTTTACCAGATTTAAGAATCATCAAGTTTCCTCAACCAATATTCCTTCACGCGATACTTTTCTTGAAACTGATTTTTGTGTGTCACTATTTTATCTTCAAGCACGTAGCCTTTGATTTGAGTACGATACTCTGGTTTGTTTTTAATATCATGAATTCTTGCTGGCAACCTACCTATGGAATAGATCATTGCAGCGTTTGTCATGTTTATTGAATGACCATCTTTTAAATGACGTATTAACCTTTGACATTGTGACATTTTCATACTCCCGATTTATTTAAGATAATATAACCCTTTATACTAACCGTACAAATGCGTTCTAAGGGATTTCTCTACTTAGTGGCTTTTTGTTAGTCGTATTTAGAATCTAGGTCGTGATCCGTCACAATCGCCAAATTGATCGGGGGTGCTTATCTAGGGGTCACTAGAGCTATTAAGTTTATCAATTCTCAATCCTTACACCCGACTAACTTGGACTTTGTATCAAATGTTTACAATAAAGTAAACACTAATTTTGCAAAAAGTTATAAATATCTGTATCTAAAGATTCACAAACTCTCTGTATGGTGTGGAATTTCATGTTGGCATTGTTACGCCATCTAAGTATTTGTTGCGGTGAAGTCTTTGCTCTGCGCGCAAATTCCCGGTTGCTTATACCAAGCCTGTTCTGTGCTTTACAAACTTGCTTACCTATGTGTAAAAATTTCATTAATATTCATCCTATGATATATTGTTTCCGTCAGTTCTCCCGACTGACCAAAAAACTCTCCTATGGTTTATCCCCCCCTTTGTGGGGGGTTTTTAATTAGAATGGTATATCATCTTCTACAAAATCATCTTGAGGCGTTTGTTGCTCTACTTTTTTTTGTGCAATCTTTGTTGTTGATTCAGATTCCCAAAATATTTTGGCGTCACCCAAAATTCGAGCTTGAACCTTGTCTTCTCTCTCTTGTTTAGTCTGACTTTGCCTTATCACACCATTATTCTCATACTCATTTGGTTCATCTTCTAAAAACAACGTCATATCTAAATATACACCTTTCTTCCCATGAAATAGTTTACTCTTGTCAATTCTTGACACGTTGATACGCAAATTTACTCCTTTAGTCATAACCTCTCCTTAATTTAACATTTTGTATATTTTTTTAGATATATCTTCACCTACAAGATTACCTAAATGTTTTCTTTCATGATTTTGATAGTTTTCCAAGTACGCACTTAAATCATGATTGTTTTCTGCTTCGACTAGTTCTAAAACGTCCTTGACAATATCTCTCCACATTTTTTCACCATCACGCACCAACTTCCTATGTCTCTGCTTTGTTGCATGACGCATCCCACTGTCAATAGTTTTATATAAATCTATCTGCGCTCGTTCGGTTGATGTTTGCTCTAAAGCACTTGCACTTCGCGCATCGTCATTCTCAATACACGCATCAAATATTTCTTTTTCTTCTTCTGTATAGTTCAACCCAAATCCTTTGACTAAAGCTTTAGACTGAAAATCGTTATCTACCATTGGTATGTTTAACATAGACATAAGTGCATATCTTCTAGCATATGATATTAGTTTACCTTGCTCTGTGGGATCTACTTTTTTCCACGGCATCGCAAATCTTTCTGATATGTATTCTCCAGACTCATGTAGGATTACTGTTTCTATACCAACGGCATTTGCTTCGTTATAAGGATTTTGTATGACACAGAGTTTGTTTGCTATTAAAGATGGTTTTGCAGCCTCAATAACAGCACTTAATGTTGCATAACTACTATTGAAAAAAGTGTTTTGTTTATCTTTAACTGCACCACCAATTTCTGACTGAGCTTTTACTAAACTCTTAGATATTTGTTTGATTGATTCACTTGTTTGCATATGACTCTCCCGTTAACATAAGTGTAAACTACGGGATAGTAAATGTAAATAAAAAAGCCCTCTTGACGAGGGCAAGGGGGTATTGAAAATCAGTACGACCAGATTGCTTGGGTCGGGAATCCTTCAGACTCTTCGCAAGTGTCTAAATGTATAAATCTGTTTCTGCCTTTTTGTTTTACACCTATACGGGTTATACCATGCGCTTGTGCATAAAATAATAATTTTAAGGCTTGTTCACCGTCACATAATATATCAACAGCTTTACCATGTCCATGAGTGCCAATTTTTTTACCAGCCTTTAGTTTTTTTGCTTCTACGGGATGTTGTTCACAACGGTATCCACTTGATACAACAAACGGAAAGTTACAAGATTCTCGTATTTTGTTTAATACTTTCAAAGTCTTATCATCAAAAAAATATCTTGCACAACCACACTTACAACGTAGCTCGTCTTGCGAAAAATATCTGTGTTTGTCTTTTCCAAATAACATTAAAATGTTTCCGTACTGTCACTACCAAAAAATACAAGATAAGTTACAAAACCTCCAATGACTAAAAACAGTAAGATTACATGCCACCAACGCGCGCCTTCACCGTTGTAATCCTCTAACCAACTCACGCTTTGCCTTTCACGCGCTCCATGCCTCTGATTCCAGACATTCCCAGCATTCCGAGCAAAACGGGATAAAGTAAATCGCTCTGTATCTCTGGCACGGGCAACCAAATCCCAAGAAACGGACTTACAATTACATTGTATGCCAGGCCAACCCAACAACAATGACCAATCATGGGTCGCCAAGTTCGCTGTAACATGCTGCCTTTTGCTTCGATCTTTGCAAGTTCAATCTGTTGTAACATCAATTTTTGATGATGCTTTTCCGACATAGTGGCTATTTCATGGGATAGCCTTGCTTTTTCATCTGCGTCAGGTATGAACTTGTCAAGTAATCCAGCGACAGGTTGTATTAAATCTTGAAACATCAATTTATCTCTTCGGGCGGTATCTCTTCTATTTGTTCATCTGGCAATAGTTTTCTGAAGTCCTTTGTCTGAACTTCAATGCCAATCTTTGCCACATTTATCAATGCAGTAAACATTTGTATTGCGTTGCTACTCACCTGTATCTGTGCAAGCAATTCTCTACAGTTTGTTGACAAATCATCTATGAAATATTCTTTGTCATCTATAACAATCTTTGGACTTGTATTATCTTCAGCCATCCTACTCTCCTATATTGGTGTTTCTGTTTCTTCTTCTATTGGTTTCGGCTTTACCCGTAACGTCAATAACTTCTGATCATCGTCAACGAATACTACTTTACAATAAGCGTTTTGTACAGGTATGAAATATCTGCCAGGCATCATCAAACTTTGAGCCATATAACGACAATGATCTTTTCGTTGCCAATAAGTAGTTAGCTCTGGATTTATACCAGAAGAATCGATTTGTATCATTAACGCAAAAGCCAACTTTGCAATCAATCTTTTGCCAACATTATCTCGATCAGCTTACCTAACTTAGCGTCTGAACTTTCTGCTAACTTTTGCTGTGCTTTGAGTCCATCTGCTATTTGCTGAATAGCTTGTTGATTAAGTGCAATTTGTTTCCCATTTTTCTGCGCTTCAACTTGCACCGTAGTAGCAATCTTGCCAACGCGCTCCACCTCTTTCGCTGTTGCTTGTCCTTCGGCAGTTGCAGCACCGTACGATACGGCTCCTACAAACACGCTCACTATAAGCGGCAAAGCCCAAGTAGGTACTTGTATATTACTAGTGCTCATTACCACGGTACTCCTGTGCTTACTTTTGGTGATTTAGACTCAGCTATTTGTGCAGCTATGCTGGCTTCAATGTCATCTTTGCTAATACTTTCAGATGCTTGTACCCATCCTATA
>TARA_R100001440_G_scaffold573_3_pt1 | contig 10636 bp, 15 predicted proteins | sample TARA_R100001440 | Tara Oceans TARA_R100001440 (sample SAMEA2622112) | marine metagenome | biome: marine biome (ENVO:00000447); feature: surface water layer (ENVO:00002042); material: "saline water (ENVO:00002010), including plankton (ENVO:xxxxxxxx)" | depth 5 m
CATAACATCTTCTGTGCACCATTCTAATGTAATAGTGTCTTGATCTACTTGCTTCATTAGTCTACCCAATCCATTCTTATTATTTCGTGTTTACTATCTATTACTTTTCTAATCTGCTCTTGATTATCAGCTTCGATCATAAACTCTACTAATTTGTTAAGATCTCTATTAATAGCTACTTTAACATAATATCTATTTTCCATTAGAGTCCTCCTCATTAGCTACATGAAGCAAGACCCACTTACCATGGGAAACTGTAGTACCAGTTTCGAAACAATATAAAGTCATGTTATTAATGATAAATAGACGTTCGCCATCTGATGTTTCTAAAGCTCTCGCTCCATCCATGGGGATCTTACCGAAGACAGGCTTATAGCGAATAGTCTCATCTTCATTTAAAGTTCGCCAATCAAAGCTAACGATTAATTCTAAAATTTTAAAAGGGGTCATATCAAACTGATGTATACCATGACCACATCTTGGACAAGTGATTGCCATATTTCTTCCTTTCTAAAAGTGTACTAGAAGTAGGACATTACCGAGCGACTTCCGTCGAAGTCAAAGAGGTCTAATCTATTCCGATAGCAACTCTGTCTAACCTCATGCTATCACCCTACTTCTAGTACGTTGCAACATTTAACAAATAACATGAGACTGGAGGTAACCACCTCATGTTACTTTTATATTATAGTAAAAATATTAAATGAATAAAAACTAAAAATAATGTTTCTTATGCCGACTCATCGCCATTACTATCGTAAGGACTTTGAGTAGTTGGAAACTCACTATGAATATTTTCAGTTATCTCTTGAGTATCTTTATACATAGGAAATAAATTATACATTAATAATCTCATATCTTCAATATTTGATACTTCTTTCATTGCTCCAGGAACTTTATCTAGTTCTTTTATGGCAATATAAAGGGCTTGACCAATTATATATTGACCTCTCATACTTGCAAATAACTTTCTTGCTACTTGGATCTTCTGTTCTTTAGACATCCAATTTCTTCTTTCTATTTTTTCTTGTTCACTCATTTTTGTAACTCCAATCTTTCTTGTCTGTCATGTTCCATATTAACTTCACGATCATAACAAGCCACACACAAATCCCAGCCAATCTTAAAATAGCCCCACTGTGTTTGACCTTTGTCATAAAATTTTACTTGTTCATCAGTTGCACAACTAGCACATCTATTTCTCATCGCTTTCTCCCTTTCCATGTATGATTTCCCAAGTGTTTTTATAATCTTCTTCTGCCGTGTCGATGGATAACATTCCGTGTGTAATTAGATACTCGGAATAAAAGTCGAACGTCTCATCGGCAGTAGCTCCTTCTAGCTCAACTCCTTGACCTATAAGGTTTGCAGCGATTAGATCTGCTTCGTTCTTAGCACCCAACTCTCGTAGCTTTCGCCATGCGACGACAGCCATGATGATAGGCATCGTTATAGTTTTTTCGGACATTTAATACTCCTTTTTTATTTATTATAATAAAAATAAAAATGGAATTATATAAGAATAAAATGTTTATACTGCTTGCTTTGTATAATCTGACTCGGAACCTCTTGTCCAACCTCTAACAGATTCAGCATGAGCTATGACTTTAGAAGCATCTTTAGCTTCACCCCAGTTTGGTCCAAGTTCCACGTCTACTTTTACAGGGACTTTTATTTCTACACAATGTTCCATGATTTCTTTTATCTTTACTGCTTGTTCTTCTGATTCTACAGAAAAATCTAATTCGTCATGAACTTGTATATGAGGTATAATTCCTTCTTCGAATAATAACTGCATTGCTTTCTTAGTCATATCTGCGGCACTACCTTGTATTAATCTATTCATAGCTTTATGTGTAAAAGCCCTTTTAATAGCATTACCATGTTCAGCATAAGCAGTTTTATGATCCATAATTTTTCGTGTACCAAACTGCATCGGTTCCCACTTATCGAAACGACAACGTCTTCCTAATAATGTTCTTATATTGCCTTGATCTGCAGCACGTCGTATAGCTCGTTCACTAAGGGCTTTTACAAATGGAACTCGTTCATGGTATTGACTAAATAATTCTTTTCCTTCTTCCATCGTTAACCCTAGACTACTAGACAGTTTTTGAACACCCATAGAATAAAATAATCCTAAGTTTATATTCTTTGCTTGCTTTCTTGGTATGCCTGCCATATCAGCTACGACTTGATGGAAGTCTGCATCCCCATCTCTAAATGCATCCCCAGCTTCTTTTGCCCCACGAAGTTCCATCATCTCTGCATAATGAACAACGAGTCTTGGTTCTTGTTGAGAGTAATCAAAAGCACCCCACTGGCATCCTTCTTCAGGAATAAATAATGATCGGATAGCCGTACCTATTTCAGGATCCCTTGCTGGAACTTGTTGTAGATTAGGATTACTGTAACTAAAACGACCTGTAACCGTACCACCATCATCAGAACGAAGTGGATGTAGTTCAGCATGAAGACGACCTGATTGTTGATTACTCATAAGCATTCCGTCGATAAATGTTGTCCTTGCTTTATTCATCTTTCGTGCTTTTACAATTAGCTTTGGAACTTCATGTTCGTGGTTTTCTAACCATGATTGTTGAAAGGAGGGTGATCCTTTTTCTGTAAAGTTATATGGTAGTTTTAATTTCTTAAATGCTTTTTCTATAGAGGCATTCGCCCATATTTCTATATTCGATCCAACTAACTTTTTTATCTGTAATAAAGCATCTTCTTCTTTAGCCCTAAACATTTTAGACATACGTTCTGCATGATCTAAATCAATACGAACACCTTTAAACCTCATTTCGATAAGTAATGGTAGTATCGATGTTTCTAAATTAAATATCGACCATAAGTCTTGTCTTGATAATTCTTGTTTTTGAAACTTCCATAACCTTAATGTCATCGCAGCATCTTGTTCTGCATATGGACCAACATACATAGGTGGTAGTTCTGATATATCTGCTTTTGGGTCTACATTCCATGCTTCTGCGGCATCACGTAACAAGTCTTCACTTTTCGTTTCTTGTAAGTAATGTTTACCTAACGCATTTAAAGCATAACTAAATCTGTTTTCATCTATTAAAGGTGCACCGATCATAGTATCAATTATACGACCTTTTACATTAACACCCTCTGCTTTTAACCAACCAATATCATATGAAGCATTATGACAAACTTTATCTGCATCTGTAGATACCATGTCTTTTAACCAATTAAAAACAACTTTTTCGTCTAAGTTGCCCCCTGATCTATGTCGTATTGGAAAGTAACCTTCCCAACCATCAGTAGCTACAGCGATACCAACAATATGTCCATCTTTCTTCGCCCAGCCTGCACCTTTAGATCGTAAATTAGGATCCCATGTTTCAAGGTCAATAGCTATTTCTTTAGCTTTGGATAAGTCTGGTAGCACTTCTGGAACTGTCCATGCACTATCAGGAGGGAACAGAGGATCCTGTAAAGGATTTTTATATTTTGGCAATGCTTTCTTCCCTTTCTCTGGGAAAGAGTTTACCTTATTTAACATTCTTTTGTAAAGCCATTTGTGCTTCGACTAAGAGCAGATAACGTCTAAGGTCTCTTATATCGTCTATAAGCCCTTCTGGTCTCTGATCCTCCTCTAAAGCTAAAAAGATATCGTAAGTATAGTCGTTTGATTGGTTTTCTATACGATCCCACTTCCTAGCTAACATCATAAAAGCACCTATGCCACCTCGCTTTTTCCAACTATCTCCATAAGACTTCTCTGCTTCATGCAAAGCACTAACATCGTCGTTAGCTAGTACATTAACTTTTTGTATTATCTTACTACGTTTCTCAGTCATTCTTAGCTCTCTCTTCCTTTCTTTCTAACCACTCCATACATGCTTTTCTCCAATCTGGTGCTTGGATAGTTGAGGCTTGCAGTATGGCATGTTTATAATCTTTTTGTTTATAATAGTTCCATGCCTCAACAAGAGGTATCGCTGTATAAGCGAATGTTTTCATATTACTAAAATGATCTGGGGTTATCCACATACCACCTAGTTCTTCATTATCTTTACTAGAACAAAACAGGTTAAAGAAATAATTTAAATCTTTATCAAAGTTTTGTTTATCTTGTATTAAGTCTTGCCATGTTATCTCTGGGTTAACTTCATAGCCATGAGGAGAGATACCTTTAGAAAGTTTCTTATCTAGTTCGTTCCAGACATCTAAGTAAACATGAGCATTATTACTAATTTGATGATAACAACCTACACTTAACCCTGACATCGTTGCTATATATTCATGGAGCATACTAAAATGAACTGCGTTAGCCCCATATGCACCCCAAATTAAATCATTAGATCTACAACACACAGTCATATCTAATTTTATTTGATTATTTTCTTCACCTAATTCTTTTGTTGGATAGGCTTTGAAATATATTTGAGTATTACAAGGAACATCTTTGCCTTTATAATGAAGATCGTTTACAGGATCCCACATTGATAAAACTATTCGTCTATCCCATTTATTATCTTTTAGCTTTTGAACAACGTCATGTAGTTGATCGTAGCCAAACTGGTTTCGCCAACGATAACCATAAGACCCATATAAAAAGTTACCATCATCAGAAAACTCTTTCATTCTTTTTACAAATCTTGCTAATGGTTCTACATCTCTTCGACCAGCTAACATCCATAAGCCTTCTATAAAATGAAAGAAAGGATTACAATTTCTCTCAGGAAGAAACATTACTCGTTCTCTTGGAAAGTTATAAGTAGAACAAACAGGATCTCTGAACATTAAGACATCACCATTTCTACTTGGTATCTTTACCATATTATATGGTTCTCTTAATGACATTACTGCTATTTGAAATACTTCTTCTACGTTATCGCCACGAAATGTTATCATTTATATCTTCCTTTCCTTATCTCTACGTCTTTGATCTCTCGCTCTACAAGCATCGTTACAAAACTTTCTTTCAGTGGCTCTAAAATCATTAACTCTTAAACGCATCTTAGCACTACAACTTCCACATATTTTTTCGTAATAAGCATTTTCTCTTAAAAACTTAATAACTTCTTGCAAGTTTTCTATCTGAGCGATCATCTGTTCTTTTGCTTCTTCGTAAGTTTTCACTTATATCTCCCTCTTGGTGTACCTTGTCCTAACCGAACTCGTTCATATTTATCAAACTCACAAAGACTATGTTCTATTTCTCTCATCTCCATAACTGTAGCTATCTCTGGTGGTAAAAAGTTATGTCTCCAATAAAATAAAGTTAACATATCATCGTTCCATTTATGTTTAGAACTTTTCCAATCCAACTCTCTACCAAATATTCTATTTAATCCTCTCATTGCCCCTGGACCTGCATTAGCCCAAGTTTTTATATCTTTAGCTGAATTTAGAAACATCGTATGCCTTAAATCAGTAACAAGCTCATATGCCATAAAATGACCTAAGTATGGAAACTGTTGAAGGAGGATATGAGCACGTCTCAAAGTCTCTGTCTTTTCTATTAATTCTTCTGCTAACCAACCTCGTCTATTCCATATTCTTTCTATACACCAAATAACCCCATCAACTTTATCCATACCATTAGGTGTTTTTATTATATAACCCCCTGTAACATATTTCTTTTGTTTCTTAATTTCTTCTCTAGCAAGTTTAGGATCCCAATCAATATGAAGATTATGTTTTAATAAAGTTTCTCCAGTTTCAATCAGATTAAACCAACGAAAGATAACAGTAGCCATAAAAACTTCTTCTTGGTTATGAAGAGGTTGTCTCATGTTCTCTCGAAACCAAACAGTTGTCTTATCGTTTTCTCGAAACGGATTAGTAAATCGATACTTATCTAAAATCTTATCCGTTGTCCAAGGACGAGGAAGACCTTGTTCTTTTTTCTTAAAGATATCATGTCTTTCCTCGATCCACCAGAAAAACCTTTTAACAGGATCCATTACTTCTTCCTTAGATGCCAATTAACATTATTAGCAGTTTCAGGATAAGCCGTAGCTAATATTACTCTTTGCCAATGCTTATCGAATCTATTTTTAATATCGTCGATAACATTTTGTGACCACCTCATATTAGCACGGTGGTTTTTATTAAAATTATTTGTTTGGGTAAAAGTTCCATAATGACGTTCTAATACGAAATGTTTTTCTAATAAGTCTTTTAATTCTTGATAGCCCCACTCATAAACATGATCTTTAGGTAATTTATCATTAGACCCATCGTGGTTAGGTGTTGATATATATGCAATACCTCCTGGACGTAGCTTTCTAGCAGAAGCCTCAATCCACGGTTCGATAAACTCTCTCCCCATATGTTCTATAACTTCCGTTGTCATAAACACATCTATAGACTCATCTTCTACAGGAGGTTCAGGATTAGTTGTTAAATCTTGTAGAACTATTTGACCTTTATTAGAAGTCATAGTTTTAAACCACTGGTGTTCTGTAACAGGAAGATCATCGTCTACCCACCAATCAGTTAAACAAGCTGGATCTATATCCATGCCAACATAACTATTTACAATTTCTGATTTAGTAGAAACAAAGGCTTTATATAAATAACGAAGTGTCCATATTTCTCCACAACCTATTTCTAATATATCAACAGGTCGTCCAAGAGTTTTAGCTTTATCCATTATTAATTGTCCCATCTTACAAAAACGACTAATATGAGCTAACTCATCTGGTCTCCAGTTTGCTAGTGTCCCTGCACTTGCTATATCCATTCTTGTGTTTTTAGAGTTGTTTGCATTTACTGCAAGTTTTCTTCTTATCGAAGCCATTGCTTTCTCCTATTCATAGTTGATGTAGTTGTTTGCTAGCATTGTTTTATGGTAGTGTTTATATATTCTGTCAACAGGTTGAGAAGTTTGAAGCTTCTTACTCTTTTTTATAATAGGAAAAAAGTCTTCAATACTTACAGGCTTTCCATGTTTCTTTAATATATCTAATATCACTAACATTTGTGATGCACCCTTTTCTGGGTGCTTATTATAAACAATTACTGCCTCTGGGTCAAATCTGTATAAAGATTTTTTTACTTCTTCAGAGTTAGAACTTTGTTTAATAACTTCTTCTCTCCAGTTTGCTTCTTTTTCAAGTTCTTCTGGGTGCCATTTACGAAAACATCCAGGCATATATTCTTGCCAAAAGCCCTCTGGGAAAGTAATCTTTGTCATATTCTACCTTTCTATAAATTTACTATATTATGATAGTATAAATAGCCTATTGTATAAAGAAAAAACTATTCATATCATAAAGTATTTATTGGTAACTGGCTGAACGATATGTAGCTTTTGTTTAGCCCTAGTTAAACCTACATAAAAAACTCTGGTGTCATCGTCAGGATCTTTTTCATATGCCCTCCAAGTTCTATGAGGCATATCTGTCATAAGAACAACATTATCTGCTTCACCCCCTTTTGCAGAGTGTATTGTAGATAAAGTAATCCTTGGTTTTTTAGTTATCTTTTCACCTAATCTTAACATAGCCAAAATATAACTTCTCTCATGAACAGATAACCCTGTAAACATATCGTGCCATATCTTAGGTTCAGGAAGTTCTGCTAATTGTTGTACTTCTTTTAATGTTAATTTTTGTGAAGGATCTGTATTAACGAATGCTTTTCTTTTTGATCCTCTTATATAAGGAACTAATTCTTCTGCTTGATCAGGAAAGATAAACAACCCTTTTCTTAAATTTTCCCAGTTTTTTACTGCCTCTATCTTTTTCTTAGAAATAGATGGATTATTCTTTCTTTCGAAATATACACCAAGACCTCTACAATGTGCTTCTATTTCATTTAATAAATAGTTAGAACGAGATAATATTAACCATTGACCAGAGGAGATATCAATATGTTCGAAACTTGCTTCGGTGATTACATTACCAGCCTCTTCCCTCGGACTCCAAGTTTTTTGTGTTCTTGTCTTAATACGACCTATCACTTTATTCGCTACACTAAAGACACTCTGAGGGATTCTATAGCTCTTTTCCAAAATTCTAGCATCGTTAGAGATATTAATCAAGAAGTTTACGTCTGCCCCTGCCCATCTAAAGATAGCTTGATCATCATCACCAGCGATATAGACTCTCTTAGATTTTTGTGCGAGTATTTTTACTAACTTCCATTGTAAAGGACATAAATCTTGTGCCTCATCTACAAACATAACATCTAAACTAGGTGCAAGTTCTTTTTGTACACACATATCAAGCATATCAGTAAAGTCGTATAATCCTCTTGCTTGTTTAAATTGATATAAACCTTTTGAAAACCGTTCTAATGTATGCCAATCTATATCTTCGTCATAATGTTCTTGCCACTCGGCTCTTAAATCATGACACTTTAATCTTGCTAATCCTTCTACGAACTTTAACTTATCATCTTTAGATAAAAGAGAAATAGATCCTTCTTCTAAATTTATATCACCTGTTAAACGTAAGCCCATAATATCATTAAACTCTTTATAGTTTGAACGATCCATGACCGAAGTACGAGACAGCCCTAACATTCGGTAGCATAAAGAATGTAAAGTTCTAAAATTAGGAATATCTTTTCCTGATAAAGAAAACCTGTTCATAGTTCTTTCTTTACCCTCGTCAGATGCTTTTTTTGTAAAAGCAAAATAACCTATTTTATCAGGAGGTGTTCCTTTTTGCATCTCCATTTCAATTAAGTTAAGAATAGTTGTGGTCTTTCCAGTTCCTGGAGGTCCAAGGATAATAGACCAAGTAGAAGGATCAATACTCAAAATGGATCCTCCCCCATATTTGGTAATTCGTAGCCCTCCTCTTGTGCTTTAAATTCTGGAACATACCAAACTGTTACACCTTTACCTTTTACATGAAAGAAATGATCCCCACCTCCCAGTTCCCTGAGTCGTGCAGCAATATGGTTTCTTCCATAATCTCTAAACTGTTGTCGACTAAAATAGTCTATTAAATCTTTTAATCTAAAAAAAGTTTTACTTTCTTCTGTCCAAGGCTTTCCTAATAATAATTCATCTCTTGATTGAGCCTGTGCTCTTTCAGTACAAAAGGATTCTAAAAGCTCTTTAAATTGACCATGTACAGATACATCTTCTGGAACTTCGATTATAGATACACTATCTAATAATTGTTGAACAACGGTTCTCCAGTTATTTTGTCTCATAGTTAAAGGCATAAAGTTTAACTCGTCCATACATCTTCTTTGAAACTTAGTTTGGTTTTGTAGTTCATCTGTAGTTAACTCTATTCGATGACCCTCTACATCTAAAAACCATATAGGTGGTGTTGAATCTTGTTTTTGTAGATTACTAAATTGTGGTAAGCCCCCAGAAGAACCAACACCGTATTCACAAGTTCTACAAACTGCAGCATTACAATGTGATGCTATAGGCTGGTCATTACATTTATATTGGTAATCTTTATTACTTAATGCTTTTATAACTGCTAAAACTTCTGAAGCACCAAGTGGGGGCTTCATATATTGAAAGTTCTTTTCTTCTACTTTTTTCTCCCAGTCGTCAGAAAACTTTTTTCTTAAAAACACACCAACGTCAAATAAACCATTATTTCTAGTTCCTTCAGGAAAGCCCATACTACATAATATTTTTAAACAAGGTGGTGCACCTTCTAAATCTTTATCAGCAACATCAGCAGAGATAATTTTTAAACTTTCTAATTCTATTTTAGTTATCGTCTTTTCTTTTGCATACTCTATAAACTCATTTAAATCTGTTATAGCCACACCTGTATCATCGTGAGCATAACGAGTAGTCCTCTTTCCACCAAAATATGGCATATTTAAAGTGCTACCTCTATCACCTTTTTCTAATAAAAGTTTTGTTTGTTTAGGAAATATCTCTGCCGTTGCATAACCTAACACAGAAGCAATATCTTTTAATTTATGTTGAACGATAGCACAACTTACAGGTTCACTAAGAAATACAAATATGTGTGCACCACCAGATTTAGAACGAGCAACTACAAATGGTAATTTATTTGTTTTTATAAATTTTGTTACTAAATCACTATGGTTTAAAGGATATTGATCGATATCAATAGCCCCCCATGTACAAGTATTAGTTTCTGTGATCGGTATTATACCAAGAGAATTTTTACCCTCTAAATGATTTTTCCATAATTCTTGTAACCGAAGATCATCTATGTCTTCAGATATAATTCTATATCGACCTTTTTCTTTTCCTACACCATTTCCTTCCTCTGGAGCATATGATCCATATGCCTTTCTCAACCCAGAAAAAAGAGTAGCAAAGTCCTTTACTGTTTCAGTGGTCATGTCTACGATTATGTAAAGGTGAACTTGGTATTTTATTTACTTTACCATAATCTTGTTCTCTTAAAGCCCTCGGATCATCTTCGAATCGTTCATCTTCTCCTAATTCACTTGATGTCATCTTAGAATTACGTTTGTAAAGGTCACGTTGTAAATCTACTATTGAATTACGATATCGATGACCTTTTGATCTTCCTTTAAGTTTACTATATGTTGTAGTCATGTCTTTCTCCGAACGGTAAAAGGGGGCTTTCGCCCCCTTGATTAAAACGGTACTTCGTCATCTTTAGGTGTTGACTCTTCGTTAACATCATCTTGTTTAACTTTTACATCACCAGCACGAATACTTTTCAAAAAG
>TARA_R100001440_G_scaffold642_2_pt1 | contig 10597 bp, 10 predicted proteins | sample TARA_R100001440 | Tara Oceans TARA_R100001440 (sample SAMEA2622112) | marine metagenome | biome: marine biome (ENVO:00000447); feature: surface water layer (ENVO:00002042); material: "saline water (ENVO:00002010), including plankton (ENVO:xxxxxxxx)" | depth 5 m
ACCACCCTCCTGCTAATTCAGTAATCGGCCCTATCAGTGCTTGAAGCATATGCGCTTACCCCTCTGTCTGTTTTTGCTTCCTTACCCAACCACACCGCAAAACACGCTGAAAAACAGCCAAATATCACGCTGCAAAATCCTGATTGATTAAGGGTTGGATCTTCTAAACTGATCATCCAGTTTGTGACTTGAAAGCACATAATTGTAATAGCTAACATCATTAATCTAGGTAGTATTTTTAGCTCGTCTATTACGCTTGACGTTATTTTTACCATTTGCTTTCCTTGCGAATTTAAGTGCAATATGACGCTCACGAGTAATTACAATTACTCGCTCATTTTCGTCATAAAGAATGAATTTTTTTTTAGACTCTCTAAGCTTCACCAACGGCCTTGGTGTTTGCCCCAAATGTAAAATAACAAAAACAAAAGACCGCCACTGATCGCAAATAACACGCTGCCTATTGCAAAATTAATAACTGCATCCATCTGTTGTTGTTTCTTATACAATTCATCTTTGCGTCTTTTTCGTATCATGGCCTCAGTAGCCACCAGTTCTTTCCACCCGCTGCGCCCGTAGTGCCAAGTAATTAGTTCACGCAATTCCTCACGCATTTGTTCCATTTTCTTTTTCTGAGCAAATATCTCTAAGGCTGTTTCTTCATCTGAACCTTTAAATGTTTTCTTCCACCAAGGAGGATTGGTAACTTCTCTTTGCTCAATATTAGAGAAATCACTTATCGCTTTTCCCCATTGATTGAGTTGAGAAGCGCAATCCGCAAGGTCACGTCCGGCAGACACAGTTGCCTTGATTGCCTTAAATGCGCCTGTCGCTAAACCGACACAACTTATAGGGTCAATCATTACATTCTGGTGATAATTGTAATGAGCAAGAGGATCATAGCACCCGCTGATCCAATAAGTATATTCTCTAACCTTTTAATTCTAAGGATGGTTTCTTTCCATCTTTCTTCCAGTTGGGTTTCTACTTTGACCACTCTTTTGTCTAATGCAGCTAATGTTGGTTTACTCATCGCTTTACTCCGGTTTTGTAGGCCAGGTTATATTGTTAGGAAATCCCTCTTGTTCTGGAATTTGGCGCAAGTCACCACGATACGTATACCAAGCCTCCGGAACTGTCTGACCTAGCTCTTTAGAACGAATAGTCACCCAATCAGACTCAGCAAGAAGCTGATCCCTTTGCGCTCTAGCCGCTGATGCCGCCATTTCATCTAACGTTGCTTGATATGCAGTTTCTTTTTCTTTTTTAGTACCATCGCTATCAGAGGAAAACATATTTCTTGCAACATATTTTTCTATCCAATTACCATCGCTGTCTTGCTCAACTCCATCGCGTACAGACGTTTGATAAGCAGTTGTCGTAGCGGCAGGACTTGGCAAAACTGGATCAATATTTAAAGCGTCACAAACGCTATCGCTCCACACTTGCGGCAAAGACATATTTGGAAAAGCTAATTTCCATTCGGCCTGTGATTTAACCTCGCCTGTTGTTCTTTCTCTAAATTCACTCATTAAAATTCCTTCCTATTAATTATGCGGCAACTGCATAAAATATGTATGAACCGCCATTAACGTTGTTGTTGCAAGCAACAGATTGCTCAACTTGAAAACCAGAACTAAATGGGTTAATTGCCGCAGAATTAAACTGTGCAACGTCTGTGTCTAATCTTATTGCAGGATCATCGCCAACATTGATTCCTCTAAAGCTATCGTGGACGTGCCAATTTTCATTTGCATCAGTACGTTTGATAATCACAAACTTGGTGCCATTACTAAAGCCACAATCAATGTTTAAAGTTGATCCGTTTCCTGTATATGAGCCAACCTTTGAAATCCCTGCTTTTGTTGCCCACAAAAGAGCTAAGTAATGTCTGGAAACATTGTTTACCTTGTTATCTGTTCCTAAACCAAACACCGTACTTGTTGGGGTAATGCTATTCCAAATATCACTTGCGTTTAATGTGCGCTCAGATAGTGAACTGTTTACAAATAAATATTTACCAGTACCTAAGTCTTTATGGAAAACAACCCAATCATCAGCGTTTGCTCGTGAACGTATCCACATCATTTCTGGTGCAGCTTCCAAATTATGATTTATTAGTGCATTTGAGCCTGTCCCGTTATATGTTAATAAATCAAAACAACCTGTTGCACGCCTCCACATAAATGCGTGTAAGTCAGTATCCGTGGTTCCAATACCATCACCATAACCATTCATGTAATCAAAATGTTGTTCGTTTTGGTTAAGATCATGTAGACTGCTGCCATTAGTGCGAATAAATGATTTTTGTAACTGTCTACCAGAAAGTTTTGTAATACCCCCTACGCTTGTTCCATCAGCTACATCCCTTGAAAAAGCCATATCAACAGGAAAATTAGAAACAAAGTTTGGGTTTGTAGCTGCCTTTGTGTTTATAGCAAAAACTTGAGAGGCACTTGTCACGCCTCTGTTGGGATCTCTAGCTATAGCTATATACATATAATGATTAGGGCTAGTATCATTAAGCTCAGACTGATTATTCACAGAAAATCCTTTAGCTCTTACCGCAACATGACCAATACTATCATTAGCGAAATTTTCACCAGAAGCAGAATTTGTTACCAAATAATCATCGTCTAACTTCGTAGAGGTTAACCCACTCATTGCATTAAAAATAAACCAATCGTTACTACCGCTATCTAACTTTTTAATCATTAAATACTGTGGTTCAAAACCAGTATCTATAAATTGCTCATTGCTACCGTTACCAATATATCTTCCAACTTTTATACCTTCTTCAGTACCATCTGCGCCAAAGCCACCATCGCCGCCTTGAGCAAAAAAATATGCAACATATTCAGCGCCACTAATATTATAACCCCTGTTTGTGTCAGTGCCACTCGCTCCGATTGTTCTATGCAAATCAATTTGTGTGGATGTCCATTTAGCAAAGTCAGGACTATTACTACCAACTTGATTATCTACGTCAGAATTATTATCCCAACCGAATTGCCCTGACATACTTGTATAAATTGAAGGAACTGTGCCGCTTCCAACTGGATCACGCATTGCACACATCCAACTTTGACTTCCACCACCACTAATTTTTTTAACTGCTACAAAGCCAGGAGTCGTCCCTAAGTTATGGCTTACTACAAACGCAGAGTTTGGATTTACACCGTTCCCTGTCCATGTTTGTATGTCAAAAAATTTAGCGGCTTTTTTAAAACTAAATAAAACATACGGCAAACCTGAACTGTTTTGATTGGCAGAACTGCTCAAAGTTACGCCATTATTATTAAATGACGTAAGCCCTGTTTCGGTGCTTTGGTTTACTCCGCTATTCGCGTTTAATTCTTTTGTGTTGCCTCGCTCCGTATCATAAAGATCATGTGCATTGTTGCCTGTTCTTTGCTTAAACCAAGCTAATCCACCATCCGAACTAAAATCTATTCCAGTGTTAATTGTGTTAGTTGCCGCAGTACCGTCATATAAAGTTACATTAAATACATCACTAATATTAACACCCGCAGAACTTGCCGCAGACGCTGATTTAAGTAGGAGTTTTGTTGTCATTTACGCCATCGCCTGACCTAGAGTGAAGCCATAGTATGTTGTGCCACCATCAATTGAAAAGAAACCAAACACATCTACGCCATTGTTAGTCGCTGTAAGTGTCGGCGCTGTTGCCGCCGCCCAATCTACGCTTGAAGGCCATGTTATTGTCCTTGCTGTGCTGTCTTGTATTACCTTTAAAACAAAACATGAGGCTCTGCCTGAAGTGGCAGGGTTGCTAAATGTGTAAGTTACGTTTTCTGTTAGATCATGCTCAAATACATTTCCATCGCGTAGGTTAATAGTTGCTGCGTTGGAGCTAGACGAAATACTCGTAACTTCTTCTATTGTACCATTATCAAAACTTACCACACCGTTTGCATCAGCCGTTACGACTTTGCTTGCTTCACTTAATCCTACTGTTGCTACGTCTGTTCTATTTAAATCTGCTGCTGACGCCGTAATTCCCAAATCAGCTAAATTACCAATAGTTCCTTTAGAATCTAACTGAGTTTGAATATTGCTTGTCACACCAGTTACAAAATTTAATTGTGCGGCAGTTGTGGTAATTGGCGTTCCACCAACTTTAAATGCTGTGAAATCCGGTGAAGTTAATGCGCTTGTGCCAACATCCATATCCTTGAGATGCCCCATAATAGCTCTCATAGCGTTATTGACATTTGATGGGGCCATACCTTCGTCAATATCAATATTAGCTACGTCTGTATTATTAGAGGCCGTTGCATCATATTGAGAAATGTTGTTTTTAGCCATTATTCAAATTCCTCTTCTAGTAATTCTGAACCGTCAAATATTCCCGCTTGCACCAGAACAGCGTTTAACCTTTTGTTTCGTGCAGCTTTTAGTTTTGCAGTAGTGGGCCTTTCCAATAAATCAGCCATTAACTTTGGATCTTTTATTGCTTCAGCAAGAATGGTTTTAATTCTTAACTTTGGCATCTTGTCGAAAACCTTTTGTGCGGTTCTTACCCCTGCCCCTGCCAATACAATTGGAGCACCCGCCGCTTGTCCTAACGCACTAGAACCGCCTAAGTTCGCGCCGCCAATTCTCAGCAATAAATCAAAGAAAACATCCTCTTTGCCTAACAGGTTTTCAAACTGTTCTGAGTTTGCCAGTGCGCTTTCAAACTCTTTTGTCTTGGCTATTAAACGATCAACGTTTTTCATTTGCTGTGAGTTAAACAAGCCGTTTACCATTAAGCTTTGCCTAACAGTTTGATTGCCTGTTTTAGCATTTAATATTTGCTCAAGCCTGTTGCCAGATATCATTCCTGATCCGGTGGTGGCGCTGTCTAACAGCGTCTCGTACACGCCATAGCGTAGACCATCCATAACGCTTGGATCTCTAGATCTTTTGGCAAGCCTCGCTACATCTCTGATGCCTCCTGCAACATCATTTGATTTCAAAACGTTCAGAACAAAATCGTTTACATTGTTCGTGCCTAGAACCTTGGCGGCGGTAGACTTTGTTCTTGCAAACTTAGTCCCATCTTGGGCTTGCTTGGCTACTCTTTCAGCTAATCGTGCGGCTGTTTCAGTGCTTCTAAAAGAGTCGGTCAAACCTAAGTCTTGTATTGTTTGAGCGTTAGACTTGATAAATCTATCAAGCTCTTGAGGGTTAATAGAACCATCATAATTTGTCGCTTTATTTGCAAAAGATTGCAGAAAGTTTTGCTGCAACTGCATCATATCACCAGATTGATCACCCGCTGCATTTCGTAACGCTTGCAGATTAAGTAAAGTTTGTTGATCTTGACCAGTTCTCGCAACATCTAGTGTTCGAGTAGGATCAACAGTTATACCGCCATCACGATCAAAGCCTAATGTCTTTCCGACAAAACCCTCAGTAAACTTTTTGTTAAGTTCCCTTGAAAATGCTCTTGCTGTTTTAGCTATATCTCCTTCAACTGGCTCTAAATCTTTAAGTATGCCATCAGAAACTTCACGATACATTCTTGCGTCATTAAATCTTTTTTGCGCTCTAGCCTCTCTAGCAAGCTCTAAATAACGACTTCTAGTCCTTAACAGGTTGCCAGTTGTAGTCTCGCCTTTACCAAGATTTTTCTTTTTCTGATCTTTCTTTATGTCTTTTATTACCGCTTTTAATGGGGCGGGTAATTCCTCACCAGACGCTAAAGACGCTTTTACCTTATTATATGCTTCAAGCGTATTATCAGCTTGCACTGTAAGATCACGCTTAACACCTGACCAAAGTTGGTTTTCTGTATCTCTTGCTGTTTTAAGAGCCGTTTCTACAATATCTCTAGCTTGTGAGTTTACTTGAGCACGATCAACATTCGGTAGGTTTGTAGCTTGTAATTCTTGCGCTCTTTTTTGAGCCATTTTTACACGTTCATCTAAAGACTGTATTAGGTAATCTTGTCTAGCCTGTGCAGCTAGTCTTACCAACTCCGGATCACCACTTGTGATCGCCGCGCGGTAAGCATCATTAAATTCATTTATAGCTTTTTGTGTTTGTTTCGCTATGTCCTCACTAATCTGACCACCAGATCTAACAAGCTCGTTTTCTATTGCAAGAAACCCTTGATTTCCAGTGACCTGTCCGGCTGTACCACTACCTTTTGCTTTTCTTAGTTTTCTAGCTTGAGCAGTAAGATCTAAACCACGGTTTAACTGATCCGATTGCACTATTTTAGCAGCCTGTCTTTCCCTACCACTTGGCGTAAAAGTACCTAATGCTTTTGTAAGGCTTGCTGTAAGAGTTGGCAGAACAGTTGATAAAACAACAGGAGAAAACGCTCCTGCTAATTCGGCATACATTCTAGTTGTAGGATCACCTGGATTAACTTGCTCTGCTAACCCTGAAGCAACGGAAGGAGGAAGTGCTAACCCTGTTTCTAGCGCCGCTGTTGTACCTGGGTTTGCCGCTGTTGTTTTTACTATATCGTCAACAGTTTGCGATACTATATTTGATTTCGGTGCAGCTTTAGCTGTTGCGTCTAATGCTGCTACTTTTCTTGACGCGCCCAAAAACGGTATTAAGGTTCCAACTGTTTGACCAAAAACCTCACCACCTTGAGCAAATGGTCTTTGATCTTTTGGTAAGTCCTCAATGTCTTTGTAACCTAAATCCAGTAAGCCCATTGCGTTTCTGATAGACTGAGAGCCGCCTACTGGATTTTTCAAGAATGGCTTCATTCCTTGCTCACCAGGAAGTAAGTTTAAAGCCATAGGTAAGGAATTTATTGCGTCAACAGGAGCACCCAAAATATCAGCCAATAACCCCGCGTTAATTCCTCTTCCTGTTGCTTCAATTTTTTCTGACCCTGTTGATGGTCTAACCTCAAGGTATGCTTTTTTAACAGTTTCAAAATCGGGAGTGCCTTTTTTATCTTGGTTATCAACTAACCACTGAGCGTATTGTTCCGCTGTAGCCATTAGTCAACTCCTAATAGTTTGTCAGCCGCTGTTTGGGCAGCGGTTTTGCTACCGCCTGTGTTGCCGTAATTTCTTTCAAACTCAATTAAAGATTCTCTAAGGCTTGCAATTAAGTTTGGAAATGTATTTACGACATTGACAGACAATGTTTTTTGAGTAGCCGTTAAACCCTCTTCGCGCTGCGCCGATATTGCCTCTCTTAATTTTTGTTCTAAAACCGGAATTAATCGTTCAACCTTAGATCTCATTTCAGAGTCATTATCTCTGTCATTTGGCAAAATACGTTTAACGTCTTGTTGCGTTCTTACTGAACCTTGCGAACTAATCTGCTTAACTAAATTTGGCATTACAAGGCTTTCTAAAGCCGCTAGATTAGTTTTTTCATCTGTCCTGTCTGGGAAAGCTGTAGCAGTTAAAAAACCTAGCCCCTTGTTTACAATATCCCTAAACACCCCAGGAACATCACCCCCTGCCGCCAACGGGATATTTATAGGCGATATTGGAGATACAGAGGCGTCACCTACTGGTATTTCAACCTCATCACCAGCTACATTATTTGTTTGCTCAATTTTTGTTGGGGCTTTTATTGCACCTTGCCCTGCCGCTTCAATGATTAAATCTTGCTGTGTGTTTTGATCTAATGAAAACCGCTGTCCGGCTTTATAAGTAATACCGCCAACAGTTATATCCTTATCAGCAATTAAGTTTACTAAACTTGCGGGCTTTGGATCTTTTGGTGTAATTCCATAAAGCGCTTTATTCCAATCTTTTGATCCCTCTGCAATTCCATCATCAATCAAAGCGTTACGCTTTTCTTGAAATGCACTTAAGGGCTCATCTTTAATACCGAACAAGGCTTGGTTGTATTCATCGGTTCCCTCAGTAAAACCACTTGAGATAAGTGCTTGCTGTTTTTCTGCAAAAGCAGATTGCTTTTCAGGAGTAATGTTAAACAACGCTTGTAAATATTGTGGGCTACCTTCCTGTATACCCGCATCAATCAATGCTTTCTGTTTTTCAACAAAAGTAGAATCTTTTTCAGGAGTAATCCCGAACATAGCTTTATTATATTCTACGGACCCCGCAAGTATTCCGGCATCTTTTAGAAGATTAGCCTTTTCTTGTAGATTAGATAAATTTTCTGGTTTGACTGCATCAGGAAAAACTCTTTCACCTTTGTTCGGACCGTCTGTATAACGCAAGAACTTATCAACCCCAGTAGCTGTACCTGGCTTTGTAGCTTTTGTAGGTTTTGTAAGCACATTTATCTGACCACTTGTGTCATTAATCTGTGCTACTGTTCCTTCCGGAAACCCTTTAGCCGCCAACTCTTCAGCCGTAAGATTTCTGTACTTAGCAGTTGGCTTTCTTCTTTGCACTTCTAAATTAGCAATCAAACTGACCGCCGCTTCAGGGAAAGCCTTTATTAATTGCTGTATTCTTGGATCATCACCATATTCCTTAGACAACTGCAACAAAGCCGCCTTACGCCGCCGATCCTCTTCTATATCCTCAAAGCTGCCATAAGTGCCTATTCCGGCTTTAACAGCTTCCAAAGGGTCTTGACCCTCTAACAAACCGATACCAGTGGCTAGAAGCCCAAGGTTTGCGGGCATACCAAATTGACCAAATTTGTTATTAAAAGTGTCGAAAATACTCATTATATCACCCCCATCACTTCATTTCTTAGTGCTGCATAGTCGAGCATTAAGTAGCCAGTTGAGTGTCTATAAACGTGTTCTGGATAAAGTTTCTGAGCCTCTTGAGCCATAAATCCTTCAGTTGGATAAGTTTCAAAGCGGTTCTTTCTAGCTGTTTCGTTCCACTTCCAACGGTACACATTCAAGCCGTTAGGGTGCTTACCAAGCAACTCTACATCTTCTTTAAGTCTGGTATCTGAAAAAGCAGCTAAAAGAGTTCCAATTGTTGCACCAGTAGCAGGGGTTAAAGCAGGGATAGCAAGAGTATTAGCTAAAGTAGCTCCTGTTAAAGCCCCGCCTAAAGCTGATGATAAAGCACTAGGACCGCCACCTGTCTTTTGGGTGGTTGTACCAAACATACCTTGTCCCATGCCAGACGCACCAAGAAGAGCGTTAATACGGTTTTGATCAAGAACATTTTGCTCTGCAACCCTAGCTCTTTCAGCGTCAAGCGCAGTTTGTTCAGGGGCTTGCTGCATTGCGCCAAGATCTTGTAATGTGCCAATTCTGCTTTGATCCGCACTCAGTAACCCTGGTAAACGACTTGCTCCATCTAACTGCATAGCAGCGGCGGCTCTTGACTGATCTAATTGATTATTTGCTAATGCTTGTGATGCCGAAAGTTGCCTTGCTAAATCAGCTTGGTCTGCCCTTATTAGACTGTTAGCAATGTCTGTGTTTTGACCTAAATTTTGACCAAATGCCGCTGATAAAGCCCTTGTAGCATCTACCTGATTAGATAAATTGGTTTGCCCACCGCGAACTAAATTAGATGCAACATTTACATCCCTAGATAAATCATCACCTGAAACACTACCAAGCGCCTGTGCCGCCGCTAATTGATTTGCTCTATCTTGCTGTAGGTTTTGGGCCAATATTGGAGCCGCTGCATTTGTAACCCCTGCCCCCAACGCCCCGGCAAATGAGTCTGAGCCAAGCCTACCACCTAACGCATATTGAGAAGTTGCTTTATCTACCGCACCAGAAATAGCACTGTCTAATTGTTGTTGAAGAAATGGGTTAGTGCCACCATCTACGGCTAACTGACCTAGTAATCCTGTTGCTAAATTTTGTTGGTTTTGTTGCTGTGCAAGAGGATCAAGACTTGTTGTTTGCTGTGACAAATTTTGTAACTGAGCAACTGCCGGATCAACGCTACCAAACAAACTTTGTAAATTTGACGTATCAACTCCTTGAGTAGAAAGTCGCTGCAAGTTTGTTGGATCAAATCCAATTCCGGTATTTCCTTGAGCAAAATCAGTAAACGTATTCTGTGCTTGATTTATATAATCTGGACGATTGACTAAATCCCCCGCACTAGCCAAAGCCGCATTTTGCAACGCAGAAAAGTCAGCCATTGCAGGTCCATCATATGCCCTTGGATTAAACTCAGACGTGGCTCTAAATGTCGCGTCAAACGGATTAAAGTCAGTGTATGCCTGTTCTAAGGCCGCTTCTACTGCTTCTGGAAGCTTTTGAACATTAGTAATTGTTTGATTGCGACTACCCTTACTCATCTGTCAAATCCTTCTTGTAAGTAATAAAGGCTTGCTTCCACCCCTGCGGTTCCAAAAATTTTGACCATGCCCTACGTCCATAGCCCTCTAAATGAGAGCAACCATTTCTTCTTGCGTGTTCTTCAATTGCTTCTTGAGCCATTTCTAACCATTCCTTAATTCTTGAGCCGCCAATAAAATCCATTGCGAGAGCTTTCCTTCGCGGATAATCAATTATTCGTGTGGAAATAACGCCGACAAACTCACCGCTGTCCTCATCAAGCGCCACCCAAACGACATAAACGCCTTTTAAACAGGCTTCATAAACATCATTTATTCTAAGTAATTCTGGTGATAGGCGTACTGCCTTGTTCAACAATGGGGCTATATGCTGCCAAACTTTAGGCAGTAACGGAGCACCAATTGG
>TARA_R100001440_G_scaffold17915_3_pt1 | contig 10588 bp, 7 predicted proteins | sample TARA_R100001440 | Tara Oceans TARA_R100001440 (sample SAMEA2622112) | marine metagenome | biome: marine biome (ENVO:00000447); feature: surface water layer (ENVO:00002042); material: "saline water (ENVO:00002010), including plankton (ENVO:xxxxxxxx)" | depth 5 m
ACAACTTTAAAAACTTATACTACGCTTCAGATGTTACGAAAAGAAATAGAAATGGACAAACAGCTTCTGGACTCTATAGCTTGTTCATACCTATGGAGTGGAACTACGAAGGATTCATTGATACTTTCGGATCACCTGTATTCGTTAGAGAACAAGATCCAATCAAAGGAATTGACGGCTTTGAAATTGACACAGGAGTTATCCAGCATTGGAAAAACGAAGTAGAAGGATTAAAAGACGATCAAGATACTTTAAATGAATATTACAGGCAATTTCCAAGAACAGAAGCTCACGCTTTTAGAGATGAAAGTAAGCAAGCATTATTTAATCTAACTAGAATATATCAACAAATAGATTATAACGAAGAATTAAATAACAGAGCAAATATAACTCAAGGTAATTTCCAATGGGCAAATGGAATTAAAGATACTAAAGTTTTATTTTTACCTAATAATAATGGTAGATTTTTAATTTCTTGGGTACCACAAAATAATTTACAAAATAATGTATTAAATAAAGATGGTATTAAATATCCTGGTAATGAGCATATTGGCGCGTTTGGATGTGATAGTTACGATATTAGTGGTACCGTTGATGGCAGAGGTAGTAAAGGAGCACTTCATGGATTAACAAAATTTTCTATGGAAAATGCACCTTCAAATAGTTTTTTTTTAGAATATATATCTAGACCTGAAACTGCTGAAATATTCTTTGAAGATGTTTTAATGGCTTTACACTTTTATAGTATGCCATTACTTTGTGAAAATAATAAACCTAGATTATTATATTATTTAAAGCGAAGAGGATATAGAGGTTTTAGCATGAACCGACCAGATAAAGTTTGGAATAAATTATCAACTACAGAAAAAGAAATAGGTGGAATACCTAATTCAAGTGAAGATATTAAGCAAGCGCATGCTGCTGCAATAGAAACTTTTATAGATAGTAACGTAGGTATGTGTAATGATGGTTTTGGTAATATGTATTTTCAAAGAACATTAGAAGACTGGGCAAAGTTTAATATAAATAATAGGACTAAATATGATGCTACTATAAGTTCTGGTTTAGCTATAATGGCTTGTAATAAAAATAAATATAGACCAGTACCAAAAAGAAATTTAAAATCTTATAGTTTAGGTTTTAAAAGATACAACAATGAAGGTAGTATTTCAAAAATAATAAAATAATTACATGCAAATACAGTATACAAGCAATAGTTCATTTCCTGATCAGGTTGTACCTGCAGAAGAAAAAGCTACTTTAGAATACGGCCTTGCTGTAGGTAGAGCAATAGAAGGTGAGTGGTTTAGAAACTACAGAATGGGTGGTTATAATAATCCAGGCTATGCTGTTAATTATAATGAATTTCACACGCTAAGATTATACTCTAGAGGCGAGCAGCCCGTGCAAAAGTATAAAGATGAATTAGCTATAAATGGAGATTTATCATATTTAAATTTAGACTGGAAACCTGTACCTGTTATACCTAAATTTGTTGATATAGTAGTAAATGGAATATCTCAAAAAAATTATGATATTCAAGCGTTTGCCCAAGATCCTGTTTGCTCAAGACAAAGAACAGAGTATGCAACTGGTTTGATGACAGATATAGTTGCTAAAGATTTTTTAAAAGAAGCAGAACAAATACTAGGCGTAAATGGTTTTAGTTCACCTGACCCAGACAAAGCTCCTCAAGACAAAGAAGAATTAGCTGTTCATTTGCAAATGGATTTCAAACAGTCTGTAGAAGTAGCTGAAGAAGAAGCTATAAACTTTGTATTAGATAAAAATAAATTTGAATTAACAAGTAGAAGATTAGCGCAAGACTTAACTGTGTTAGGTATTGGTTGTGTTAAAACTTGTTGGAATGAAGCTGAAGGTATTACTGTAGACTATGTAGATCCTGCAAATTTAGTTTATTCGTATACTGATGATCCAAACTTTGAAGATTTATATTATGTTGGCGAAGTAAAATCTGTATCTTTAGCTGATATTAAAAAACAATTTCCTCATTTAACAGACGAAGAATTAATAAGAATACAAGAATATCCAGGCAATCCTGAATATTTAAGAAACTGGAGTGGTAGATATGATAATCTAACAGTACAAGTACTATACTTTGAATACAAAACATATCATGATCAAGTATTTAAAGTTAAAAGAAATGCGTTTGGTTTAGAAAAAGCATTAGAAAAACCAGACACTTTTAATCCTCCTACTACAGATAATTTTGATGTAGTAACAAGATCTATAGAAGTATTGTATAGTGGAGCTAAAATATTAGGACATCCTTTAATGCTAAGATGGGAAATGGCTAAAAACATGACAAGACCTACTAGTGATCTTGTAAAAGTAAATATGAATTACAACATATGCGCTCCTAAAATTTATAAAGGAAGAATAAATTCTTTAGTTAAAAGAATAACAGGTTTTGCAGATACTATACAGTTAACACATTTAAAGATACAACAGGTGCTGTCTAGAATGGTCCCTGATGGAGTATTTTTAGATATGGATGGTTTAGCAGAAGTTGACTTAGGTAATGGTACAAACTACAATCCTGCTGAAGCTTTAAACATGTATTTTCAAACTGGTAGTATAGTTGGTAGATCATTAACTCAAGATGGTGATCCTAATAGAGGCAAAGTACCTATACAAGAATTACAAACAGGCAATGGTGGCGGTAAAATAAATTCTTTAATACAGACTTATCAATATTATCTTCAAATGATAAGAGATGTAACCGGTTTAAATGAAGCTAGAGATGGAAGCTTGCCAGATAAAAATGCTTTAGTAGGTTTACAAAAGTTAGCGGCTGCTCAATCAAATGTAGCAACTAGACATATACTACAAGCTCAATTATATTTAACTTTAAAAACTTGTGAAAATATATCATTAAGAATAGCTGATTCTCTTCAGTATCCATTTACAAGACAAGCTTTACAAAATAGTATATCAGAATATAATGTGGGTACTTTAGATGAACTAGCTACAGTTACTACTCACGACTTTGGTGTGTTTTTACAATTAGAACCAGAAGAAGAAGAAAAAGCAAAACTAGAAGAAAACATTCAAATAGCTTTAAAAACTAATTCTATATATTTAGAAGATGCTATAGATATAAGGCAAATTAAGAATTTAACCTTAGCTAATCAACTTTTAAAATACAGAAGAAAAGCAAAACAAAAACAAGATAAAGAAGCTCAGCAAGCTAATATACAAGCTCAAGCTCAAGCTAATCAGCAAACAGCTGAAAAAGCGGCAACTGCAGAAATGCAAAAGCAACAAGCATTAGCTGAAACTCAAGTGCAAATAGAACAAGCTAAATCTCAATTTAACATACAAAGAATTGAAAGAGAATCTCAAATGAAAAAGCAAGAGATGGAATTAAAATTTCAGTATGATATGCAGTTAGCAAAACTAGATGTAGAGTATAAAAAAGAAAGAGAGCAGATGATTGAAGATCGAAAAGATAAAAGAACAAGAATATCAGGAACTCAACAAAGTGAAATGATTAGCCAAAGAAAAAATGATACTCCGCCTACAAATTTTACAGAAACACAAGGTCCTGATGGATTAACGTTAGGCGCATTTGATATGCGATAACAATTATTAACTATTATATTATATTATGTCAGAAACAATTCAAGATAAAGAGAAGGCACCTCTTAAAATTAAAAAGCCTAAAAAACTAATAAACCAAGAGCAGGTTGAAAGTATTAAAGTAGATTTAAGTAAAAAACCAGAAACAGATGCCGTTCCAGAGCAAAGCACAGGAAGTGTGGATGAGAATCAACAAGCCAATGATGTGGAAAAAGTAGAAGAAGGAACATCCGAACCAATTATTGAGCAAGCTTCCGAACAAGAAGAAAAAGAAGAAGTAATTCCAATAGAAGAGATTACAGAAACTGAAGATGAAATAAAAGAAGTTGAAGCAATTGAAAAACAAATTGTAGAAACTAAAGAAGAAATTAATAAAGAAGTTTTACCAGAAAACATACAAAGTTTAATAGACTTTATGAAAGAAACAGGTGGAACTATAGAGGATTATGCTAGATTGAATAGAGATTATTCTAAATTAAATGAAGCAGCATTACTCAATGAATATTATAAAACTACTAAGCCACATTTAAATCAAGAAGAAATTTCTTTTATAATAGAAGATAATTTCTTAGTTAATGAAGATGTGGATGATGAGCGAGAAATAAAAAAGAAAAAGCTTGCTTATAAAGAAGAAATTGCTAAAGCCAAATACTTTTTGGAAGAAACAAAGAATAAGTACTACAAAGAAATCAAGTTGAAATCTAGTGGGCTTACTCCAGAACAACAAAAAGCTGTTGACTTTTTCAATAGACACAACAAAGAACAAGAAAAGCAAAGTAAAGTTAGGGATATATTTTTAAATCAAACTAAAAATACTTTAAACCAAGATTTCAAAGGTTTTGAATATAACATTGGTGAAAAGAAATTTAGATATAAAGTAAATAATCCTGAACAAATTGCTAAAGATCAATCTAACTTAAACGATTTTGTTAAGAAGTTCTTAAATAAAGATGGTGCGATTGAAGACGCAAAAGGTTATCATAAAGCTTTTTATACTGCTAGCAATGCTGATGCTATTGCAAATCATTTTTACGAACAAGGTAAGGCTGACGCTGTGCGTGACATAGCTGCTAAATCTAAAAACATAACTCAAGAGGCTAGACCTCAACAAGGTGGTGAAGTTTATATTAATGGTTTAAGAGTAAAAGCAATAAGTGGTGTAGATAGTTCTAAGTTGAAATTTAAAAAAATAACAACTAAAACATAAAAAATGAGTTTTACGACTGGCGGGTCTTTTCCCGCTTCAATTGTTCCAGCTCAACAAAAAATGGCTCTATCAAGCAACTATCTAACTTTTGATAGTTCTACTGGTGGAGGTACGTTTGCTCAGCAATACTTACCAGAGTTATATGCTGCTGAGGTGGAAAGATATGGAAACAGAACAATTTCTGGTTTCTTACGAATGGTTGGCGCTGAAATGCCAATGACATCAGATCAAGTAATATGGTCTGAACAAAATAGATTACACGTAGCTTATAAGAAAGCTAAAGGTGTTAATAGTACTTCTCAAACTGGAGCTGACGCTGAAATTGAATTAGATTTATCTATTGCTTTACCCGATGTTGCTGCTGCAGATAGAACTGGAGCTATCAGAGTTGGACAAACAATATTGTTATCTGATGATGCTACAGGATTAGTAGTACAAAAAGCCTTAGTTCAAGCTATTGGAAATCACGGTAGTAATATAGGTACAAATAACAAACTTTTTATAAAGTTATATGGTACAACTACATTAGATGCTGCTTTAACAGGCGCTGGAAAAGTAAACTTATTTGTTTACGGTTCTGAATTTGGTAAAGGAGCTATCGGCATGGAAGGTTCTGTTGAGCCTACCTTTACTCAATTTGCTAACAGACCTATGATTTTGAAAGATAACTTTCAAATAAATGGTTCTGATACTGCACAAATTGGTTGGGTTGAAGTTGCTACTGAAGAAGGACAATCAGGTTATTTATGGTACTTAAAGTCTGAATCTGAAACAAGATTAAGATTTGAAGATTACTTAGAAATGGCGATGGTTGAAGCTGAAGATATGAGCGTAACAGGTTACACTAGTACTGAAAAGTATCAATTTGGTGGAGCTGGTAATGCTGCTTTAGATGCTACAATACAAGGTTCTGAAGGTTTATTTGCTGCTATTGAAAATAGAGGTAATGTATATTCTGGCTTTGCTGGAGCTGCTGCTCCTGGCGCTGGTGCTTTAGCTGATTTTGATGAAATACTCAAAAACTTAGACAAGCAAGGTGCTATTGAAGAAAACATGCTATTCTTATCAAGATCTACTGCTTTAGATTTTGACGATATGATTGCTGCTGTAAATGGGGCTTATGCTTCTACACAAGCGGTATCTTATGGTTTATTTGAAAATGACGGTGATATGGCACTTAACTTTGGTTTCTCTGGTTTTAGAAGAGGTTCTTATGACTTCTACAAAACTGATTGGAAATATCTAAATGATGCGTCATTAAGAGGTATGGACAAAGAAATCGATGGTGTATTAGTACCTGCTGGAACTACTACAGTGTACGATCAAATGTTAGGATCAAACATCAGACGTCCTTTCTTACATGTAAGATATAGAGCTTCTGAAACTGAAGATCGAAGAATGAAGTCTTGGATTGTTGGATCTGTTGGTGGCGCATACACTGACACTTTAGATGCAATGACTGTAAGTTTCTTATCTGAGAGATGTTTAGTAACTCAAGCTGCTAATAACTTTGTGTTATTCAAAGGAGCTTAATTATTGTTTAACATTTAAAGATTAGAAATTATGGGATATTTAAAAATGACGCTTAAAACTGGCGAAGTTAAAACTATTGCTGCTGACAATATTAAACTAATTCTAGACGGTGACGGTAACGACGTTTTAGATTTAGTTTATGTTGGAGATACAGCTAAAGTAGCTATTACAGTAGCCAATGATTCGGACAGAAACTCAGTTAAAGAAGCTGTTGCAGCTGCTTTAGTTAAGTATCAAGGAAATCAAGAAGGACCGGCTATTGAAGCTAATGGTGGTTTTGATATTAATGATGTTGCAGCACCATCAGCATAATCATTAAACAAAAAAATAATAAGATCCCGCTTAGGCGGGGTCTTTTTAATTATTATATTATATTATATTATGGAAACAAAAGAAAAAATACTCCAAAGAAAAAAGATAATTGGGAGTATAAAGATAGAAATTATTATTTATTAAGGAATAAAATGCCTTTAACACATACAATACCTTCAAAACATTCTCAAAAATATCCTTTAGTTTGGTTTGATCCAGAAGTAGGTTATGAAAGAGAAATAAGATATGCTACAAATCATCAGTCAATTTTTGTTGATGAGCAAAAAGGAAGTTTAACTTTAGCGCATATAGTATTTGAAAAAGGTCATTTAAGAGTTCCTGCAAGAAAAAGAAATTTACAAGAGTTTTTAAATAAGCACCCACACAATGGTATTATATTTGAAGAGTTTGATGCAACTGAAGTAGCGGAAGATCAATATGATTATTTAGAAATAGAAATACAAGCTATGAATATGGCTTATGAAATGGATATTGATAAAGCAGAAGCTATACTTAGAGTCGAAAAAGGAACTAATGTAAGTGAGTTATCTACTAAAGAATTAAAAAGAGATTTATTAGTCTTTGCTAAACAACAACCTAAATTATTTTTAGATTTAGCTCAAGATGAAAATGTAGAGCTAAGAAATTTCGGAATAAAAGCTACAGAAGCTAGAATATTAGTATTAGACGAAAAAAATAGTGTATTTAAATGGGGTAGCAATGGTAAAAAACTAATGTCTGTTCCATTTGAAGAACATCCTTATTCTGCATTAGCGGCTTGGTTTAAAACAGATGAAGGTTTAGAAGTATATAAAAGTATACAGAAAAAACTAAAATAACAAGTGATTATAATTAAGGCGGCTATGCGGCCGCCTTTTTAATATATATAAATATGGCAATAAACGTAAATACTGTATATACAACGGTTTTAAATATACTTAACAAAGAACAGAGAGGTTATTTAACTCCTTACGAATTTAACAGTTTAGCTACTCAAGTTCAACTAGAAGTATTTGAAAAGTTTTTTGAAGACTATAATCAATATTTACGAGGGCCAAAAACAGATGAAGAATACGCAAGCCGATTAGAACATATAAGAGATGAGTTTCAAGTATTTGAAGAATACAAACCTGCTTCAGCACATTCTAGCCCTAATGTTTATACGTTACCTACTAGTCCAGCAGTACACAGACTAGGAACTGTTTTTTATACTGGCGTTAAACACGCTCCAATGATAGAACTAGTAACGCAAAGAGATTACAAAAGACAAACAATGTCTCCGCTTACAGCTCCAAGTTCTACATTTCCAATAGCATTATACGAACAAAATAAAGTTACTGTTTATCCTCCTAAAGAAGTTTATACAGGTGCATTAGCTAATAGTGATGTTCACTTTAGTTATATAAGAAAACCTAATGATGTTGTTTGGGCTTATGGTGTAGATCAAACAACTGGAGCTTATGTATGGGACGGTAGTCCAGGTTTTAGTCTTTCACCTATTATTGGCGGCGCATCTGTAAACTTTGAAATAGATGAATCACAACAAACTGAAGTAATTATAGGTATATTAAAATATGCTGGTGTTGTTATACGAGATCCTCAAGTAATAGGTATAGCAAATCAAATTGAGCAACAAGAAGAAGTAAACTCTAAAAGATAAAACATGGGACTAATAACACAAACAGCAGCAGAATACTATACTGGTTCAGTTTTAAAGCAAGGTAATGGAACTGCAGCATACACAATTGATTGGCCTAGCAATATGCCTAGTTTACTTTTTAGCAGCGGTCAAACACAAACTGCTAATAATAATTTTGAAATATTTGTAGATAATGTATTGCAAATAGATTCTAGTTTTAATAATTTACCAGTTTTAACAACAGCAGTAAATAACGGAGTACAAACACAACAAGTATCTTTTACTTTAAATAACATTGTGCCTAGTAATAAAGTTATAAAACTAGCTTTAAAAACACAAGCCATATATGATAATAAAGGAACTTATCAATTTGTTTCATTATCTGATTTAGTACATAATTTTATGGTTGCTTATGTAGGAACTGACAAAGTAATTCCTAGAGTAAAAAGAAGTGATGTGGTGTATCATGCTAAAAGAGGTTTGCAAGAATTTAGCTATGACACTTTTAGAAGTACTAAATCACAAGAGCTTACTATTCCACCAAGTTTGTCTTTAGTAATACCTCAAGATTACGTAAATTATGTAGAGTTATCTTGGGTAGACCAAAGTGGTGTAAAGCATATTATATATCCAACTACGTTGACTAGTAATCCTTACAGAGTTCCAATACAAGATGATACTGGTGAACCTTATCAAGATAATTTTGGTGAAAATATAAATGCTCAGCAATCTTTAACTAATGAACGGTGGAAAACTGTTAATCAAAGAAATTTAAATGGAGATGGAGTAGGTGAAACTACTGAAGGAGATGTATATGGCAATGTTTGGTGGAAAAATGTTTATGGCCAAAGATATGGTTTAAACCCTGAGACTAGTCAAAAAAATGGTTGGTTTACTATAGATCCTAGAAGAAATGTATTTGCTTTTAGCAGTAATTTAGCTAATAAAATAATTATATTACAATATATATCAGATGGATTAGCTTACGATGAAGATACTAAAATACCTAAACTCGCAGAAGAAGCAATGTATGCTCATATATTATATTCATTAACTGCCGTAAGGCCAAAAGTTCCTGAATATATAATACAAAGATATAGAAGAGATAGATCAGCAAAATTAAGAAATGCTAAAATAAGATTAAGTAATATAAAAATGGGAGCATTTACTCAAGTTATGCGAGGAAAATCTAAATGGATTAAACATTAATTAAATGGCTACAGCAAGGAATGTATTTGTAAAGTCTAAAATGAATAAAGACTTAGACGATAGATTAATAAGTAAAGGTGAATATAGAGATGCTCAAAACGTTAATATAAGTAGATCAGAAGGAGATGATGTAGGCGCTATAGAAAATGTTTTAGGAAACGAATTATTATCTGATTTTAGTTTGTCTAGTGATACAGATTTAGAAGTTATAGGAAAATTTGAAGATATTAGCAATAATATAATTTACGTATTTGCAACTGACTACACTGATACTTCAGATAGTAAAATAGATAATTTTGCACCATTTGGATCAAAGTGTGCTATATTTAGCTATAATCTTAACTCTCCTTCTAGCAGAGCCTTAGAAACTTTAGTTGAAGGTAGGTTTTTAAATTTTTCTAAAAGAAGTTTAATTACAGGTGTAGATCTTATTGAAGATTTATTATTTTTTACAGACAATCGTAATCAACCTAGAAAAATAAATGTAAAAAAAGCCGCGACTAGCTCTACGTATTACACCACGGAAGATCAAATATCTGTAACTAAATATAATCCTTATCAACCACCACAACTTTATAAATCATTTACAATTACTATACTTAGTAGTAGCGGAACATCTGGTTATGAAACTTACACAGTTTCCGACAATGACGGTAATAAATTAAGATCAGGTCAATATTTAAAAATTGCACCTGCAAATGGTATAGCTTATAGAATATCTGCTAGTGGTTCAAATAGTTTTAAATTAAACCAACAGTTGTCTCCAGCACTTACAGGAACTGTAGAAATATACGAAGCTAATTCTAAAAATGTAACAGACAGATATATGTCACCTACTATATGGGCCAATTTTGGTAGTGTAAACTCAACCTCATTATTATTTACTGATCCTAGTAGTGAAGTAAAAGAAAACATGAAGTTAACTGCTAAAAACATAAAGTCTGATATTACTATAAGTAATGTTTCACCTGCTGGCACTTCATGTCAAATAAGCCCTAATACACCTGCGATTAGAGATGAAATTAATTCAGTAACTATAGGTGGTAAATTATTTTTTTCAGATCCAAATTCTCAATTTATAAGTA
>TARA_R100001440_G_scaffold26266_3_pt1 | contig 10575 bp, 2 predicted proteins | sample TARA_R100001440 | Tara Oceans TARA_R100001440 (sample SAMEA2622112) | marine metagenome | biome: marine biome (ENVO:00000447); feature: surface water layer (ENVO:00002042); material: "saline water (ENVO:00002010), including plankton (ENVO:xxxxxxxx)" | depth 5 m
ATCTTTATATAAATCAAATCCATTTTTTCTAGGTTCTCCTATTGTAAAATATTTCTTAAGATTTTCTGCAGATGCTTCTTTTGTAGGCCCATATTGTATGCTCATATTATACAGCATATCATTTAGATTTTCTACTATAGCATCAAGTTCTTCAGTTAAAACAGGGTTTCCATCTTGATTTAGCTGTATCCCATTATTAGGAATACTTCTTACATTTTCATACTTTGATAGTTTTTCATAGGCTGTAGTTGCAGCAGACTTTTTACTATCTATTACGTTTCTCTTTCCATCCTCATCTAATTGATATAGAGCTCTATCATTAGGAGCTCTGTCCTTTGCAGCTTGTCTATTCCATCTTGTCGCAGCTATACGCGCTGTGTTAGATCGATTAGAAGGAAACATTTCTATTATACTTTGTGTTCCAGATTCTTTTACCTCTACTCTAGTTTTAAACTGTATAAAGTTTTTATAAGAATTAGCAAAGTTTGCAAAGACTGCAGCTTGTCCTTCTCTATCCAATCTTTTTAGTGTTTCTACCACAGGAACAAGATTAGGTTTATACTTAGACATAAACTCTAGTCTTGTAAGTTGCTTATTAAAATCAGGCTGATTAACAGTAGCTTCAGCCATATCTGCATAAATTTCATCTAAGGGTATTGCTGTAAAGTATCCTAACGAGTTTGGTTCTGTCTTTCTAATATCTGTAAGAATTGCTTTTACTGTAGTAGATAGTTTATCTTTTGGATTTTCTTCTAGTCTAGATACATCATGTATACGTATTGGGGTATCATCTATGTCAAATAGTTGTCCAATATCATCTCGTAGAACTAGTCCATACTCTTCTAGACCTTCTTGTATAGTGGAACGCCATCCTTTTTTAGATAAGTTACCTGTACCATCATCTGCAATTTCATCACTCCAGTTGTCATACACACTAAGCATTACATATCCCCTATCGTTTTTAGTTATCAATGTAACTCCTTCAGGGAGCGCATCTAACATTGCTTGTTCTCCCCGCTCTTTTCCAATCTTTACTAAACTTACAGCTAACTCTCTACCCTCTTTAGTATTTGGTATACCATCAAAAGCTTCTGTAGCTATTATCTCTGCTAGTATACCTTTGCTACCTTTGCTTTCATTAAAAAACTGTGTAACTTTTTTAGGATCTTTGAAGTATTCTGGGTTCTGTGCACGTAAATCATTTACAAAACTAATAGCGGTATCAATTATCTCACGCTCTTCCTCAAAGCTTAGGTTACTTGATACCTGTCTAACTGGTCTTTTTAAATTTAATACTATTCTATCTTTACCATTCTTTTTTAATATATAGTAAAAACCATTACCAGCTGCTAGTATAGGCTCACCGTTGTCATCAGTAGTTAAAAAGTCTTGTGACTTTTCAAAGTTTTCAAAATCAGCACCATATAATTCTTTACCACGTTTTGTATAAAGATTTTCATATACACTTCTAGCAGAATCTATGTTACCTGTAGCAGTAGCTAAAGAATCAAACAACTTTGATCTTTGTCCATTAGGAGCTATAGCACTAGTAATGTTATTGTTTTTATTTCTTATATATCTACAAGCCATATATTATAGTTTACAGTCGTTATCAAAATCTTCTCTGGCTGTATCACCTCTAAATGGAGACGCCATTTTATTTTTAAATGTTTTACCAGTAGATTCAGGTGAAGATGCAAAGGTAACATTTTCTGAAATTTGTTCTGTACTCTTACCAAAGATGTCTTCTTTTGCAAATGATACTACAGGGTTATGGAATAATCCACCAGCTGTTCTAACTAAGTCTGTTGCAAGTATAGAGTTATGACCTAGCGCTCCCTGTTCTCTAACTGCTCCTTCTTCAAGAGAAAAAAGATAGTCAGTATAACTATCATATCTATTACCAGTTACACGGCTAGTATATGGAGCGTTACCTGCTTGCATTCTATCTCTACTAACTTGATATTTTTTTGAACTTAGAAGATCTCTAAAATCTTTTTGAAAATTATCTTTTACTTTATTGTACTCTGCATCCGGAGCACCTTTAGTTTTATACTGACCATCAACAACCTCAACAAAACTTAATTTAAAAGGTTGATTTGCTATTGCTTTTTTAAAGTTGTTATTTGAAATTTTTACTAGTCTGTTTGCAGTAGGACTATAGTATACTATACTTTTGTTATCAGGGGCAGAAGATGCAACACTTTGTCCAGTAGTTAAATCTACTTTGTCTACTACCTGCTCCTCTGTCTTAAATTCTAAAAGCTCTAGATGTGATCGTTTTGTTGATGACAATGTTCTATCTACTTCTGAACTAGTTGCAACTATTTCTGCAGCTCCTTCTAAGTCTCCTTTTGATAGAAGGTCAATAGTGGTATCTACCGCTGCTGAGGAAAGTGTAGCTGTACTACCTACAGATATAGTTGTTTGTCCACCGGGGACCTCAGAACTTGGTATTAAAAATGCTACTTGACCTGTTCCTATGTTACTAGTATCTATTGAAGATAGGTTTACATCTGGATCTTGTGGTGCAACTAGCTGCTGTATATCTTCATCTACAACAGAGAATACAAGTATTGGTTGTTGTCCTAAACTTTCTCTAGGATCATAGAAGTATTTTACAGTGCCATCTGGTGTAGACATTCTTGCATTGTTGTAGTTAGGAGCAAATACTTCGGATACTCTAGTTGTTACTCTCTCTCCCGCACGAAGTCTTCTTACTATTTCAGCTTTTTCTTGACTAGTAGATCTCTGTAGCTTACCTAATATTACACCATTCTTTTGATAGTATATTGGTAAGTATTCTAACTCAGTATCTTTACCTTTATGGTTTTCTACAAAGAAGTCGTTTTCTATTATTACAAACTCTACCTCATCCCCAACACGTAAGCTTTTAAGACCCATTCTTTGTTCAAGCTCATCTGTATTATCAAAGGGTATACCTTCTTCATTTACACGTATTTTTGTATCTCCTCTTCCAATAGTAGGATCATCCATTGCACTTTTCATTGGAAGGTTGTCACCCTGTACGGGGGGCTTTGCTTCTTGTTGTAAAGCTTCACCAAGTGTTGGTCCTTCTGCAGGAGGCATTAGCTGTACTCTATCTACAACTACCTCATCATCTTTTAGAGGCACACCAGGCGCAGCAGTACTGGCAGGTGTTTTAGCTTTATCTACAGACTGTTTATCATTTAGTGATTTTTCTATAGCCTTTTCATCTACATCTCTGGGTTCTGCAGTTTCTTCTACAGGAGTCCCCTCTTCTTCAACAGCTTCAGCCCTATTTGAATCTTCTCCTTCATCGACTTTCCTTTTAGCTTCTCCTGTACTTCCTTCGGCAACTTGTTCTGCATCTCTTGGAATCCTACCTTCTTCTTCATTTTGTAATCTTTTTAAATTATTTTTTTCTAGTTCTAAGATAGCTTTACCTTCAGCTAAATCTTTTTTTCTATCTTCTAACTCTTGTTGTGCTACTTGTAAATCTCTAGCTGCAGCCTCTGCAGACTCTGTATCCCTACCCTCTATATATCTTTCTCTGTCTTGAGTTAGTTGCTCTACATCTTTCTCTAATCGTGTAATATCATTCTTAGTATCTCGTATTAACTTCTCAGTATCTTTAATAGCATCAATAGCTTGACCCTCTACCATTATAAACTCATTAGGATTTAATCCAATTGACTTCCCTCTAGCTCTAAGAACTTTTTTTCTATCACTGATTTGTTTAGCTAAAGATCTATTCTTCTTAGACATTCTTTTTAAAGCACGATCGTTTTTTAATTTTGTTTTAGATGCGCCGTCTTGAATCATCAAGGTTCTTATTATGTCTCTGTTTTCTAATAAAGCCTCTTGTAGTCTTCTAAGTTTATATATTTCGTACCTAAGAGTTGCATCATTTTTCTTACCATGCACACCTGTTTTAGCAAGTTTATCAGTTTTTTCAGCTATTGCGTTTTCATTTATTTCAGCTGCTTCTCTGTCTAAGGTAGTCTGACCTTCTATTTTGTATAACTCTGACATGATTATACCATATGCAAGAGCGTCTACTCTAGACTCAGGACCTTGTATTGTATGTGTATTACCATCCTCATCCTCAAGAACTACTGCATAGATTTCATCTGTTGCACCATCTCTTTTTACAGCATCTAAAGGATTGTCAAATCTATTGTAAAAGTTTTCACCATCTATTTGGAATGTTCTACCGTCTTCAGATACAGCTTCTATCTTTCCTATATTATCAGGATTAAATGCTTCTTCTACATTCTGGGTACCTTGATCCTCTTGTGCTAGATTGTCTTCTGAATTGTCTACTGGTTTTACTTCTACTTTATCTACCTGTTGAGCTTGATCTTGTCTCTTCAACTCTCCAATAGCTAAGTTAAGTGCTTTCTTTTGTATAGGAGTTAGCTTAGTTTTATCTTTCTTTTCTAAGTCTTCTATCTTTTCTTTACGAGTTGCACCTTTAGCCTTAGCAATAAAGTCTTTTTTAAGACTGTTCTCTTTCGCTATAAGCTCATTCTTTTTCTTAAGATGTACTCTAGACTCATCATCTGTTGCATCTTTTAATGCTTCGTTCATGTCATCAGATGTCTCTGCTTTATCTGTCTTCTCCTTTAACATCTTAGCACGCTCTCTAGCCTGTGTTGCTTTTTCTTGTTCCTCTGTTCGTCTTTGAAACTCTGCTTGTGCATATGGATCTGATGCAAGTTTATTGTAAGTATCTAGTCCTTCTATTGTTTCTTGGGCCAGAGCTACATAATCTTTTGCCTGCTCTGTTAAAGCCTCTGCAGCAATAGGATCTATCCTACTTACTTCTGCAATAGCAGTTAATAAGTTTTCTCTTAGCTTTTGAAATCTTGCGTCTGGATCATAGTCCTTAGCATCAGCTTCACCGGGCTCTGTTTGGAATATAGAAAACTCATTAAGAATCTTATCTATGTTTAACTTGTCTCTACCTGTAGCACCAATACCTGCCAAAGAGTTTGCAATAATCTCTGACATGTTATCCTGGATGCTTTCCATTCTACGATTTCTATCTTGTAGTGCAGCCCCTGATAATATTAACTGATTACGTAATCTAGCTCTATTCTCATATGTTTGGTCCTCAGCTTTTCTTTGTTCTTCAGACATCAGAGCTCTAGGCAGTCCACTAGTTTTATCTGGCAATGCAAATCTATCACTTACATTATTATATATTTTTTCAAAGTTGTCAAGTTTCTTTTGTAAATCTTCAATGGTTTTTGCTTTGGTTTTTCCAGTAGCCTTTACAATATCTAATGGATCTCCATTCTTGTCTGTAATGTTAAACTGTTTTGCAAACTCTTCATCAGATAGATTCTTAGAATCTTCTAGCTTTTCTTTGAACAGTTCAAATCCTCCAGTTTCTAAAGCATATAGTGCGTTGTAAGATATAAGGTCAAACTGTGCATCTTTAAAAGCTTTGTGATCATTACGCTCTAATGCGGCTTGCATTCTTTTCATTGCATCAGACTGTGCTGAAGAGTTTATTATTGAATTTTGAACATTGTCAAGAAGTCCAGCATTGATAAAGTCAGCTAGTCTTTGAGCGTTTGCCTTTCTAGTAGATACCTCTTTACTAAGTATAGATTGACCTGCTCCCATTACTTTACCAGTCAAAGCTCCAACTAATATAGATTCTAAACCTTCTTGTGATCCAAATGTCTCAGATAATGATTCATTTAATGCAGCCATCATATCTCCTACACCATTGTTTTTATATTTTGCAGTGTGATAGTTACTAGCAAATACTCCTGATGCAAATTGAAAACCTTCTTGGAAAGCCTCTTCCGCAGCATTTTTAGCTGCAGGTGTAAGTCTTCTTGCCGTGCCCTTCCAAAAACCATCATTAGCATATTTACTTACAGCTTTACGAGTTGCCTCAATGAATGATACATCTTTACTAGCTCTTTGAGCAGCTCTAAATCCTGATACCTGTTTACCAAACATCATTAGATTAGTGCCCATAAGAACTGGTAGTTGAGCTGCAAAGTGTGTGTTGCCTGAAGCAATGGCTATTCTTTCTATCTCTCTTCTATCTTCTGCGGATACATCTGCAGGGTCTGTAATACCCTCTCTTTCCATATGAATAGCTAACAGCGCTTCTCTTGTATCATTAAGATTTTGTCTTGCCTCTACAGAAGCTTCTCCTAAAGACATCATAAGACCTGCATCTAATACCTGCCCATGTCTTTTAAATTTTGATAATGCGCTGGCCCCTTTACTTAACTGTCTTGACAGTTTAGTTCCATTTATAACAGCTTTTGTAGAATCGTATAGTGCTTTTGCTTGTTTAGCTTTACTTAAAGCCTGTACACCTTTAGCACCTAGACCTATTATTCCTCTACCTCCTGTAAGATACATAGATGCAATAGAACCTAAAGAGTATCCTATCCCATTTGCAAAAGTATCTGCCCAAAAGTTTGCAGTTCCTAGCTTACTGAAAGTGCTCATGTTCTGTTCTTCTCTTGTGTAGTAGTTAGGCATGTTTTCCTGCATCCAAGCATTTGTATTATCTACAGCTTTACCTACCGTATTATCATAGTAAACACCACTACCAAATGCCATTTCACCTAGACCAAATAGTATACCTAAAGTATTTTCTGCTGCAGCTCCTAAAGCGGTAACCCCCATCTTTGCTAAACCATTACCCCACTTATCTGCAGTAGTTTGATTCATAGCTCGAATCTCTTCCCAGTCTAACAGCTGTCCTCTAGGAACATTATACTTTCTAAAACGATCTATGTCACGATCATCTTGATAGATAGTAGATAGTCCACGTTGATTCATTTTACTCTCATAAGAGGTAGTTGGAGCATAGGCCTGCTTTGTTAGAGGATTTATTTCTACAGCAGTACCAGAAGTGGCATCTATTGTAGCGTCGCCATCATATGGCAGTTGGGTTAATGGATTAATTTCTTCTGACATTCTAATATGTTATTGTTCTGAACTCAAAATTAGCTGCGTTACTGTCCATCATTTTCAAGAATTCCTTACTACCTAAACGATAATAATTACCATCTATTAATGCTACATCTCCTCTGTCTGTATCAAAAGTTACAGTCATTTGACTTGCCAATGCTCCAGTCTTTTTATCATATAAACCTATAGTAGCATTATCTGCCCTAGCTTGTTTATGCATCATAAGCTCTTGCTGTAATCTAAATCCAGGAAGTTGGAAGTACTGATCCATCTGATCATTTTGTATATTACTATATGGTAGTATAATAACTCCAGACTCCCCTTCTTCACCTTTAACTGTTAATTGAAGTGTAGGTTCTCCCATGTAAGGAGTTTGATCAAACATTACATCTACAACCTTTACATCTTTACTCTTCCACTCCATATCTTCTAAGAAGCTTCCAACAGTTCCTGTGCCTTCTTGTTTTTTACCATCATAGAAAATCTTAAATGTTGGATCTAGTGGCTTACCTGCTCCTCCTCCTTTATCATTACCAGTAAAGTATTGTTTTACATAAGCTGTAACTTCTGCAATTTTTGCAGGATTATCTAAAGCTGGGAAGTTGTTTGCTGTCCAATCTCCCACATTAATCTTAGCATTATTTTCTAACCAATCCTCTACACCATCTGTATATTTATCAGTTAAGTCTCTAAATGAGCTTGTTATACCAGCTTGTTGGAAATTACTTATATTAAGTGCATCATATATTTGATTCTTAATATCTCTAGACTTTCTAAGTTTATTCAACTCTTCTTCAGTTTTAGTGTCTCCCGCAGCAAAACTAATAGCTTCACTTCTTCGAGTGCTGTAAGCAGTAAGTTCTGCAGCATCTGACATTATAGATCCAAGCTCAATTAAAGTTAGGTTACTATTTCCAGTTACTTCTCTAGCTTTCTCTAGTAAGTCTTGACCAGTAAGGTCATTTCTATCTAAATTACTAGTTAAGAATTCTTCTTTAAATTCGCTTCCTGCTTCTTTGTCTGCCTTGTCTAATAGATTGTTTTGCAGATACCTTTGAGTTCTGGATAGAATTATTTTATCTCTATGTTTCTGATATACATCTCCTTGTTTAAGTTCATCAGGCACATTACCACTTAGTATGTCTTCAGCAGTTACCTTTCTACCTTTTAATACATCAGCGTATAAAGTATTAAACGCATTTACTTCATTTACTTCTATTTGAAGCTGTCCGTTTATATAATCATTTATTGCTGAAGGATTGTTTCCACCAGGATTGCTTATCTCACTAACACCAGTTCTCTTTAAGATGTCTGGCTGATAAATATCTAAGAACTTGCCATAATCTGCTGTCCACTTTTCACTATACTTTATTGCTTTGTTAACCTCTCTATTATCAAATGCAAATCTAGTTATAGATACATCTAGTTCTCTTTTTGCTTCAGATTGTAAAACTGAACCTTTGATATAGTCTCTACGCTTAGCAATCATTTCATCTTCAGTTTCTACGCCTGCATTTTGTAAAAGGCCTTGAGCTTCTTTTATCATTACATCGTAGTCAGCTGCTAACTTATCATCTCCAGCAGCTATAGCTTTATCTCTCAGTCCTATTAGACCTTTGTCTTCTGATTCTGGATCATCATCTCCATACAGTTTACGAGTTAGAGAACTTCTAATATCCTCATCTGTCATATCAAAAGTACTTAACTCTGCCTTTTGATTAAGATAAGCAGCTACATCAGGTTGAGCAATAAGATTGTTAAATACCATAGCTACCTCAGTGTCAGGTATAGTTTCTCTTGAAAACCCATCAGTAATATAGTAGTTACCATCCTCACTAATTACTTGCACATCTTTGCCATATTTTTTAACAGCATGATCTTTCATTAGTTCAGACATTTTTCCTTGTATGTCTACATCCTTTACATAGTTATACCCTTTAAAGTAGCTACCATCATCTATACTTCCATCTTCATTCTTTTGTAACCCTTCATAGTTATACTTGGATGCATCTAAAGATCTTCTATAAGTAAATGCATCTATGTCACCTTTCTTGTAATCCTCATCTAAAGTTTTTTTATAGTTTTGATATATTTCATAGTTAGCATTTATAGGGGCATACTGCTGCTCAAAATTTCTTGCACTTTTAGCTACGTCCATCGTCATAGTTTCATAATCACCACGACCCGCTCTGTCTTGTAATTGACCTCTAGTGTTTTGTTCAAGTTCCATTTTAAGAGCTTTATCTCCCTCAAATTCTGCAGCCTTCATTTGATCTACTGCACCTGCTAAAGCATCATCAGCATTAAACGCTTGTTGAAACTTTTGTCTTTGTAGTGTGTTTATTTGTACAGATCCTGGATCTCTATAAACACTAACATATGGTCTTAACTTATATCTGCTCATCTTGTTTATCTTCTTTATCTTCTTTAGTTGCTTGAGCTTCACCAAAACGTTTGTTAAATAGTTCAGCTATTTCAGCATTTGTATATGGCTGACCTGTTCTAGGATTAACTTGATTCTTTAAGAATGTTCTTAGTCTATCTCTTTCATAGATACCCATATCGCCAGTAGCTCTTGCTAACCTTTCAGTACCTTTGTATGCCATTAGATCACCAGCTAGTCCTGCAGTTCTTTCTGTAAATGAGTCTATAGCTTCTAGTCTTCTATCTTGATTAGCGGCTAACTGTGCTTCTCTTAACTGAGTATTAATTTGATCTGCCTGCATTGCATTAGCAACGTTTCTTGCATTAGCTTGCTGAGCCATCTGCGCTTCTTGATTTGCAATCTGAGTATTTACTCTAGACTCTTGTGCAGCAATCTTTAGATCACCTTCTTGCTTACGTCTATACGCAGACATCTTAGCAATGATACCAGCCGGTCCAATACCACTAGTCTCAATGAACCTATTCATAGCTCTATTATCTGCAGCATTAGCAGCACGCTCAGTGTTATAGCTTACTCTATCTAGTGTAGGAGCTTTGATTCTACCAGGCGCACCCATCTGCTCTGCTACTCTATCTTTCTTAAAGAATGCATATGCAGGTGCAATAAGTTGTGCAACCCCCGCACCTATAGCTAGACCAGGAACATCTCTACGTAATCTCTTTAAAGCTTTTTTCTCTAAGTCTGTTAGATCAGCTCCTGAGTTTGCTTTATCTACTACACTCTTATCTTCATCTGAAAGCGAGTTGTAGTCAGATTCTATAGGCATACCATTTTCATCAACAGCAATAGGCTGTAATGTTGGTGGCATGGTATCGTCTACAGGTATTTGAGTAACTTGTATAGGATCTAAAAGTTCAACATTTCCATCTACAATACGTTCCTCTTCATTATTAGTGGTATTAGTAGGTTCGTTTTTAGTATTATTAGTTGTTGTTGCTGAAGGTATGTCTGTTATAGGATCGAAATCACCTACTACAGGATCTTGTATTACCTGTGGGAACATTCTATTTTGAAAATCTTGAACTAAAGAAGCTGGAGGTTGTACTAAACCTTGGTCATTGTATACTGGGGTTCCATCATCATAAGTCTGACCAAAATCGTTAGGGTTTTTCTTAAACATTCCGCCACCTTGATAGTAACCACCTGCACCTAACTTAACAGTGTTAGGATTTCTACCTGCTTTCTTTTCTTGT
>TARA_R100001440_G_scaffold33068_3_pt1 | contig 10567 bp, 25 predicted proteins | sample TARA_R100001440 | Tara Oceans TARA_R100001440 (sample SAMEA2622112) | marine metagenome | biome: marine biome (ENVO:00000447); feature: surface water layer (ENVO:00002042); material: "saline water (ENVO:00002010), including plankton (ENVO:xxxxxxxx)" | depth 5 m
TATCATTAATGCTAATGTACTTGATTGAACTCCTGCTCCTAATGATAATACTCTTAATGTTTTCATTTCAATGGGTCAAAATCTATTTTAGCAACAAGCGGTTTTAATTGTTGTCGGTTACCTTTTGTCATTCGCCTATGTTCTCCTCCTCCAAGTAAACAATATCCAGCAGCATCACCAATATGCGAATGTTCATTTTTATTCGGTGTATCTCTAAATCGTTCTTGACCAGCTCCAATAGCAACTCGTTTAAAATGATAACCACCGCTTAACGATTTTCTTAATCTTACACATTTTCTATCTACCCTAAATCCTGGCTTGTTATCTATGAGCCTAGACATCGGCATTGCTAATGCTTCTCGTCTGGTTCTAAAATCATTTGTCGCAGTAGGTTTGGCAAAGAGTCCATGTACATTTTTTAAATGGTCAAAACTCGTATTCTCAAATATCTGGTCGCGTTGCATACCAGCTGGGTCACCCCAGATTGATAATTCATGTTTCGGAAAATATCTATTTATATCCTCTTTTAGTAAAGTACAGAATCGTTCTAATCCCATATCAAAAGTTACAAGTTCATGTAAAACATTCCATACACCCTTCGGAGTTCTCTGGGCAAATACAGCAGCTGGTGTTAATCCAAAGTCAAGTCCTATCTGTATCGGTTCACCATCTAATATTTGACAATCATCAACCATACTCGCATCGTCATACTCACTCCATACAGGTTTGCCTTCTTGAACATAAGTAAATTTACCTTCAGCATAACACCGAATCCAATCAAGATTCTTACCACCCAACAGCTGCTCGTAATATCCAACAGGTAAGTTATTTAAATTTTCTGCTTTATCATTTGTTTTCCACCACTTACCAGCTGCAAATACATAGCCTTGAGCTTCAGGCATTTCATCAGGTACATCCTTCGCCTCAAAAACTCCAGGCGGTTGGCGAAAAAATTTCCAGGCAAAACGACCTTTCGGTGGTTCTTTTTCGGATAATCTATAAATCCAATGGTCATCATCGCATGGGTTAGTATCAAGTATAACACCTCTCCAAGTAGGACCACCATCCTCCTTAACAGGATACCTGCCCACCCTATGAGTCAAACCATCCACTATTGATTTTGGTAACTCCCTCGCCTCGTTTATCCATCCTCCTGTAACTTCTAAAGATAATAACTTGCGGACATCCTTGGGCTGGTCTAAAGCTAAAAAAATTACTTCCAAGTCTATACCAGCTGCTCCTTCTCTACTCGGTAATTTTATGTGGTGCGTGATTGGTGGAGAATGGCGAACAGCTCCGTAGATATGTTCAGGAAACAATTCTAACCAAGTTTTTAAAGTTGTGGTTTTTAACATAGGATACGAGTTCCTAACAATAACAAACCGAGAATATTTTATGCCATCTCTTTTGCTTGGTTTTTGTTGTATAGCTCGTTTAAAAATTTCTGCACAACACGCATAGGATTTACCAGAACCGACAGGACCAACCATACCTCTGACAAAACTATCATCATTCAAAAATTTCCAGACAGTTGGTGATTTACTAAAATCAAGTTTGAGTCCTGGAATATTACTTGTCATTCTTTTTTCTTAATCTTTCTTTTTGTTCAATACATTTTTTTAAACGCATCTGTAAATAATGAACTTCCTTTTGTTTCTCATTTAACATTTTTTCAAGTGTCATTGTTTTCTCCAGGTCCAACCATTTTAATATCAATAACCGCTGGTTTATCACCCTCAGTTTCGGTATCTAATAGTCCAGCACTCTTGGCAAGTAATTGTAAAACACGCACCTTATCAACCATCTCAATATCAAGAGTACCATCTTTTAGTATCCTAATTCTCTTAATGGCTGATAATGCGTGTTCAGGTATATCCTTCACATCCTTGACCTTGGCTAAACCATTATCCCATGTAACAACATCCGAGATATTAGCTGTACCAATATTTATTAATTCACTAGCTAACGCATCACGATTTTTATAAATAACTTCACTACCCTTAATCTTTCTTTTGATTTGTCGGACACTAGCAAAGTTGTCAAGGCGAGGAAGGACTCTTTTAGTCATTAGAACGGAACATCATCGTTAAATTGATTATTCTGTCTAGGTTGTGGTGAAGGTGCTGATGTAGGACCATCCTTTTGTGGTAACAACATAACCTTCATAATTAGACTTCCGTCTTTGCTTTTCGTCTGTATTGGCAAAGAATTAAATATAACATCCCAGCCTCCTAACTTATTCTGAAAAGCCTTACCGACATTATGCCAATAAGTTTTACCATCTTTACCTTCTAAAGGTACGACAGCATTTAATCTATCAACCATAAAAACTCCTTTGTAAAAGTTGAAAAATATTTTTGTGGCATCCCCCCTATACGCATAGACCCCCTCCCCCCCTAGGTACACCACTTGGCACTTCGCCTTTTTTATTTTTGCGAGGTAGGATTACTGCGTATTCTTTGCTTTGCATTTCTAGACTTGACTCTAGGTTTGCTAAATTAATCAAACTTCAATCTCCTTTTGGGTCGCATTGCTTTTGCCAAGTCCTTCATAACTTCTTTAACTGTGGTAGGCTCTGGCTTTAAACAAGCTAGTATGTATGATATAGGAAACACAGGTGGTTTCTTTTTCTTTCTCAGTATATTCTCAATCTTAGTTAGTAGTGCTGATGTTGCATCCTGATGTTTAATGAGTTCTGTCATCTGCCTCCAATCTCTCCTATCTGGTTGGAATGTTGTTTGGTAGATTTTTAAATGTATGTTCTGGAACTTCTTCATCATTTCCATTTCATTTAATTTATTCTCTTTAATAGTATTTCTATTATTATTATTTAAGTCTAGTTCATTGAGTCTAGTTTTAGTTGCGGTAGGCTCAACTTTTGTGTTGAGCTGAGAACAACTTCTTTGTGTTTTCTTATCTGGTTTCATAGCAACTCGTATTGTATCGTCCTGTTCTATTTGTTGCAACTCCTCATCGTTAATTAATGCTCTGGAATGTACTTCCTTATCGTTCATTAATGGGTCATAAAGTATTCTATAAACACTTGATTTATGTTTTACATTTTTATACAGCGGAGAACCTTTTCTGAGTCGTTTAATATAACCCCATTCAATTAGAGATTTTATAGCTCTGGATACACTTGATTTATCTCTCATGACTTGATTACCGATGTATTGATATGTTGGAAAGCAGACTCCTGTATAATTATTTGCACAGCTGCATAACACAGATAATACCAGGTATTTAATTGGTGACTTGGCGATGCGTTTATCATTCAAAGCTCTTCTTGGTACAACAGTAAATGGTCCTCCAGAATATACACTCTGTATATTATTCTTACCATTATCCAGAATCTTCTTCCGTATTTTGTCCTTGTAGTCTGTATCCATTCTTAACAAATTGTTCATTGCACTTTAGTTCTAATGTTATTCTGTTTCCTGTCACAACAAAAGGTTCATCACTCCAGAATATCTTATTACACCAATCACATTTAAGCCTATGCGGTCCGCTTTTCTTTTTCATTTTTCATGGATAGTCTGACATGACAATCAATATGTTCGTTAATTAATGCCTGAAGAACATTCGCATAGGTCAAGTTAGTCAGTTCTTTTTTAATATACATTCGCTGTATGTCACCTAGTTTCATATCATTATTCAGACAAAATAAAAGAAACTCTACAGCTTCCTTTGCGAGTAATCTATGCGTTTCACTATTTCTGTTCAGTATCACTTGGTATATCCCCAGCTGAATATTCTACCTCTTGACGATTATCTACCTCCTCATGAGCTTCTATTTCCTTTTTAACTATATCCTGGTAGCGACATAGATACCACATTGCCTTGCGTAAATCTCTATCCTCTTCTTTTTTGCGTGAGAGTGGGTCAAGATGTTTGTGTTTGTAAGAAAAACGATAAGTATATTTGTAATGTGAACCCAGAAGGTAAGCCTTGAATCCTTCATAGCCAAGTCTATCTCGTATGTAATCTATGCACTCAATAGTTCCTTGTTTGTAATGGTCAGGATTAATTAATTCTATATTGTATTTAGGGTCAGCCATTATACCTCCTTTATCGTTATATCATAAATAGCTTCGGTTAGTTTTTTTTTTATTCTATACACAGAAGTTTTTACTCCCTTTACATCCTCAATAATCTTATTACCATTTTCGTAGTACATAAAATCAGCAATGTATGTGCATATCTTTTTCCCACAAACTTCAATAGGAAACTTTGGTTGTAATACTAAATCACTAATTCTTTTTTGTTCTCTTAAAAATTTCAATTCTTTGTATCGCATAGCCTCTTTCTTTGAGGCAAAGGTAATACCATCAACCTCAGTTCTAATCGCTTTGTATTTTGTCATCGTTCACTCGGTCTTTATATCGCCTTCCAGCATATAATAAATTTAAATGTTCTTCCCATTTTAGGCATACCCATCCGTAATAACCCTTTGGTTTATGATGTTTGGCTATCCAATCGTCAACTAATTCCTGTGCGTTTTTACAAGTATTAGTATCACCTACATAATAATGATTAGCTGGTGGAGGGTAGTTAGAAAAAACCATAATCCAAATTGCAAATTTAACAAACACTACAAACCAAACAATCTTCTGAATGCACCGTGGTCCTGTAAACCCTCCTCACAATAATGTTCAACAAGTCTACCCATAGGAACTCTTTTATTTTTAGATTCTTTCTTTAATCTGTCGTAAACTCTCTCATCAATTCTAATAAATAAACCTTTCATAATCATCCTTTCTGTGCCTACCTATGGCTAGTTATGGGGAAGGATACCAATAAATATAGGTAGGCATTTGACAATATATCAGAAATATATATACTGTATAGTAGGCAATTATGCCTATAACAAAGGAAGGTAAATAATGTATATTAAAGATTTAATTAACAACTTTGAAACACTTAACAAAACCCACAAATTTATTTTATCTGCTGGCATTAATCTAAAACATTTAGGAGTTTCTGGATATGTGCATGAACCAGAAATTTTGAGTGTTAGTAACGACATTGATGAGTTTGGTAATGTATATGTTGAATTTTTGTTTAAAAATACACCAGAAAATAAGCAAGCATTTGAAGAGCTTCAAGGATACACCCATGCCATGATGCCTATTGATGATGATTTTTATTCAGAAGTTATTTTGGAGAAGAGGTAGTTATAATGATAGTAGCATACATCAGATTAAGTAATGACCAATCAGATATTGATAGGCAAAAGTTTATTATAAATGATTACATAAATCGTAATAACATTACAGACGATGTTCAGTTTGTTGAGGAGATAGGTACTTCAGGTGGAGTGCCTATCCTTGACAGACCGAAACTAGGTTCTGTTCTCAAAACTGCACCAAAAGGCACAACGATTCTAACTGCTGACTTGTCTAGGTTAGGTCGTCTAGACTATGACATGATGAAGTTTAGAGATAATAAAAATTTTAATTTAGTGGTGTGTAATAATCCAGAGATAACTAAAGATAAAAATAGAATTATGTTTGGTGTCAATGCTATTATGGATGATCAATACAGAAGAGATTTATCTGCCAAGCAAAAAGAAAAATGTTTAGAAATGAAAACTTCTATTGCTGAAAAAGGTTATTACATTACTAAATCCACAAATCGTAAGATGACGAAACTCGGTGTGCATAACTCTATGGATAAAGCAAGAGCAAAAGCAACAGAAGCTCTGAAACAAAAAGCAATAAATAATTTATCCAAAGTTCAGATTCATCTTAACGATGCAAAGAATCATTCCAGGTCTTTACTTGGTATGGCTAATTATTTAAATGTTCGTAACATAAAAACTGCCAGAGGTTGTAGTTGGAGTGCCTCCACAGTTAAGAGAGCTTTAGATAGAATATCAACACTTCACTAGGAGAAATAATGGAAACATTAATTATTGGTCTTGTCTTTAACTTGTACTCTTGGAGCAATGCAGACTTCTTTGTGCAAAAGAAAAACAATGAAAGACAATATACTTGCGTATGGGTTGATAAAGGTTGGTCAAAGGCTGACCCAAAAAACCCATCGCTTAATGTATTCGGCTATACGAAATATAAACAACAATGTGTAACAAAGGAGAAAGAATGAGAAATAAAATATTAAAACATCTCAAAGATTATCTGGAGGTAATACCTTCAATACTTTTAATAACAATATTTATGGTCATGGCATATATGTTTTTGCTTGTAACTTGTGCCTCTGATGATGAATGTTATAACCTTCATATGAACCCAATACAGGAAGTGCCTTATGTCAGCAATAATGAATAAATTTAGTCATGATGGATTTGAAATTGGAGCTTCTAAAATCGGTGTTATTGTCCTTGGTAAAAACAATTTCTATGTCAGAGAATATCTTCGCTACCAATTTAGAAGGATTCAGTTAGGTGAGATTGAACAAATGGATTCTACATCAGCTCCCAATGCAGCAAAGAGAGGTCAATATCTTGAACCTGGATTGAGAGAATGGGTATCCGATGAGCTTGATGAGTTATGTTCTCAACAAGAAGGAAGGATGTCCTGTAATCTTCATATACCTAAAGAAGGTTTTCATAAAAAAAAATATAAGATGGCAGCTTCTCTGGATGGTATTCTTGAAATCAAGGGTGGTGTTCTTCCGTTCTACGATAGGTTAGAGGATAAGATGGTAAACCTAGAAGGATTCGGAGTCTGTGAAATAAAGACTCAAGGATATAATAAAGATGCACCAACCTACGAGAACATACTACAAGTTCAAGCTCAGATGTTTTGTTCTGGTTATAAATGGGCAATCATAGGTAAGCTCGGTCCTAATCTTAAATTTGATATGTATGTCTACGAGTCTGATAAGGAGATTCAGGATACTATTGTTCAAGCGGTAAAAGATTTCTGGAAAAGAGTTGAGGATGATATTCCCTATGATGATGATAGTGAACCAGAAAAAACTTTCGTTGATTGGACTAATCACAGAAAGAGTAATGAGGTAATGAATTATATTACTGACTTTGATAACTGCGATAAAGAAATTAAGGAACAAAAGCTATTAAAAGAGAATGCCAGAGAAAAGATTATTGGTACTCTTAAATCTGAAAATGTTTCTTACATTACAATCAATGATAGAAAGGTGGCACTAGATACTATCGTTAGAAAGGCTACTCCAGAAAAGATAGTTCCAGCAAAACCAGAATCTCAATATGAAAAATTAACAGTAAAGGAAATCAAAGATGAATAAAATGAAAGATATGATGAATAAAATCCAAGAGTTAAATCAGACTCAAGGAATAACTCAAAAAGGTGGTAAAAAATATACGCAAGTTCAAGACAGAGTTGATGTCTTTAGAAAGTATTGCGAATTTAATTATGGTATAGAAACTTCTATGGTTATTGATGATGGTACGCGAATAGTTTTTAAAGCTGTAATCAAAGACCTTGAAGGTACTATAATTGGATGTGGATATGCCGAAGAAATTAGAGGACAGGGTTATGTTAATAAATTCTCTCCTGTTGAAAACTGTGAAACGAGTGCAATCGGTAGAGCTTTATCTAGTTGTGGACTAAGTGGTGGTGAATATGCCTCATCCTTGGAGATGGACATAGCTAAAAAGAAAAAAAAAGCCACAGAGAAAGCCACCAAGTCGCAAAACGCAGGTAAGATGAGTGGCAGTACCAAAGACTTAAAAGAGGCTATACAACAAGCTAATATCCCTGAATGGACACTATCGTTTCCTGGTGGTAAGAAAAAAACATACGAAACACCAAATGACCTTATTGATGATATTGATTCAATGTTAGATAAGATATTTGAAAGCGATAAGAAAAGACCAGATGAAAAAATACAATACATTAAAGATTTTTTTGAGTTAAATGATACTCGGATTGCTTATCTTAGAAAAATAAATAATGACGATACTTTTAGTAACATAGACGAAAAAATTAGGAGGTTTGAAGATGAAAACTAAATCGTTAAAAGAAAGTGTATTTGACTTTATAATATCCTACTCTAGCAGTAATGGATTCCCACCAACTCAAGCAGAGATTGCTGATGCACTTGGACATAATACTCGTTCAGCAGTAATACAAGCCTTAACAAAATTAGAGGTTGATAAAAAGATAACGAGAATCAAAGGTTCATCAAGGTCAATCAGAATACTTTAGGGTACGCATTGCCTGATTCCATGTGATGAGGGCAATGTCTTTTTTTTTAAACTCAGAAATTTTAACTCTTGCTGTAACATTTACTTTTGTTTTGACAGGCATAAATATAACTGATTTTTCTGGGATAGCTACTAATCCGATAACATCACATTCTTTTCTGGTAAGTGCAATTTTTTTCTTAGCTCCCTTTGATGTAGTAAACATATAAACATTTTTTCTACGAGTATCAGGAACTGTTCTGGCTTTAACTTGTACTCGTATTAATCTACTATTGTAATGAGCAGCTAAATCAAATCCGTTAATGTGTGCAATCTCATTGGGAATACCTATCTCCTCTAATCGTAAACAACAGATTAACTCCCCAATCCTACCGACAGTAAGCTCAGACATTTTAGATTACCAATCCCTTGGCATATCCTTTCTCTTTACTGTAAGTTAATACTTCTTTTCTATTTTCTCCAGAGGTTAGACTTACATGAACCCACCCTGAGTTCATATCTCCTGGTGTGTAACATTCCAGAATACATTGGTCAAAATCAAAATGGTTGATTATCATTTCCGCAAGGTTGAGAGTTGACATTCCAAGAGCTTCTATATCCACAGCCTCTCCCTTACAATGTTGTGAGTTTGCATTTGAACCTATTGCCTCACATAATTTAGCGGACCTGTAACCTGAAGTAACAATTATTGGTTTGTCAATTTTTTCTCGCAAGGGTTCAAGTATCTGACTACATAAGAAAGTAAGTTTAGGTATAACTTCTTCTGGAGGTGTATTATCAATACCCATACGAGCAGCTGTCTGTGACTTTGTAAACTCTGAAAGTTTGAAATGTTTTGATAGTTGCATTTTACTTCTTCATGTTTTCTCTAGCTACACCCTTAACTTTTTCATATCCTCTAATTCCAGACATTCCTAAAAGTGCAACTGTTAAACTTATAAGTTCACCTGTGTCCACAAAATTAGGCATATTTATTTCTGGTGCGAACAAATGTGTAAACCAAGTTAGAATTGGTAATATAAAAAAATTAACAAATAATCCAATCGCACATACCCACATGATAGCTGGTCTTGCACCAGCCACAAACATACTTGGATGTTTAGCTGCTTCCGTATTTGCTTTGGCTTGTTCTTTTGCTAGAGCATTTGCGTGTTTTTCAGACATCGTAGCTATGTCATGAGCTAGTCTATTCTTCTGGTCTTTATCTTCTATAAACTTATCTAGTAACGAGGTCACAGGACCTATTAAAGCAGTTAACATTCTACCTCCTTAATGTAGACTCTCACCCTCTATGGCAATCATGTCTGTATTTAACATTATATTTAAGTGTTCTGCAAGTTTATTTGCATCGTTCATATCCTTGCATCCAAAGAATCTAATACATACTGTTGGCGGTTGTTTACGATTTTTTTTCTTTTCTATCTCAACAGTAAATGTATAGAAGTCTGTCATTTTACTCTCATCAAATAATAAAATTCTATTAGTAATATTGTAACCGCTAATCCTACAGAACCAAGTATTATTAAAGTATTTCTAATTCTTTTTTTTCTGGCTATCTGTTCTTTAATTCTTTGTTTATTTAAAGCTCGTTGATGAGCAATTTCTTTTTGTAACTGTTCCCACTTATTTAAACCATCATCAACATACAATAAAAAAATTTCTCTGAGTTCTGCTCGTTTTTTTTCTATCTCTTGTTTACGGATAAAAGCAGCGATAGCATCCTGTTCAACTCCTGTAAACTTACCGAGGAAACCTGTGTTACCTTTTCTTGATGAGTGTGTTTCTAAATGAGCTTCATTACTCGCCCACTTCATTATAGGTGAAGCCAGTTCATGCAATTCTTTTCCTGCTTTAATACCTCTTTCAACTAAGGATATACCTGTCTTGATTGCAGCAAAAGCGGTTAATGGGTCAATGAGAGCCATCGTTATAACTTCATAAACACAGAGATAAGAGCTACGAGAACAGCAACTGTGTTAGCCATCATGATTGTTTCAACTCTCTTCATCCTAGATTTTAAGTCGGCAATATTATCATGAATATTGCGATACCTCTCAGAACAAACTTCCTCATGCTTACTTATTCTCATCTCATTCTTATCCGCTTTAGTTGTCATTACTTTTTACCTAACAAATCCTTATCTGCTTTTCTAGCTCCACCCTTACCAGATACAAAAGATTTTACCCTGCCCATTGCCCAGGCATGAGCTGAAGTTTTTGGTCTACTGCCGCTACTATAATAAGCACCCAACCCTCTACGATAAACTTTATCTAAGGTTGATTTTCCAAATCTTCCTGAACCTAGTATGCTAGAATATTTACTCATGTTTTTTTCCTCAATTTTTTTAAATCAGCTCCTGTAATTTTGTTTCTTGGTTTTGCAACCGCAGCTAACTTCTTTTGTTTTGGACTATATTTA
>TARA_R100001440_G_scaffold44339_1_pt1 | contig 10567 bp, 17 predicted proteins | sample TARA_R100001440 | Tara Oceans TARA_R100001440 (sample SAMEA2622112) | marine metagenome | biome: marine biome (ENVO:00000447); feature: surface water layer (ENVO:00002042); material: "saline water (ENVO:00002010), including plankton (ENVO:xxxxxxxx)" | depth 5 m
GTTTCCTGTGCCACCTACTGAATAAGTTGTGCTATCTTGTTTTACGAAATTTACAAAAACAACAATATCGTTTTCTGATGCGATGTCATGCGTTAGGGTTACAGTCGTACCCGTTGTAGAAGTAAATCTATCTAATAACCCACTTGTGAAATTTGCTTTTGGTGGAAGTCCAATGTAAGCCATTTAAACTCCTATGTAATTTCTAATATTGATAATGTTGCATCTATTTTAGCTGATACTGAACAATCTATTTTTATAATATCAGTTGCCTGAACAACAACCTTGCCCCCTGTCAATAATTCCAAACTCGAACCCTTTGGAATTGTTACATCAGAAGCTAATAATACTGTTTCGTTTGTTTCTGTATCTGAAGTGTCTGATACTAATTGAACAGAAGCAGTTACAGATGTTGTGTGAATATTACAAAGAACTAATCCAATGACTACTGTTGTTGTAGCATTTGGAACTGTGTAAAGTGTAAGTGGAGACCCAGCCGAAGATGGCATCGCACCATTTGTTTTAACTTTAAAAGTATTTGCCATTTATTCTCCTTATCCTAAAGCTATCGCTAGTGGCAGTGCATTTGGATCAGTTTCAGATATTGTTCCTGTTACCGACATTGTGCTAGTGATTGCATTTGATGAAATATTAACTTGAAATAACTCAATATTATCTGATCCATCGTTAATTTTAACTTTTAAAACTCCTGATGTGCCATTATCTACCCACATAGTTCCTGTTGCAACAGATGATGGTGCTGAACTTCCTATGTGCATAGTGTTTAAAGCACCTAAAATGCCATTTAATTCGCTACGAAACGAACCAAAGGATTGATTTGCTAAAGTGACATCTGAAACTTGTGACATAATTCTTTATACTCCTATTTGATTAAATTTTCAAGCCCACTCCTTGAGCCTGATAATCAAAAGTCTTGTTAATAATACTATTACTACTATTTTTAAATACAATGTCAAACCCTGTTTTTGATTTGTTGCTTATCACAAAGAAGTCTCCTGAAGATAAATCTTGTCCTGTGACTGTAATATTTGGTGTTTGAAAAAATGCATTTGTGTATGATATTGATTTTGTTGATGTTCCTGAAGCCACATCATCTCCTGTCTCTGATCTTTTTTCTAACACTAATTTTGCCTGTAATCCTGTTATTATAGGTCTAGCATTATTATTTGATGATGTTAAAACTGTTCTAAATTTAAAAAATCTTCCTTTAAAAGTTCCTTGTTGTGATATTGTAGAAAAGCTAGTTATATTGGCCAAACTTGTGTCATCTGCACCTATTTGAATTATTGCAGAATTATTAGTTGGTGCGTTTCCATCAAAAGGTGCTTTTGCATTATCGAATAAAGAAGCACCTCTTCCTGAATCAAATAAATCGTATGGGTCTCCTGACTCCATAGTTATTTGTATTTGAAAGGTTGCATCATAAATTGCATCCAAAGAAAAAGTGTTGTCAAACAGATAATTTCCTGATCCTGTTATATTATTTGCAAGTCCTCCTGTATCAAATAAAAAACCACTTGTGTCTGCATCATCAAAATCTCCTGACCTTGCATCAAATAAAGTTAATGTATCTAATGTTATTGCTGGTGTTCCATTGCTATCTTCTGTTTTAAAAGTGTTTGTAAAAGTTCCAGCAAAGGCAGTTTCTTCATTTGCAGTTGATATGTCCTTAAATGATTGCAAAGCAGAAACATTAGAATTTATAATTGCAGGATTAGCAGATTCATTTCCTAATTTATCTACTGCTTTTATATACAAACTATAAGGTGGTTTTATTGCATTGATTGTGACACTGTTAGATTTTCTTCTTGGGACTTGAACCAGATTAGTTGTATTAAACCAAGCAGTTGACCCTGATCCCATTGAGTATCTTATTTCATAAAACTCAATATCTAAATCAGAAACAGGAGTCCATGATAGTTGCATTTGGTTTGAACCAACCATAGAAATATTAAAATCAGAAACATCTGAAGGAGTGTCTGTTGCACCAACTACAAATCTAGTAGCAGAAACAAAAGTTGATCTAACATTAAGAGCATTTTTTGCCCTTACTCTAACTTGATAAGTTGCACCATCAATTACATTTAACACTTGATAATCTCTTGTTTTTCCTTCTCCAACTAAAACAAAATCTTTAGTCACTGCATTTCCATCTTTGTCTAAAGTTTGTTTTACTTGCACTTCATAACCCTCAACAAATCTGTCAGGAGATGCACCCACAGTTATTAACAATCTTGTTAAGACAGTTCCATCTGAATATTCAATAAGATCATCGTCTAAAGTAACACTTGCTGGTGGAGAAATAGAAAAAGGATTAGGTAAATTAGTTGTTGGAATTGAAGGTTGAACTGTTTTAGATGCCCATGAATATATATTATCTTGATGTTCTATTAAAGATAACCCCATTGTAAAATCTTGATTAAAAGTTGCTCCTAAAACTCTAAATGCTTTTGCAGAAAACCCTAAAGTACTGTGAGTTATATTCACAATATCTCCTATAGATAAATCGTAGGCTTTGGCACTTGCATTTAAAGTTAATTTTTTAGCTTGTCTTGATCTTCTTAATATAATTTCTGCCATTTCCTCTGCTTGATAAGGTGAGGTTAAAGTTTTAAAATCAAATCTTCCCTCTAATAAAAAACCTCCATCCTCTGTTTTCATTGTTGCGTGTTTATCAGCAGTGGCATATCCACTGTCATCAATTGCTGGATATTGAACTTGATCGACTTGAAAGTTACGATCAGGGTTCACAAAACTTGCTATCACTCTGTTATATTTGTTATTTTTATTTTCACTTTCTAATTTTATTCCACCAAATATATCATCTTCAGTTAAAGATATTGATGCTGACCCTGTTGTTTCAATAATTAATTTATATTTTCCAGCAGTGTAAGGTAAAAAACCTCTGCATCCTTGTATTAATTCTCTAATATTATCTATTACCTTTTTTGATGTATCAAGCACTGCATTTGTGTCAAATATATTTATATCACTTCCTCCTGAATAAGGTGTGACTTGAGTTATACAAACTTGTGATGCGTCTCTGAAACTTTGCAAATCAATATCAGCAGTTGCTATACCTTTTCCATACCTTTCATTTCTTAAATAATCTAAAATACAAAACGCTGGATTGGTTGAATATGTCGGAGAAGATTCATTTAAACTTGCATCTAAAGTAACTATTTTTTTTCCTTGAACTTTTGCTTGTACTTTTGGAATTGAAGAGAATGCATCTTGATTCCAAGTAAATCTTAAAGCTAAATAAGAAAGTCCTGATAATTTATGATTTGATGTCCAGCTTGATAATGTTGATAATAAACTTGATGCAGATTGTCCATCAGTACCAAAATGAGGCTCAATTGTTATTAATGATTCTGCACTAGAATTTTCGTCATTTGGATCTGCTTTAAAAAAATTAGTATCACTTGAGGCCACAGTTCTTTGAGTATTATCAGCCATAGCTCCTGAAAATGTCACTACTTTATCATCGACTCTAATTTCGCTTATTGCATTTATTTCTCCTTCTGACATTACTAAAGCAACATATAAATATCTGTTATCTGTTCCTGAAGTTTCTATAAAGACTCTTGTTCCTCCAACCAGTCTTTCTCCATAAACTATTGGTATAGATGCATCATTTGATTGTTTGTTAACTAATATTCCTTTTTCAGATTGGTCAAACTCATCATCTCCAAAGTCAGGAATATCTGGTATATCAATTAACCAACCGATAACCTTTTCAACAATGTCCATCACAAAGTCTATGGCATCATCAATTAAATCAAGGGGATTTGGACACATAATTATAACCTTTTTGTAAATACATTTCCTATTGTTTCGAATTTTAAGAAATTATAAAGTTTTTCTACTTTAGCTGATTTAATTCCTACACTAGATCCAGGTCTGAATTCTTTACAACCTTTTTCTCTTGCCCAATCTGTTGAAGCATTAATAAGTCTAATAGGAACTCTAATACTTTTTCTTTTTTCAGGAGTAACATATAACAATAAATCAAAACAAAATAAATCATCTCCAAAAAAATATTTACTTAAATGAACAATCATCATTCCAATTACTAAATCATCTTCTACTGCAACAAAGCCCATAGCTTTTTCTGGTTTATCAATTAGAACATCTGCAAATCTTTTTAACTTTTCTCTGCTGTAAGATAGATTTTGATAAGCACCTTCTTTGTGCATCTTATCTCCAAGTTCTATCATTTGTGGAAAATCTTTTCTTTGCCATTGTCTTATTTGCATTATTCTCTACCCCATTTTATATCTTGAACAGTTAAAGCTGAAAATTCCATCCCTTTATCTGTTGAAAAAAATTTTTGTTGAGAGTTAGGATTTGTTTTTCTACCTGACTTTTTATCAAAATCTGCCCAATGAGACACAATTGTGTAAATAATATCTGTTTCTTTATCTGATTCAGTAATCTCGTATTTATCAATTTGACCATCATATAATAAAAAAGGGTCTGCAATTAAAGTGTTGCTATCACTTAACATCCCTCTGAAAATTTTAACAGGATCATTCACAACATTTTCAGCTAAAGTTATTGATATAAATGTTTGATTAACTCCTGATATTCCTAACCTTAAAGAAGACCTTGTTATTCCTACTTCTTCTGTGAATTGAGAGACATTTTGTAAAAAAGCAGTTGGAGTGTAAGTTGTGGAACTTCCTGATATTGAGCTTGTCAATTCAAACGAACAATCTGTTATATTTTGAGGAGATGAAAAACCAAACGTTATAAGATGAACAGGCCTTAATATATTAGTCGCTAGTTGGTTTTTTAGTGCTGTTGTTAAGGCTCTCGTCATATTTTTCGTAAGTTGTTCTGTTTATTTTCTCACTTCCTTTTATCATAACATAACTGAAACTGCTATCAGGAGTTTTATATTGCTTTAAATCATTTTTAACAATATTAATTTCAGATTCATCAACCACTTTTTCTACTATAAAATCAGCATTAATCCAATGCTTAATCAGGTATTTAGCCATTATAATGCTTCTTCAACATCCAATTCAAATTTATATAAAATATTTCCATCTTTATCAGCACCTACTTGTCCAAATTCTTGCATATCATTTAAAAGATAAACTGTGAATGGCACATTGTTATAAGTTATTGCTTCGTTATTTGCTAAAGCATTTCTTAATGGTGGCTCGATAGTTATTGTACTTTCATTTGATGAACTCGTCACATCTGAAACAATCATATAAACTTTGTCGTGACTAGCAAATTTAATCACATCTCCAGCTTTTAAAACACCTGACGCATTTGAAGAATGTCCATCAATGTCGATTGTTGTGTCCCCAGCTGTGTGAACTCCATTAACTAATAAAGTTCCTGTTTCTGTTCCTCGTGTAGATGAAATTTCAGGTGGAACTATTGTAAAGTTTTCCTTTCCTGATCTTTGTTTAATAATAAAAGACATAAGTTCTCCATAAATATCTGATCTTTTTCCAGTTATTATATTTGCAGTGAAACCAAATTTTTGACCATCAATTTGTCGTGATAACTTTTTTCCATTAATTGATTTAGATATTAAAGTTTTTTGTATAGTTTTAATTGATGCTACTTGAAATTTAGAATTACTTATTGGGAATGCACCTGACATTAAATTAAAGCCTCCCTACCTCTTTCATTTACTGACTCGTTTATTATTCTAGATATTGTTCCTCTTCTTGCAACTAATAATTCATCAAAACCTCTTGCATCAACTGTTGTTATATTAAAGTTAACTGTAGTTGATCCTCCTGAAGTTCCTCTTGCATTTTGAGTTATTTGTCCTGTTTGGTTTGGTACAAACAATTCTGGCCCTTTTTCTCCAACAATAACTGGTTGACCTTTTGATACTGCACCACCCTTATGAAAGAAAGGAAGTCCACCTCCTCCACCTCCACCCATAGCCATTAAAACTGCTTGAAGTGCAATCTGTCTTTTTAATGATCTTTCAATGTTATGGTTGGTTGTCAATTCATCTTTTTTAAATTTATTTAATATTTTTTGCTGAATAATAAACTGAATAAAAGTTGCTAACACTTCTATTAATATTCTTTGTGCAATTTGTTTCATAGTGTTTTCTAAATCTTTACCTAAAACAATTGACTCTGCAATTCCTTTTGAGAGACTTTTTATTCCTCCAACTATTCCTTTTGCAATAGTTTGGTTTATATTTTCAAAATCTTTTTTAATAATATCAAGAACACCCTCACCAATTTTTGTTAATTCTACACCTAAATTTTTAGTTTCTTCAGTTGAACCTTTTAGCTTATTAAGGAGTTCCTCAACTTGTTTTTTTGAAATTAATGCTTTTGCTTCTAAAGTGTCTAAAAACTTTCTTAAATTACCAATATTAACATTTGTTGCATCTGCAGTGTTTTCTAATTCTTTTTTCAAATCTGATATTGGTTTTCTAAGTCTTTCAGAAATTGCTAATAAATCTTCATTTTGTTTTTGTATTTTTTCAAAACCTTCCTTGCTTACAAGTTTTAAACTTCTTCTTGTCTCTAATATTTTTTGATTAAATTCTGCAAATTGTTGTAAAAATTCTCCTAGCTTAAATCTTATCTCATCTAAAAATCCACCAATTGCTAAGACTAATAATTTACCTTTTCCTCCCAACATTAAAAAACCAATTATTCCAAAAGTTCTTATAGTTTCAGGTAGTGTTTGTAGAAAATCAAATAAGTTTCCAATTGAACTAAAAACAAATGAAAAAACAGGCTTAATAGCTTGTATAATAACTGCTGATCCAATTATTATCTCTTTAGTTGCTTTTATAAGTCCATCACTTAAACTTTTTCCAACAGATGCTAAAACTTCAGAGTTATCCTCTATTAATTTATTAACCTCAACTAAACCTTGTTTAACAAAATCAAAAAACCCAGCTTGAGCTGTTTCTAATCTAAACTTAAATAATTTATCAGAAAGCATTGACAATGTTCCAGCAAGTGTTGTTGATAACACTTCTGTTGCTTTTTCAAATTCTCCACCTTTACCAAACAATTCTCTGAATCTTTTTTTAGTTTCTTCTACTGTCACTGTTGCACCAGCTTTAAATCCTAATAAGGCTCGAACACCTCTTTCTCTAAATAAGTCAGCTGATCCAATACCTGAAGAGAATGACCTTTGTATTTGTTCAGCAGTAGTTCTAAAATCAAGTCCTGTTACAGATGCCACGTTTCCTGTTAATTCTAATATTTCTTTTAACTCTTCTGCATTTTTTGTGACAACTGCTAAGTTTCCAGCACCAGCTTGTATTTCTTCCAAAGAGAAAGGAACTTTAGATGCAAAGTCTATTAATCCTTGAAAGGCCTTGTCTCCCTCTTGGACTCCTTTAAATAAAAAAGCAAATCTTAATCTTAATTGCTCTACAGTTGATCCAACATTCAATATTGATTTAATTGCAAGTCCACCACCAATTCCAATGATGGCTGATTGAACAGAAAATACTGCACTTCTTAAATTTGTAAGTCCAGCTCTAACACCAGCAAAGGCTTGTTTAGTTTTATCCTTTGCTAATATATTAAGTACTAAATTCTGTGCCATTATCTGTGCCTTGATTTATTCATAGCTTGTTGTTGCTCTTCTTGTTCTAATAAAAGATAGCCTAACCAATGGTTATATTCCCATATTTCCATTTGTAAAACATCTTGTAAAGATATTTTTAACCTATCAGCTACAATAAAACAATTTTTAAATTCAGGATCAGATTTTAGTTTTTTTTTACTTCTTCAGGATTGATAGCTTTTACCATCTCGGTTGCTATCCTTGAAAGGACATCAGAATCTACTTTGTGCATCAAAGCTAATTTATCTTCTAAAGTAAATAATTTATTGCCATCTTTATCTAGTCCTTTCATAACTAGAATATCAGCAAGAATACTTACATCATTAAGATTATCTGACTTTTTAAAAAGTTTATTTTTTTCAGATAGGGTTATAGGATTCCAATAAATAACACTAGGATTTCCAGCCTCGTCTTTCCATTCCTCCACCTCTAAATGTTGAACACCTAAAGATTCAAAATGAGATTTTGCAGAGTCTATTAACTTCATAAAGTCTTATTAGACAGTACCTCGAGTTAATGCTCCTGTGCCTTGAAATGTAACTGATCTAGTAACTACTGCATCCATTCCATTTGTAACTGACATTCCTGTAACAATTCCTGATCCACTAAAACTTTCATCTCCTGACGTGTCTCCTTCAGGTAATAAGATAAAAGCAATAGAACTTCCAACTGTTAAAGTTTGTTGTGGGGAGTCAGTTTCATCGTAGTTCATGTCTAATGATCCACTAAATGAAGTTCTCCCAGCTACGAATGATTTTGTTGCATCAGATAATTCTGTATCTTCTACAACATCAGCAGTAGTTTCAAGTGTGAATCCAGATAGTTCGCCTATCGCAGTTCCACCAGCTTTAACTACACCTTCTTTTCCGTGATGTGTTGCCATTTGCTATCCTTCTTTGGTTGTGGTTTATTTTCTTTTTCTCGTTTATAGCCAAGTTCTAAAAAATTATCAAGCTGTGTTTCGTTGATAATTACTTCGTGACCATCTTTGTATAATTTTATATCTTTTGCCATAAATCCTTTTACTATTATTCCTCGTTCTCGTCAATATCTTCATCTTCCCAATCATTATCTTCTTCATCATCAACCACATTGTCTTCATCATATTCTCTGTGGTTATCGACAAGTTCTCTAATATCTTGAGTCAACTCTTCAATTTTATCTAATTTTTTATCTATCTTATCTAAATTTTTATCAGCCATCATTTATCCTATGGGGTTGCACTATCGTGTTCATAAATAACTCTGACTACCATACTGATAGCACCATATGGAAAGAGTGTACCAGCATCAGTTTCTAAAGATATAACCTCTGTGTCTAATGCTTTGTTGTTTCTAGTTATATCAGTTTCAAGAGCTGTTTCAATGGCACTTGCTAAATTATTTCTTGCAGTATCTATATTATCTTCACTACCTTTCACATATCCTGTTATTAAAAATTCTAAATTATTTATTCTAGTTTTTGCACCACTTCCAAGTTCGGAGTCCTCTTTTGTTTCCTCTTGGGTTTGTACTAAAACTGCTGGATATTGTGATTGAGCTAATTCCTCTAAATTAAAAGGTTGACGTGTTACCTTTCTCACTGCTGGACTTGATATATTAGTAATTGTGGTTGTAATATGACTTGCTATATCTTCTCGTTTACTCATATCTTCATCCTTTTAATTTCTTTTTTCATAAATTGTTCAAATGTTCTTTTTATTAATTTTTCTGTTTTTAAGTTATATGCAAAGAATTTTCTAACAGGAAGTTTACCTTCGCCTTCATTATGCCACAATGCTTTTTTTGCCTCTGTTTGACTTCTGAAAAATACTTGTGCTTTATTTTTATTTCTTATTTTTGAGTCAATTGATTGTAGCATTCTGTTTGTGTCTTGAAGATTAACAACTGTCTTACCTTTCTCTTCAGCATATTGAGGACTGTAAGGAACAAATTTTCTTTTATTAAAATCTAAACCTTTGTCAGTTCTTGTGATAATTATTTCTTTTAATTGTACTCCAGCTTGTTCTAAACCCTTTGTGACAATATTTGGAAACCTTTTAAAAAATTTATTAAATCGTTTTCTTACGATTGGCAGATTAGATGTGACTCTTCCACTTAACATTATCTGTTTAATCTTCTGTAGCCATGCAAAGGCTCTCTTTCATTCACTGCTATTGTTTGATTTGCATCTGTGTCGTATTCAACACCATCTTCTAAAATTGATTGCATTTCTTTGTTATATTGTGAATTATAAAACTCAATCATTCTCTCGAATCTATCCTTGTCAGCTTCAGGTCTAAATTTAGTTAATGCTGGTAAATAAAATCTTGATAAAAATAAATAAACACCAGCTCTTTCAAATTGATCTAAATTAACTTTAGTATTTTCCATCTCTGCAGTGTTAAGAACTGTTATATCAGTGTAAACATTTGTTTTATAAACAGGCCACCATCTTATTCTAAGTTCTCTTAAAATATCATTTGTTGTTTGTGCTAAAAAATTTGTTGTTTCTGTTGCAGTTGTTGAGATACCAAAATCAAAAGCATCAGGCTGATATTTTAAAACATCAGCAGTTGTTATAACGTTTGCTCCTGTGTAATTAGCCATAAACTACTTCCAAATTAAATATGCAATAATTAAAACTAAAGGTATTGAGTACATTGGATTATTTTTTGCTTTAACCCATGCCCACTTTGACCATTTCTTTGCTTTCATCATTATAATTTTGTTCATTTCTTTTTCCTTGTTTTTTCTTTTTTGGTTTTAATTCAACCACTTTATCAGAAATATCTTTTACTGTCGTTTTTTTTATTTCTTTTTTCACAGAATCAACAGGAGTATATCCTCTCATTTTAAAATGATTAAGGTTTGCTTCATATTGCTCTTTTGATCTTGTTATGGTTTTTGTTCCATTTGTTAATTTTATCATAAAATTCTCCTTATAATTATCAGGGAGATTTCTCTCCCTGATAAAAGTACGATTATTG
>TARA_R100001440_G_scaffold20817_1_pt1 | contig 10565 bp, 17 predicted proteins | sample TARA_R100001440 | Tara Oceans TARA_R100001440 (sample SAMEA2622112) | marine metagenome | biome: marine biome (ENVO:00000447); feature: surface water layer (ENVO:00002042); material: "saline water (ENVO:00002010), including plankton (ENVO:xxxxxxxx)" | depth 5 m
TAGGGCTTCATTTTGGTCATTACTCTTTCCTTTGTAATATGCCTTCATAGACTGATGTTTGTCTTTTGGCATCTCACACAAGAGCATTCCCTCAATGCCTATACAACCTGCCCATTGACCATGGTTGATAGTTGGAAATTTTTGGTCTTTAACAGTGCTTGACTTTCTTGGCTCCCAACCTTCTCGCATACGTTTGTATACGTTATCGGGAGTATCTTTACCCTGTATCGTGGTAGCAACCCATCGTTGAACCATGCCCGGTCGTGCTTCTGGTGCGTCCAACAATGCTGGTGGTGTCCATGTTGTTTGAGGTCTACTTTCCTCATCTCTAACAGACATCCTTAATGAATCATCTCGTACATTTCTATTTATAGACATTAGCTATCCCTCCTATTTTTTAATGTTTGAATTTCCTTAGCATATTTTTTCAATGCGTCTGGGTCTGTGATACCTAACTCTCTAGCCATAGCAAGTTCCTGTTGACTCATTCTTATTCTGTTGCCTCTGTAACCAGAGCCACCTGTCGTTGGTGCAACTGCTTGGCGACTTTTTGCTCTAGGTTTATCTTCAACAACTTCATCAATAGATATTAGCTCAGGATATTTTTTTTGTAAACGATTATTTAATTCTGAGTAATATTCTGGTGTATTTTTATCGTAACCCTCAATATCAAGTTGCACATCTATTGACCTTGCATATGCTGTTTCTTGGTCATATCCCTTAGAATTAAACCATTTATTATCTTGCCACCATCTCATTGCTAGTTGTGGTGGTGGATTTTTGCTTGTCTGTTGTGCAGTATCTATTGATGTTGGCATTGCACGTTTACCCTGCTCTTTTGCTAATCTTTGCACAGCAAGTGTTGTTTTTAAATCGCCTAATTCTTCAGTAAATTTGATTTGTGCCTCTGTATCGCCCTCTTCAATAGCCTTTGCTAAAGCTTTTTTTGTTAAATCATAATGTTCTCGTAACTGATTTTGCCCTTGTTTCTCATTGCTTGTTTCTATTTTTTCAAGCCTTTTCTTCATTTCAGAAACTTGTTCTAGTAATTCAGCAGATTTTGCTTCTGCCTCGTGTTTTTGTGCAAGAACTTTTTTTATTCTTTTTTGCACATCTTCACTATATTTTTTCTTTTCTTCTTCAGTTACATCTGCAGGGTCTTTTTTTTCTTGTTTCTTTTCTTCTACTACAGGTTCTTCTACAGGTTTTTCAACCAATTCTATTTCTAAATCTTCTGTACCCTTTTGTTTAACTTTTTCTATTTCAGAATTTATTTCGTCATTAATAGAATCAAGTGTAGGATTACTTTGTGTATTTTCCATATCTACCTCTTATTAAATATATGCTGTAACTTCTACTTCTGGTGGTAAAATAGCTGTTATTTCATCATCATTTAGAAGTAAAAATCTAACATTGTTAACAACAATCTTTTGCCCTGCATATTTGCCATAAGTTACCTTATCGCCAACTTGTGGGACAACTTCTTGTTTCCATTTTTCGCCTGTGTCTCTTTCTCGGTATGCTAATTCACCAATCGCACAAACAGTTCCATGTGCAGTTAATATCTGCTCATTGTCTTTCACCTTGTCTGGCAGTAAAATGCCACCCTTAGTTTCTGCTTTAATGTCATTTGGTTGAATTAACACCTTCCAGTTCATTGGTCTTGGTAGTTGGTGTCTTCCGATAGTTGCTTTGGTTACACTATCGTTTATAATATCGTGTTGATGAGTCACGTTACATCTCCTTGTCTATTTGTTTTAATGTCTCGTCTATAATCTCACAAGATTGTTCTAAACCTTCTGCGATGCCGACGTTTTTTTGATATTGAGTGTGGTCGGTCATGCGACCTTCTACCATATCACTCGCTATCTGTAGTTTCCTCTCCCTCAGTTTCTTCGTTATCTGCTTCAATAGGTCTATTTGGCTCATCTGTTCTTAACTCCCCCGTTCCAGTGATAGAAACTCCTGTTACATTAATAAAAACATCTTTCCTATTTTCCATATGCCTTTACCCTTTATTTTTCTTCATTGGTTTTTTCTTCATTGTTTTTTTCTTCATTGGCTTTTTCATGGTCTTTTTTTTGCCTTTAGAATGATACACTGTTTTCCCTCCTTTTAAAAGTTTTGAAAATTTGGCTCTATTAAGCATATATGCATGTTATCACAAATGTAAAGTAAATAAAGTAATAAAAAAAAACCTTTTATGTGTTGATTTTTGAGCTAATGGTATTATATTAGTAACTATAGATTTTATATTTATAAAAATGGGAGAAAGAATATGAAAATCAAAAGAGATAAAACACACTCAACATCAAGAGGTTGGGAGAAAGCTTACAAAAAAAGAGGTAAGAAAAAGCAAAGACAATTAGATAAGAAACTTACTAAGGGAGGTTATTAATGAGAACAGACCAATTATCAAATCACGACAAAGAATTGATGGATAGTTTTTTTGAGAACGAAGACCAAATACTTGAGATGCAAGAAAAGGCAAAACCATCAATGACAGAAATTGAAGCTATTAACCATATTATATCGGTTATAGATGAAAGAGGCTTAGATAAATGTACTGATAAGACACAAGATGCTTATAAAGTTCTTACAGAATTATCTGAGAAATTATCAACAGATTTTGTTTTATATAGACCATAAGGAGGAAAAAATGAAACAGTTAATTAGAAATATTAAATTCGGCTTTGAGAACCAATATTTTCATAGAATTATTGGTTACAATCAACAAAACGAAAAATTTAAATTTATTGATTATGGTTTTACAACAAGAATAGAATGCCTTGGTAAACACAAAGTTTTAAGAGGTAAATATTCTACATTTGCAATACCTTTTGATGATGATATTGCGAAATGGGAAACATCTTTTGATAATGTTGATGATGCATTACAAAGATTACTTGAAATCGTAGATGGTAATTTAAAAGATTTTTCAGTTGTTTATTCTGAAAGAGAATTTGAAACCAAATCAATAACTTTAGAAAAATTATCTACATTATCATTAAATCAAATAAGACAATTAGAAATGGAGGTGGCATAATGAAAGATAAAATTACCAAATCTGAGGCAAAGAAACTCTGTGATACACAGGGTTTCACCTTTGAAATGTTAAGCCAAATGTTTGATATTACTAGAGAACCTAGAAAATATACATTTACTGTTGAAAATGAAAGACAGTATGCAATCAAGGTTTTAAATGTAATATCTAACCTTAATCAGAAACAGAGAGAAAGGGTATTGCAAAGAGCATTAAAAACTAATAAAATATAATTGTAAATTTTACACTTATAAATTTACGCAATATCCTCTCCCCTTAACTCCCCTACTATTTATTTAGTAGGGGTTTTCTTTTTGTAAAGGTTTTACTCTGGAAAAGGGAACTCAAAAACCATTTCAGAAATTTGCTGTGGTGTATTGCCTTCTTCAATTAATTTTTCATAGTATTCGTCAACTATATCAGCCATATTATCTGATGCCTTTGCATCTTTATACACCATAACTCCTGCATACTCTGGTTCTACTTCTACAATTTCATTTGGTTTTGCACCATCTTGTATTGCTCTTTCTTGTAATGCAAACCTAAATTCAGAACTATAATCGCCACCAAAATCTATTGCAGAATCTAATAATATTTTTTCTGATAATTCATTTGGTTTTATATGGAGCCCATCTTTAACACCATAATTTTTTTCTACCAATTTTGCTTTTTCTTCTAAAGGTAAATCTGCAAACTCAGATAATACACCTTCACCTTTATCAAATAAACCACCATATATATTTGCTGTAATACTATTTTCTTCAAAAGCATTTTCGTCATCTATTGGCAAATCTTCAAGTTGCATCTTTCCATCAGCATCTGGTATTGTATTATTATCTATAACTTCATCTAAATAATTACGATATAGAGGTGTTACAAATTTCTTTAATGCAGAATCATAGTTTAATGGAACTGCCTTTGCCACCTTTGCTGTTTTTGTAACTGCTTTTGCTAATGGTTTATCTAATAACTTTAAACCACCCATTGTTGCCATTGCACCACCAGTTACCAATGCACTATCTTTCATAAACTTTCTTCTACTGGTGTCTACTGGAGCAGATACATCACCTCTTAATTTACTGCCTAGACTTTTGAATAAGCCAACAATTGGTCTTGTTATGACATATGTTAATGGTATTGCTTCTACGGTTGCCGCTCCCAGTTCTGTTGCAGGTAAACCTAAATCTGGTCTATCCAAAGATGTTTGTAATGGTTGTCGCAGATAACCTAATAGTGCTAATTTTTTTTGTAAGTCTGTACCTTTTGCTTTTTCAATGTCTCTATCGGCTTCTTGTGCTGCAAAAACAGTACCCACAGGTGTAAAATCTAACAGACCTGTTGTCTCTACTATATTTTCAAGTAAACCTTTATCCTCGTCATACGCTGTAGGGTCGCCTGTAAACGACCTTGCTATATCTTCTTGTGTCTTTTTACCTTCTCGTACACCTTTATCCACCACACCGAAGTTACGAAGAAACTCAAGGGTATCTACAATTTTATCTGCTGAAATATCTCGCAATATTGGTGTTTCTGCCATTAAACCTGTCCTGCTGATAATGTTCTTGCTAATATTTTAAGTGTTTGTTGAAAGCTTTTGTCAAGTTTTTTTGATAATCTATAAAACTTTCTTGGGCTTATTTCATCTGAATCAATATTTCGTCTTTGCAAAAATTTTTTTGCCTCTCTTATTTCTGCTTGTACTACTTTATCTACCTTTGCTTTTGCCATTATGTGCCCTCATTTATATTATTTAACGCACCAAACCCATTAATGTCAAAAAATTCTTTGACTTCATCTATATATTTTTGTGCATTTGGGTCTTGTGTAGGCTTTACTAAATCTCTTAGTGAGCCTCCATCTTTACTAAAATAAAAATTACTGTATATTTTTTCTAAATCTTCTGGGTTTTTTACTTCTTCTTCTGCAATACTTTTAACCACACTGGCATTCATACTTTTTAAATTCATAGGTTTATTGTTACTAAATCCCTCAGTTGATAATACTTTTGGTTGTATGCCAGATACATCTGCTATAATTTCATCTTGTGCATTTAACATGCCTTTTGTAAATTTTGCAGGGTTTGTAACTGTATCAAATCCACTTATTTTTGTTTGACCAATACCTTTTTCTTTAATTTTTTTATTAACATTTCTAGTAATTCTGTCCTCATATGATGGTAAATAACCTGCTATTTTATCTCTTGGCACATCATATTTCAGCAAAAAAGAATTGTCTTCCATACTACTTTTACCTTCAGTGAGATAATTATGTAATGGAAAAACTTTATCTTTATCTAGTAGACCAGATACAAACTGTTCATCACCTATACGCATGGCTTCTGGTTTATTTGTAATAATTCTATATATTGAAACAAAATCATCATAGCCTTTATCGTCTAATGCTTTATTACTTATATTTTGGAACTCAGTATCATCAATTAATTTTTTGGCAAGTTCTTCTCTAGCAACAGATTTTTGAGGTGAACCACTAATTAAAGGTTGTATAACATAACCAGATATTAATTCTTCTGTATTAAATTCATCAAAATATGTAGGTACATTTTCTAATTTGGCTCTTAATGATTTTAAAAGGATTTTAACTGCTGGTGTTATTTTCATCTAAATGGTGCTCCTAAAACCCAACAAACCAAAGAATGTCTTTTGCCTTTTGTTACAGGTGTAACTTGATGATACCAAAAAGATGGAAAAACAACTATTGAGCCTTGTGGTCTTATTTCTTTACATTCATAAAGTCTGTTACTGTGTTGGTGGTCTCCCCAATCAAATTTTAGGTTACCACCTTCATAATCTTCTGGTTTACTTAAATTCATAGTTAAACTTAATTTTCTAATCTTTCCTACCAAATCATCATTAGTGGTATAATATTTTTCTTTACCTTTTATTTTTTTTTCATCTGGTACATTTTTTAAATAAGCAGATTTATGACAACCGCCACAATCTCTATGCCAACCATAGAAGCCACCATTTTGATATGTTGTAAATTGTAAATCTTCTGCACTTTCAAAATCATAGTTCCAACCAGCCTTTTCATTTGCCTCTACAACAAAAGGATATATTCTATTGTATATCCAAACATCATTTAGCCAAGATATAGAACTATCACGAACCAATGGGTTTATTTCATCAATATTTTTTCCTAGTTCTTTTTGTAATTGTTGTGTGGTTTTATCTGCTTGTTGAATTTGTTTATTGGCACCTTTATGTTCTAAATTCATAGTTTCTGCTTCTTCTGGCTCTTTACTTAAACCTAAACTAATAATTTTATCACATTCATCACTTGTTAAAGCAGATGGGAATACGTAAAATGGTGTTTCAATATACATTACAAAGCCTCATCTTGTATTATATCTTCTTCACTACCTAGTAATTTTGATGTAATAGCACCTGCCAGACCTGTCGCAACTATTGGTGTATATAAAGAAACACCACTATTAACATAATCTTTAACATCTGGTGTAAGATATATGGTAGGTGAATCTTTAATAAATCCACCATTTGTTTTAATTGTCTCATTTTTATCTAATACATCAATAAAATCAAAATCCTCTGGTAGATTATTGCTATCATCTAATCTGTTATTATTATATCTATCTAAAAATAATTCGTCAGAAAATATTGTTTTATTTTCAACTGTTGCATCTGTGCCTTTTAATAAATTTTTGGCTACTTTTGGTATAATAACATCATAGTATTGTGTTAACTCAGGTTGGTTCCATCTTTTGTCATGTATTTTACCAGAAGAAAATGAAATACCATCATAATCATTATCTACTGCATGTTTCATCAATCTTTTAATACCTAATTCTGTAAATCTTTCTGAACTGCCAATAAAAGGTGCAGATGGTATTGATGAAACTGGATTAAGTTTTACTTCAAAAGCATCTGCCTTTTCTAATTTAGCCTCAAGATTACTTAAATTTTTTAATACATCATCTATTTTTGTTATATCATAATCAAAACTTGCAACTTCTTCTTGTATTCTTGGGTTTCTTAATTGAGAATCATATATTAAATCTTCGTAAAATCTTACTTCTGCTTTTTCTGTTCGCAATTCTATAAATTGTTTTTTTGAAATTACCTCTTGTTCTTCTAATGGAAATTTAGCTGGAATCTTTTTAAGTTCTAACTCTTTGCCTCTTGTAGAAAGGTAATGACTTTTTAGTTGGTCTATTGCATTTTTAGATAAATATAAATCATCTTCATCTTTTCTTTGTGAAAGAGGTACATCTCGCAAATTCTCTGGTATACCTAAGTCATCAGCAATTTCTGGGTAACCACTTATGTCTTGATTATAATAAAAATCAGCAACTTCTTTTTTGATATCATTATCAAGTTTATCTAGTTTTTCTTGTGGTAAAATGTTTCTAATTAACTTTTTATTGAACTCGTTAATCTCTGGTTTAGTTATTTTAGTATTTCTATCTGCAAAACCTTTTAACCATTTATTATATTCTTTTGTATAATAATCATTAAATACTTTTTTCTTAATTCTGCCAATTTTTTGTGTAATATAACTTGTATCAACATAATCAGATACATCAGTATATAGATTATCTGGTATAACCATATTTCTATCTTCTAATGTTGCATTATCTATTAGTGATGCATTATTTTTATCAATACCTGCATTAGAAAGACGCTGAACAGACTTTTCTTTTACAGGTAAAAATTTATATTTAGTCATTTTTTGTTTAATAATTTCTTCAATCGGTTTTGCCTTTTGGAATAGTCTTGCTATTTGTTCTTCTCTTTCAAAGCCAAAATCATTTAATGCAACTTCAAATACATTGTTAAAATCTGATTTAAATTCAACATATGTATCTCCAAGAGGCATCTTATTAGATTCAATTCGTGAACCTTTAACAGCAGTTAGAGTATCAATATTAGTTGTATCTTTTAATTTTTGTATGTCATCTAATATATCGCCAAAAATGACTGGGTTATTTTTATTTATAAATGCTTTCTTTTCTTTTAAACCCATAACAAGGCCTTTTTTTCTACCTTGTTGTGCCATATCTGATTGTAATTCTTCTACATACAATATCTTTTTACCATCGCTATCTACTCTATCTTTGGTACGAGCAAATACAATCACATTTTTTTCAGCACCAGTATGCGCAAAATTCTTATAGTCTTTTTTTAATAATTCTAACTGATTATCTTTATTAATTCTAATTTGTCTTGGACCTACATTTGTATCAATTGTTATAGGGTCGCCTTGTTTTAATGTTAAAAATGCTTCACTATCTATGGTTACATCAGATGGACTTCCTGTTATAAAAGGCAACCTTATATTATAAACACCAGAAATATCAGATGTAAAAGCATCTTTCCAATCAGATATAACGGTTTCAACCATATCTGGTGGTTCTGGCATTGTTAATAATATCTCATTATAATTATCACCACCGGGCAAAGTGTATTGTTCATGTTTTGGTAATAAATCCTTAGTGGTTTTTTTACCTACAAATTGTTCGTCGTAAATTTCTCTACGTAATTGATTTAATTGTAATATTGCCTCATTTAAATTAGGTTGTAGACCAAGACCAGTGTTTGTTTTACCATCTACAAGTATTTCATATCCATATTTATTATTTCCTTGAATACCAAATACTGAGTCTATATTTACATTTGGTTGTTCGGCATCATCTCTAAATTCTATATTAATATAATTATCTGTTTCAAAAGTGTCTGTATCTGGTTGTGCCTTTTTCTGAATGTCTTGAAAATCTTGACTCATATCACCAAATTTAACTACCGAAATATTTGGTTCTTCCATATATCCCAACATATCTGGGTTGTATTGTTTCATGTAATCTTTAACAATACTGGTATTACCTTGTGTAACTTGTTCTGCTAAATCAGTAAAAGAATAAAGACGTGGCTTTTTAGTAATCCTACTTGTAAGTTCAAAATTCATATTTTTAAAATCTTGAAAAATGTCTATTTGACCTGCCTCTAAAGCTTTTGCTTCGTTTTTAATAACCTCATTAACCCTTGTTTTATTATCTATTAAATATTCTTTTAGTTCTTGTGATGTTACTCTAGGTGATGTTGCAAAGGCATCTTCCATACCTGTAAATAACATTTCTTCTTTAACACCTTTTCCACCAATTTTTTCCATTTGAGTAAACATTTGTTCTGGTGTACCTTTTTTCTGTTGCATTATATCTAATACTTTTTCAGTAGGCGAGAACATGCCTAAATCGTCTAATACACCAAATTTCTGACCGAACTTAAATATTTGTTTTAATATTGGTTTTACAGGCAATTTAGCCATTAGCCATTTTCCAAAAAATTACAAGTAAGATTGCAAGAAAAGCTTCTTCTTTCACCTTTTCCATAAAAAGGATAAACAGTATGTACCAAATTTGATGGGAATAAATATATTCTACCTACTTTTGGTTTTTGTAACCATTTTGCAGCGGTTAATACATCTGTTTGCCCATTTATAAAATCAATATAACCTTCAGTTGCATATTCTTCATGTGTATGTTTAAAATTTTTATCACCTATACTATCTGGCACCATTAGATACAATACACATGATAATTGACAACTTGTATGTACATGACCGGGATTATAATCACCTTTAAAAGAACGAACAAACCATGCTCTATTTATGTGAACTGACTCTAATTCTGCTACGTTTTCTACATTTTGCTCTTTATTAAATTCTTTAAAAAAGGCAGATGTTGCATTACTTATAAAATGACCAAAAGGTGCCAATGTCTCATCATTTAAATCACAACTTAATTCTTCTTGCACATGACCTACAAGATAACCAGAAGCATCTTTTTCTTTTCTCTTTTTAGATTTTATTATTTTATCACAATGTACATTAAATGCATCAACCCATTTTTGTGGAATATCTGCTGTAAGTATTCTTGGTCCAAACGGTCTATTTACAAACACCTCAACATTAAAATCGTTATTTTCTTCTTTAGACATTTTAATCCTCCTATTACCATGCCTTACAAGACCAATATCTTGCTTTTGTTTTGGGACCCGGATTATCGCAATTATGCCTAGCTCGAAAACTCTTTCGTCTTGCTGGTGATGTTTTCTTTATTCGCATATTAGGGTCTCCAAAGGTTACTTTTTTAACTTTAGAACCATCTAATACAAAGACAACAGATTTCTTTTTACCAAAAGAAGGTTCGCCTTTTCTAATTCTTCTTGGTTTATTAAGTTTAACCTTTCTGCCTCTGTATTCAGCCATTACTTTTTCTTTTGAGCAGGTGTATGAACCTTTTGTATTTCAAATGATGCTTTTTTTACTGCACCTTTATGTGGTTTATAATCACCTTTCATCAATTTAAAACCTTTACCGGCTCGCATCCAATGAAATCCCTTTGGTGCTTCAACTGTTTTTTTTGCCATTTTTTCGCTCCTTTTGCTTTTTTAATGTTTCTTTTGCTTTTTTAAATATACTTGCAACTTGATTTTTTTTCATAACTTTTGCTCTTTGTTCACCAACTGTAAGTATTTGTATCTTTCTC
>TARA_R100001440_G_scaffold23199_1_pt1 | contig 10533 bp, 16 predicted proteins | sample TARA_R100001440 | Tara Oceans TARA_R100001440 (sample SAMEA2622112) | marine metagenome | biome: marine biome (ENVO:00000447); feature: surface water layer (ENVO:00002042); material: "saline water (ENVO:00002010), including plankton (ENVO:xxxxxxxx)" | depth 5 m
GTGTACCACCAAACCACAATCTATCTTCATGAAAAACAACAGCTTGAGGATAACCTCTATATGCAGAATAAGCTTGCTCATACCATTCTGTTGTTGCCGCTGTACCTGATATTTTAGGAGAACCACCACCATCTTCTGTAGAAGTAGCACTTGCACCAGCAGTTATTTTATATGTATTCTCATCTAATATTTCTGAAATAGTGCGTGAACCATTTATATTAGCGGCAGTTATTCCACCAGTAGTACCAGCTTCAGATATAGTAATACTAGCTCCTGATTGTAAACCATGACCAGCATGAGTTATTTCTATTTTATTTGAACCCTTTGCAGTTTTTAATGCATTTCTATCAAGTTGAAACTCTAATGTTCCTAATATAGAAGCTGTAACATTTTTTGCATCTGTAAATGCTGTTACAGTAGCTTCTGTTTCACCTATTTTAAATGTAATACCAACATGAGCAGAAACAAAATAATCTTTTGATGTTGTTAATGTAACAGAACCAGTAGTTCCAGATGGTGTTAAAGTTGTATTAGAATCTTGGAAATTATAATAAGGTTGAAATATTCTATTACCATCTAAAGATGTATCAAAAGAAAATGACCTTAATTCAAATCTATTTAATGCAGTTCTTACAATCATTACAGTTTGCCATGTATCATGACAGACAAACATAAAGTCTCCACGTTGTGTAAATGTAAATTGATTTAAAGTTGCGCTGCTCCACGGACATGCAACATAATCAGTTGTTGTATCATTATAAACAACAATACCAGTAACAGGACCAATATCATTTCCAAGATTATCTTCTAAAACATCTGGAGCATTAAAAGGGTCTAAATTACCAACAGAACTATCTCCATAACCAGAAGTCCATATTTCTTTTACATCATCTTCTTTAAAAGTAACAGACCAGTTATTAGATGATTGAGCAAACTCTTCATAAAATTGGTCAGGATTTAAAATTATTTCTTCATTATCAATTTCAAACTTTAATGTAATATCACCATTATTTGTATAACGTATGTTATATTTTGTTGATGCTCCATTAACACCAGATTTTATTGTAATAATAGTTATATTTAATTTTGTGCCGCCAACATCTGTAGTTGTAGATGTACCAGTATATGTTTCATCTGTTAAAAATACATTATTAGCAGGTGTAAATCTTCTTGTTGTATTTTCATCTATTCGTAAAATAGTAGTACCTCTTCTTATAGGCATAGTAGTTCCACTTTGAGTAAATGAACTTGCATAACTATGATCAGGGTCTAATGTAATTTTAAACCTTACTCTTGAAGTAGTATTAAAACCACTAGGACCATATCCTATAAGTTGATTTCTAAATTGTTGATTTGCTTTTATTCTTTCTAACTGAGAGATACCAAGACTACTTCCAAAAGAACTATTCAAAGCATTTGTTGTATTTGGCTCTACTTTATATGGTGTAAACCCACCATTATCAAAAGCAATAATATATTTTTCATCATCAGAAAATTCAAATGCTTCTAATCTCACATCCATATTTGATGTAGATGAAGATGTTCCTTCATTCGATATCCCATCATGCACCCATGTGCCAGCACGTTTTTTAAGACCGCCTTCAGGTCTTATATAAAAATTTTCTATAGTTTCACCAGATTGTCTATAAATTGCAACATCTGTTCTACTTGATAATGAAGGGTTTACCTCACCAAATGAGAAATTATTTAATGGAACTCTTATTCTTGCCATTAATTTCTCCTGTCAGTTAAAAACCTTGATGTTACCAATTTCTTTGTTGTTTGTTGTTGAGCATCTAATGTTTTTGCTTTTTGCATCAATCTTTGTGTTTGTGCATCTAGTAAAGCTCCAAGTTGCTCATCTCTTGCTAGAGAAGTAGCTAACATTGTTGCAAAAGAATATTCAGCTAACATAATAAAATAAGAAGGAAAGTTACCTTCTGTTTGTCTAAAAGTATAATCTGCAATTAAAGAATCACTTGCTGTTGTATTTGCAAAAACTTCAGTACCATATATATTATATTCAATTAATAAATCATTTACAGTTATTGCATGTAACATTAAATAATCTGATGGTAATGTATAACTTCTATCAAATCTTCCAATTGGATTACCACTTGATTCATTTAAAGCAACTTGTTTAGAAGCAAATCTCCATCTAGCAGATGTAAGTAATGTTTTTATCATATCTTCATATAAAGCGTTAGTTACAATAGCTTCTTCACTTGAATCAGTAAAAGCAGTGATTGTACTAGCACCTACTAATATTAAGGCACGATTTGTAATATCTAAATTTGATGACGCACTTGTTGGCATAATTTGTTAGGGAGATGTAAGTTGATACCTTGACATCTCCCTACCCCTAGTTAGTCGCCATCAGCATTACTGATGGTTGTACCATCACCAAGGTCGATAGCTGTTGCTGATACTTCTTTCACAACTGTAATAGATGCATCTTTATGAGTTGAGTTTGCATCAACCATAATAACAATATCACCTGCTCTCATCATACCAAGCGCAGTTTCACCATTCATCTCACCACCAGTAGCATCGGCAGTAGAAAAATAGTTTGCTGAATTAACATCAGCTAACGCATCATTTGATGAATAATACCAAAGATTTACACCACTACCAGAGGCAAGATTCACAAGATTTTTTAAATTTAAAGCCATGCTCTTACTCCTATGTGTTATTATCTAAGACTTCATAGATGCCGTTGCTATCAATAACAACTGCACCCATTGACATCATAGATGTTGCAAGATGTGATGCTTTCTGAGGTATATAATTCAACTCAGTAGAGATATCAGAATTAACACCCAAACCAACAGCAGAAGTATGATAAGCCATACTCTTACCAGCTGATACAGCAGAGGTTGAGAATATCTTAAATCCTAAGAATTCTTTCATAGTCATACCCCCAGCAAAAGGTAAGTTTTGTTCACCGACAAAATCAGAAGATGCAAAAGCATCAATGTTAAACAAGTCAGCATATCCTTTTGGATGCATAGCTAAGTAACGACCACCATCTTCTGGGATGCTTGCACTACCAAAAGTTTCAAACAATGTAAGCAAGTCTGCTTTTCCTAAAGCAGAACCAGTATCATGTATTTGTGTACTATTAGCACCTGCATCCATAGCAGTAATTAACAATTCATCTGTTTTACGACCTAAAGCCGCCGCCGCAGATGTTGCTACAGCCTGACGTTCATCGATGTTAGTTTTCAATTCATCCAGCTTATCTATATATTCAGCCGCATAAAAATCCTGCATTGTTGCTTCCACAGTTGTATGTGTTAGCTCCATCGCAGTAACATCACCATTTCTTGATTTAGTTGAAGCAGAACCAGTACCAATCTTCTGAAACCTAACAACGTTACCTCTAACACTTCCTACTGTTCTCACAGTATTTCGTAGTTTAGAACCCATACGTTGATAAGCTAAATGAACATCTGTCTCGAACTGCTTAATAAAAGCGACATCAATTGTATTCGCCATATTTAGCTCCTTTATTTAATTACGTGACACACGATTATCTACTTTTACTTCATCCAGTTATCCAATAAGGGCTGTCTATATTAGTAGGTCGTTTATTTTAAGTTTCCTTCCACTTCACAAAACGTAAACATGAATACTCATTTATTTGTATTACTTCAGAAGTAACTGTAAATCCAAGATTTTGCAACCAATTTATTGTTTCAATATGCTCTGAAGGTACAATATTTTCTAAATAATCAAAATGATCTAACAAATAATTAATAATCAACTTTGTGACTTTGTGAAATGTTATGGGTATTTTGTGAATTTTATCAGTAGTTAAGCACCAAATATCTCCACAAAGATAGCCTTCATAGATATCACGTTCACAAACACCAAACATTGCAACAGGTTCTTCATCAAAAAAAGCAGTAAATGTATAAGGTTTATCTTCTACAATAGGTAAATGTAATGCTGTAAAAGGTGTTACTTGATGTATATAACATTCTTTTAAATCAGTTTCTTTCATGTTCTGTGAAATAAATTGTGCATCATTATGACAAGAATTACGAATAGAAACTCTGTCTAATAACAAACTTTCAATTTTTTTCAAGTCTGGTCTGGATAAAGATTTTTCCATCCTTGTTCTACTTTTTTTACAATTGCTGGGTCTCTTTTTGCTGGATTCCAATATCTTTCATCTTTCATTAAAGATGTTATATCATCTTCATTATTTTGAACAATAGTTTGATTATTTGCACCTATATTATTTGATAGCTTTGTTTGTATATATTCTAAAGCTTTTATTCCTGTAGCTGTTGTACTCAATTCTAAAACTGCTTCTTGTAGTTCAGTTGGAAAAAATTTAGAACTCCATGCTTCTACAGCATCAATACGTTGTTGAGCATTATCACCTAATAATTTTTTTTGTTCTTGTAAATATTCCTCAACATTAGGTTGATTTTCAATATATGCTTTAACACCTTCATCAAACTCTTCTTGATTAAAACCATTTTCAAAAGCAAAGTTTGCATACCATCTAAATAATCCATTATCATTTACTAATGATTCATCTAATCCTTCTGGTATTCTATAGTCACCAACACTTGCAGGTCTATTAGCAAGCATTTCTTGTTCCATACTTTCAATAATTTTTTGTGAAAGTTCTTCTTCACTCTGACCTAATTTAGATTCAAGATTATTATAAGAAGTAGCTAAATCTTCTGGTGTATTAAATTTTTCTGGCAACCACTCAGGTCTTTGTGTTTCAACCACTTCTTGTGGTGTTTCAATTTGACTTTGTGCTTGTTCTTCCATTGGTTATTTTTTCTCCATTTTTTATTCGTTTTTCAATAAGAGCAACAATAAACCTCTGCCCTTCGAGGTGTCTTAATTCAGCATCTGACATACTACCACCAGAAACCATTTCTATTGTTATTGACCTTAAATATTTTAATGTTTCTTTTCCTGCTGGTGTTTTAAATATTGTTTGTATATGTAATGAAATATTTTCATCTTCTTCTTTTTTTCTTGGAAAGCCGTCAAGACCCAGATGTTGTGCCATCCATCATTCCTTGTTGTTGTTGTTGCATCATAGCTTGTTGAGCCGCCATCATAATTTGTTGTCTTTGTGCATCATCTCTAATAAGAGAATCAGGAACACCAAATTTCTTTGCTAAATAAACAGCAACTTCTTCAGAAGATACAAGTAAGTTTAATAATTCTGGTCCAAATGTTTGACCAACTAATGATAAATATCTTGATACATTTGATATATCTTGATTAGCTTGTGCTTGTGCTAATGGAGATACAGAACGTATTTTAACTTCTCTGCCATTAATTGTAGGTATTTCAATGCGTCCTTGTTTCTTTAAAATATAAACAACTCTTTGTAAAATAGGTTGAACCATTTCAGCTTGTAATCTACCAAAACTAGAACCAATACGTCTTGATAAATCAGCCATACGTTCAGCTACCTCAGTTGCTGAAGCAGGTGTTTTATTTGGATCGCCAAGCATATCATTGTATAATGCACGTTTTATATTATTTCTCATGTCACCTAAAACAAGATTGGCAACATCAAAACTACCAGCAGGTCTAATTGGTTGTAATCCTTGTGAGCCTTGAGCTTTAGGTATTATAGTCCCTGGCACGAGATTTATTGTATCTGTGTTTATAACCCCATCATCATCCATTTGATATATGCCAGAGATAGCCATCTGTGCATTTTCTAATACAAGCTCAATTGTCAGGTTGGTAGTTTTAATGGCGGCAAGTGCATTTATAAGAGGACCTCTTCCATAAACTTCACCAGCAGTTGACCATCTAAAACATACATATGGATTAGAACCAACACCTTTAAATTGGTCAACAAACAAAAGTTCTTTAGAAGTTGTATCTATAACATAATAATCATATTTTTCTTCATTAAGGTCATCGTAGTTTTTACAGATAATATCTAAAATGGTTGTAGATGAATCTGGTTCTTTTTCTATTTTTGTTTCAACTTTCGGAGGTATTGTTGCTTGTGGATACGCAATAGGTATCTCCCTATTTTTGAGTTGTCTTTCCCTATAAACATGATCAATGTTGTCATCTGGTCCACTATCCAATACAACAGATGGTAATGGTATAGCATTGAAACGTACTGGATTAATTGCATTACCTTCTTCCACAAGAAGAACACCAGTTCCAACAGCCAAGTCCATGAAGCTTTCATGTACTGCTTGCCCAAAATTAGAATTTTGTATAACTTCAAAAACATAATCTGTAACCACATCTAATTGATTATTTACTTCATCTTGCTCATTATCAGGTATTTCACTACCAGCAATTATATCAGCCCATCTAGCAAAATTTGGAACAAGACCAGATTGCAACCTTGAAGCAAACTCTTGTGTTCCAACAACTGCTGTTTCATCCATGATTTTATCATCTCGTCTTTGACCAATAGCATCGTAATAAAAGCTTTTACGCATTGGTAAAGCATATTCATAACATTCTTCAAACATTGATTCAAAGTGCGCTCTATAAGATTTGGCTTTCTCAAATCTTGATATCATCATGTCTACTGTTTTCATTTTGTAACTCTATAAAGTTTCACTATAATATCCAAGACCACCACGATTACTTGTAAATAAAGAACGTAAACCTCGACCACCTCTCATTCTTCTTACTCGTTTTTCTAAAGTTTCTTCTTTTTCGTCAGCGGCTTTTTGTCTTTCTCTTGCTTCTTCTGCCGCTCTCATTGCGGCAATATTTGGATCAACGCGAGGTGCGCTTGTTCCTCTTGAGCGACTACTTGGTAAACACATTTTAAACTCCTATCTTGACCAGAAACCAACTCTTTGTTTTTTTGTTTTTCTAGCAAAAATATCATATTCTTTTCTTGCTTGAAATGCTCCTTGTGAGATTCTCATATTATGCATTACTTGTCTACCTTCTCCTGCTCCAAGCATTAAATACTGAAGTGCATCATGTATATGAGAATAATGATTTTTTTCTGGTTTATCATCGTATCTTTCTCCAGATACTTCTAATCTTTTATATTGATATCCACCTTCAAAACCTTTTATAAGATTTTTACATCTTGGGTCAATTAAAAATCCAGATTGTCCTTCAATCATTCTTGTTAAAGTAGCAGAAACAGATTCTAATCTAAGTGAAACATCATTTGATGGAGCAGGTCGAGCTTGTATTCCTGCACCTCTTAATATCTGAAAAGGGGTTGATTCATCTGTTTGTGAACGAAAATCACCAGCAGGGTCACCAAATATAATAGCTTCACAATTGTTATAATAGCTTGCTAATTCAACTCTCAATAACTCAGAGAACTTAACTACACCCATATCAAAGGCAACTATTTCTTTTTGTATTAACCATCTGCCTCTTACCTTCTGACCAAAAACACAAGCAGGAGTAAGACCAAAATCAATCCCCACATACACAGGGATGCCATCAGCAATTGGTATTTGTTCTTTTGCGATATGCACATCACTCGCAAACATTCCATAAATGGGTTTGCCATCTTTAATAGAACCTAGTCGATTCATTACATAAACATCAATCCAGCTTTTTGTTTTACCTGCAACAATGTTTGTGTAATAATCACCTCTTAAATTATTTATATTTTCTGCTTTATTATTTTTATTATATTTTTGTACAATACCATCATCATTTTTTTCTTCTACCATACCAGATGGTTGACAATAAAAATTCCAGTTATCTGGTTTAATTAACATTGCAGATTCTTCTTTAGATATATGGTCTGGTATTGGTGCTTCACCAGACATGATAGACCACCAATGGTCTTCTTCTGGTGCGTTAGTATCACATATGACACCTGTCCACGTGCATCCACCATCTTTCATAGAAGGAAAACGACCAACACGCATTGTACATGCATCAATAATAGACTTAGGTATTTCTCTAGCTTCATTAACCCAGATGCCTGTAAGCTCTAATGATAATAATTTTTTAACATCTTCTGGTCTATCAAGAGCAAGAAAAATAACCTCAAGGTCTAAATCATGTGTTTGTATTCTATGGGTATAAGGCACAGACCATGTAAATTTTCCCCATGTGTTTTCTGGAAACCAATCAAGCCATGTTTTAATTGTTGTTGTTCTTAACTGTGGGTTAGTATTTCTAATGATTGCCCACCTTGAATGACGAATACCATCAGATGCTTTTTCTTGTCCTAATGCTCTTCTAAAGACTTCAACACAACAACCAACAGATTTACCACTACCAACTGGACCTCGTATCCCTCTAAAAAAACTATTGTCCTTCATAAAACTCTTTAAAACATCACCATCAGGTTTGTATTTAAATGTTTCTAATGTCATGTTTTTTACCAACCTTTAAAAGATTTTCAATAGTCTCTGGTCCTATCGAAGCTATTAATTTATCAGCTTCATAGTCAGTACAAAAATCTTTAGGGAAATATTTCATGTGAACATTTTTCACAATCTTACGAAGTGTATCACGTTCTTCTACTTTTAATGTATGCAAAAAAGTCATGTTCTATATTGTCTTGTTTTCTTTGCAATAGATTTAGGTTGTTTACTAAACTGTTTGCCTTTTCTTATAGCTCTACGTTTTGCGGCTGTAGAACGAGCATACTCAGAAGAAGATAAATTTTTTATTGCCGCTTCTGGTAAATATCTTTCACCAGTTGCATTAGGTCCTTGAGTAGATGGTTTACCAGATTTGGTTCGCCATTTCTGTTTACTCCAATCTTTTAAAGATTTCTGTGAAGGTCTAAGTGCCAACTGATTTCATCGCTTTCTTATGTGATGCTGTAAAACTCATACCATTCATCATATCTTTTTTCATAGAATCCATATGTTTTTTAGTATGATGTTTTTTATGTCTTGCTAATGCTTTGCGTTGTTGTTTTGTAAGTTTCATGATGTATAACCTCCACCTGCCTTTTTATATGCAACAGCTAACATCTGCGCTTTTCGAGCAGACCATTGACCACTAGCACCACCTTTATTACCTGCTTTAATGCGTTGAAAGATTCTTTTTCTCATTGCAGGTTTTGTATAGTTACCAGCCGCATTAACTGCCATTTTTATCTCCCATCCAATGAAGAACCAACACCTGCTGGTTTAGATTTAAAAGCAGACAATAATGAACCAACAATAGGTACAGTTCTTAAGCCATATTTTATTAATATTTTTTTAACATTTGTTTCTGTAGGATTTTTTAAATTAGTTGCTTGTATTAAAGCTTTTCTTTTATTCAATAAAGATTTAGGTTTTGTTTTTAATTGTGCTTCTTTAATCTTTTTTAAAGAATCTAATTCCTTACTTACTTTTGCTTTTTTTACTAACTCAGATAATTTTTTACCAACAGGTGGTTGTTTTCTATTTTTTTCAATTCTACGACGAGATTCTTCTTTTCTAGCAATTCTTAAATTTAATTTTCTTTTTGCTTCATCAAAGGCATCGTCAATTTTCTGTTGTTTAACCATCTCACGCAACTTAGAGATGTCTTGTTGAAGTGGATTTAATCGTTTGTCTTTAGCTAATATGGGATCAACTTTTCCTTCATATTTAATTTTTGCCATTAATATCCCCTAGAGTAATTACCAACTGGTTTCTTTTTCTTGGAAGCAACTATCTTTTTCTGTAAAGACTTTGGTAAAGTCTTTTGTTTTTTTGTTAACATTGTTTTCTTTGGTGCTTTCATTATTTTTTCCCCTTTTTCTTTTTACGAGCTTGATATCTTGCAAGCAGTCTTCTCCCTTTAGCAACAGCACTAGCTTTGTCACCATTGTGACCCCATGCAACTAAAGATAGTTTTAAACGAGTAGGTCTTCCTTTTTCATCTTTCAGTGGACCTTTTGCTGAACCCATGCGTACTAAAAAAGAACCTTTTCTTCTTAGTTGTTCATCAGTCTTTGGAGCACCTTTTACTGGTGCTTTTAGATTACCTTTCTTACCTGTCTTTGTTCTGTAAGATGCACGACCTTTAGCATTTAAACCACCTTTGGGGTTTTTACCAGCTTTCCTAGTCCATGCAGGTGTCTTTGCCATGACCTACTCCCTTTCTCGAACCTTACAGAAAAAAATATTTTTCAACAACCAAAAAATACTTTGTGGAAAAAAATGCTAGTGAAGGTGGGGGTCGAGGGGAATCACTAAGATTTTTGGGGGTGGTTACCTATGTCAAGTCAATTTGTACAGAGATTGACCCAGCATGCAAGTGCATTTGCTTGTCAGGAGCTTTGAATCCTGCCCTGTCCAAGATATCCTTACTCGCTTCTAGTTGCACGTACTCACTCTTAGCTCCTGATGCAAGATGCACTAGCTTTGCGCTTGCCATCGTAGCATTGACACCAATGGTGTTCTGTATCTGTTGCATCATGTAAGCTTGAACATGTGGTAGGCGCAAAGCCTTGCTGGCTGTCACTCTCCCTGATTCACCTGATGAATAACCAGCAAGTTTAGCACCTTCTTTGATACTACATCCGTTTGCTACGAGTGTATCAACCAATTTCATCTGCTTGCTGGTTAGTTTCATCACTGAATCATCAACCCCCCCTGT
>TARA_R100001440_G_scaffold22985_2_pt1 | contig 10456 bp, 10 predicted proteins | sample TARA_R100001440 | Tara Oceans TARA_R100001440 (sample SAMEA2622112) | marine metagenome | biome: marine biome (ENVO:00000447); feature: surface water layer (ENVO:00002042); material: "saline water (ENVO:00002010), including plankton (ENVO:xxxxxxxx)" | depth 5 m
GGATTCGTCTGGTCAGGGACACAACTTCACAGATGACGATAATAATTTCACAGCAAGCGACGTGGTAAATGATAGCCCAACAAACAATATTCCCACCCTTGGGGCGCAACGAATTATAACTCACACCCTGTCAGAAGGTAATTTGAAAAGCACAAACACCAGTGGTACTCATGGTGGAACCACGGCAACCATGAATTATCCAACATCGGGTAAGTGGTATCACGAAGTAACAATTGATGCTACGGATAGTAGTACAGGCAACGGTGCGGCAATAGGGAATCAAATAGACAGGGATTCTTCTGATTGGGGTAGTTATACGAACTTAGTAGCGTATAACGGAAACGGACAAAAATTTACCGAAAATAGTTTTCAAACCTATGGGTCAGCCCAAAGCGCCGGTAATATCATTGGTGTAGCTTATAACGCCGACGATCAGGAATTAGAGTTTTATTTAGCTAGTTCTGCTGGTCAAACTGCTTCAAGTCAAGGAACAATAACCACGTCAGAAATGGATGGTGTCCTCGATTTTAACAACCTGTGTCCAGTAGCCTTTGGCAGGGACACTACAACAACATTTAATTTCGGACAAAGCGCATTTAATGGCACGGATGGTTCAGGAACATTACCTACCGGGTATAAAGCACTAAATACAGCTAATTTACCTAACCCTGCGATTGATCCCAACAAAAACGAAACACCAGATCAATACTTTGATACAACCTTATACACAGCAAACAATGGAACACTAACAATCACAGGTTTGGAATTTCAACCAGATTTCGTATGGATTAAAGGCAGAAGCATAGATATTGCACACGGGTGGTTCGATGTACTTCGAGGTACAGCCACCGCAGGGTCAACCAATACGGCTATAGGTTCTAACAGGACTGATGCACAAGGTAATGGTAACGGCGTGTTATCTGCGTTCACCTCTGATGGTTTTACGGTCGCAGGGGGAAGCTCTGGATCGAATCCTCGAAACCTAGTTAACAAGGGCACAAACACATACGTGGCGTGGACTTGGAAAGCAGGGGGGTCTGGAGTAACCAATAATGACGGAACAGGAACATCTACCGTCAGCGCAAGTGACGAGTCAGGTTTTAGTCTAGTTAAGTATACTGGCAATGGCTCAAACCAAACACTTGGACACGGGTTAAGTTCTGCTCCAGATGCAATCTGGATAAAAGAAATTAACAGTACATCCGGTTGGATGTGTTATTACAGTGCTTTAGGCGAAGGACAATTTTTATCTCTTCATAGCACTTCCGCAAAATCGTCTAGCACTACGGCTTTTAATAACACTGCCCCAACAACTTCGGTGTTTTCAGTAGGCGGGAGTAATGCTACCAATCAGTCAAGTCAGGATTATATCGCGTACTGTTTTTACAATTTAGACGGGTACCAGAAAATTGGACTGTATGAAGGAAATAACTCGACTGATAATGCGTTTGTTTTTACCGGCTTCCGTCCCAGATTTCTTATGATAAAAAATATTGATTCGACTGGTAACTGGGGTATGTGGGACACAGCACGTAACACGTCTAATGTTGCAAGTAGCATTCAAAGGGCCGACACATCCGACGTTGAAAATACTACGTCAACTAATAACGATGTAGACATACTGTCAAACGGGTTTAAGGTACGAGGGAATACGAGTGTGTCTGGCGATGCTGTGACTTACGTTTATATGGCTATAGCAGAGCAACCTTTCAAATACTCTAACGCAAGATAGGAAATTTTTATGTGGCAATACAACGGCAGGACAATTAAAGAAGGGAAATCTTGGGTCTCTGCCGACGGTGTTAAACATCCAACAAACTGGGCTGTGTGGTCGGACGAGGTAAAAAAATCTTTTGGGTTGATTCAGGTTGCTGACCCAAAGACTTGGGATAACCGATTCTATTGGGGCTGGGACTCAGAAGAAAAAAACTTGGTTGAAAGAAAGATTGACGATGAAGATGCAACGGACGAAAGCGGCAATAAACTGAAGGATGAAGACGGCAATCAAGTTGTCAACTACGGACTCAAGTCGGTCGCAATTAATAACACTAAAACTGTTGCGAGAGGAAAGCTATCCCACACCGATTGGTATGTTACGCGTAAAGCAGAGACAGGAACTGATCTACCATCTTCCGTCACAACTTACAGGACGGCTGTCCGCACTGCGTGTAAAACCATTGAAGATGCCATAACCGCTTGTGACACTCATGCAAAATTCATGGCTCTGTATGATGCGCCTGTTGACGGCAGTGGGAATCGAACGGGCAATGCGCCGATCAACGATTGGCCTGACGAGATCTAAGCATGACGTTTTCCGTAGCCGCATTCTCTGAAATACCATTTGCTGTTGGCACCGCAGGTGCTACGAGTACGGCGAATGGTTCAGCATCAGGTGTCGCTACAGTTTCTTCTGTTGCCGCAAGAAGTGTTGGTGTCGGTGCTGGTACAGTTTCTGCAAGTGGTTCAGTTGCATCGACTGCCGCAAAAGCTGTAGCGAATGTTTCACCCACATCTTCCGGGACATCTACGAGTGCATCTACAGCGGTAGGTGTTGCAACAGTTCAAGCTACTGTTAGTGCGGATGCAACAAGTACGAGCACAATTACAGCCGTAGCTAATGTTACTTCATCTGCTACGGGCAGTGCTGTTTCTGCGCCATCTACAGCCAGAGCGATTGCAAACCTGCAAGCATCTGCTACGGCTACCGCAACTACGACGGGTACAGTAGTTACACGACAACTCGCTGGTGCAACGATAACAGGCACTGCGACAGTTGCGGATGTAAATCAAGTTGCTGTTGCTAATACCGGCGGCGCGATTAGCGCAACCTCTACAGTCGCGGATGTCAATGAAGTTGTTGTAGCTAAAGCAGAAGGCACAATAAGTGCAACTTCAACTGTTGCTGATGTAGACGAAGTTGTCGTAGGAAAAGGGCAAGGCTCTTCTTCTGGTACGACAGCCACATCAGGTGTCGCTCTTCAGATACACGTTGGCGCGATTGACGCATCGACAACGGCAACAGTAGCAAACGTATCAGCAAGAAGTATTGCTAACCCAAGTGTATCTAGCACAGGTAGTGCAACCGTCGCGGATGTAAACGAGGTAGCTGTTGCAAATGCAGGCGCGAGTGCATCTGGTGAGGCAACAATAACAACAAGCAATATTCGGCATGTGCATATATTAGATACACAAGCTGAAGTGCCTACCATAGTTGGCGCGGCTACAGTAAGCGCACTATCAACTAAAATCAACTTCTTTAATCCTGCACTCTACGACAGACAAAATGTTGTTTATGTGCCAGCAGAGACTATAAGACGAGTAAGCGTAGAAAGAGAGATCGAGCATAACGTGGTATATATAACCTTTGATAACCCACGGACTGTGTTTGTTGAACTTGATGAGTCAAGAACAGTTAGTATTGATTCTCCAGAATTTAGAAAGATACAGGTGGCCGCATAATGGCGTTTAAATTTCCAGATAAAGATCCAGACGAAAAGTTGGACTACACAGTAGATTGGTCACGTTACTTAGATCGAGATAGTCTAACTATTAATTCCGTACAGTGGAAAATACAAAAAGCAGACGGTACGTTTATAGCTTTTACTGAAGGCTCCTCTTTTGAAAGCGATGCTTTGTCTGTAAACAGCGGAACCACGGTAGGATTAACCTCCAGTGTAATTCCAGCACCAACAGATACCACAGCAACAATTGTTTTGTCAAAGGGTGAGGCAGGAGTCTCGTATACACTGTTGTGTGAAATAACAACTACTACTTCCTCTAAAACAACAGCACCCATCGTAACAAATAGAAAGATTAAGATAAAAGTTAGGGAGCGTATATAATGGCGTATGATTTTTTAGCCCTGACAAACGAAATTTGTAGCAGGCTTAACGAAACAAGATTGACCACAACCAACTTTGCAACTGCTACTAATTTTTATCAAACAATTAAAGACTCAATTAATGCGGCAATTCGTGATATTAATCATCAGGAATATAACTATCCGTTTAATCACACTAGCACTGAAATTATATTAGATGTTAACACTGCTAGATATCCTATTCCTCAGAATGCAAAGATCGTAGATTATGAAAGCGTAAGAATACTCAGGGATTCTAGTTTAAATGTTTCTACGCATATACTAAAACATATTCAGTATGATGAGTATGTAAAAAGTTATTTAGATCAGGAAATAAATACAAATGCTACTGGGGCTGTTCCACGATTTATCGCAAAGACACAAACTAATGATTTTGCCGTAGCCCCTAAACCAGATAAAGCGTACACGTTAGAAGTAGAATATTTTATTATTCCTGCCGACTTGTCATTGTTTGACGATGTGCCCACTGTTCCTGAATCATTCAAGCATGTCATATTAGACGGTGCAATGTATCACTGTTACATGTTTAGGGACAATGCTCAGTCCGCAACATTAGCAAAACAAAAGTTTGACGAGGGGCTAAAAGCAATGCGAAGTCTTCTTATCAATGAATATATTAATGTCATAGATACTAGAGTAAGCAGAAATATAAATACTTTTGCATTGGGTACGCCGATAGCAAATGCAGGTTCATCGCGGGATAATATCTAATGGCTGACGGATGGCAGACATACCCTGTTGAATTTAGAGGTGGATTAGTAACTAACTTGTCGCCTATTCAACAAGGAATTAACTTGCCCGGTAGTGCAAGACAGCTTAGAAATTTTGAACCGTCTGTTGAGGGTGGCTACAGAAGAATTCTAGGCTTTCAAAAATTTGATTCTAACGCAGTTACAGGTGCAACAGATGCGTTAATGCGGGGTGTCCATTACTATAGTGGTAATGCTTATGCAGTTCGTAATAACGCGAGTGGTGGACAAGGCGAACTTTACAAATCAGGCGGATCGGGTTGGACAAGGATAACAACTGATTCGATTAGATTCTCTGCAACTAACACTAAAGTAAGATTTGCCAAGTATAATTTTAATGGTACTGAAAAAATATTCATGGTGGATGGTTCTAATACCCCGTTGTATTACGACGGCACCACCATAGCACAGCTTCCTGCTAACGCCGCTTACAATAATTCTAGTCACGTAGCTGTATACAGAGATCATATATTTGTTGCTAAAGGAGGAACATCTTTAGCATTTTCAAGCTTGTTAAGTGACACAGATTGGACTGCGGGCAGTGGAGCAGGAGAGTATCAATTTAACGATACTATCACAGGTCTTCAGGTATTCCGGGACACGTTGTTTATATTTACTAAAACACAGATACATAAATTACAGGGAACTACTTCCTCTGATTTTGTTAGACAACCTGTTTCTACTGACTTAGGTTGTGTTCAAGAAGACACGATTCAAGAAATAGGTGGTGACGTAATCTTTATGGGTCCAGACGGATTGAGATTACTTTCTGCTACAGAGCGAATCGGTGACGTTGGGCTTGGCTCAATTACTAAAAACATTCAGTCAGAAGCTACAGACTTTTTAAATGGCAATAGTTCGTTTTCTAGTTTAGTTGTTCGCGGCAAATCTCAGTATAGAATTTTTGGATTTGATTCTGGGGATGCACTATCTGAGTCTCAGGGCTTAATAGCAACGCAGTTTGCTTCACAAGGTGGAGAGGGAATTGCGTGGTCAGAAACCAGAGGAATTAAAGCTTTTAGTGCATATGGAGAATACTCCGGGACAGAAGAGTTTTTGTTATTCGCACACACAGATGGGTATGTATATAGATTAGAACAAGGCATTTCGTTCGACAGCACAGATATAGATGCGTCATTTTTTACTCCATACCTACCTGTATCTGATTCGACAGTTCGCAAAACAATTTACGTTGCGCACAACTATGTAGATCCAGATGGTAATTTTACAGCTTCAATGGCAATTGACTACGATTTTAGCACTGGCATTAGACCATCGCCTATAACATTAAGTAATAACATCGCATCAAGTGGTCAGACGGGTATCTATGGAACATCCCTATACGGCACAGGTATTTTTGGAGAAGCATTACAAGTGCAATTAAGAGATCAATTAACAGGATCTGGTTTTGTTGTCTCATTGGAGTACACCTCTTCTGGTTCAACCCAGCCTTTTTCATTAGACGCTGTGGCATTGGAATATGCTACTGAGAGTAGGAGATAAGTATGGCAGGCTATACTAGGCAAAGTACAGCAGGCATTGTTGACGGTGGAGTAATCAGTGCTTCAGACCTGAATAATGAATTTAATCAAGTTCAAACAGCAATGGGAACTAGCGGTCACGATCACAGTGGCACCGCCGGTAATGGTCCTAAGATTACAGCAACAGGACTTGCTGATAATGCTGTTACAACAGCTAAGATTAATGCAGATGCTGTCACCAATGCTAAGATAGCGGATGACTCAATTGACTCTGAGCATTACGTAGATGGATCAATTGATACTGCCCACTTAGCTGACAACGCAGTTACTGCCGCCAAGCTGGATGAAACAGGGTCGTACACAGTTGCAGGACTTACTGTATCTAGTGCTTCTATTGTTTTAGAAGGAGCTACAGCAGATGCACACGAGACTACAATAACTGTTGCAGATCCTACGGCAGACAGAACAGTCACAATTCAAGATGCTACAGATACTCTCGTAGGCCGTGCAACAACCGATACGCTGACCAATAAATCCGTTAGCCTTGCCAGTAACACAGTCACAGGTTCGTTAGCGCAGTTTAATACTGCGTTGTCCGATGACAATTTTGTATCGCTGACAGGTTCAGAGACGTTAACTAATAAAACATTAACATCTCCGACTATAACATCACCGACAGCTTCTGGTCTGTCTTTATCTGATTCGTCTGTAGTATTTGAAGGTGCTACTGCAAACGATTTCGAGACAACGCTCACAGTCACAGACCCAACAGCAGATCGTACCGTAACTATAAAAGATGCATCAGGAACTGTTGCTCTCACCAGTGACATCACACTGGGTACATTGAGCGTAACCGCCACTGCATCAGAATTGAACATAGTGGATGGTGATACGTCCGCCACTGGTACAACCTTAGCTGATGCAGATCGTGTGGTTGTTAATGACGCAGGCACGATGGTACAGGTCGCCTTGACTGACTTTGAAACATACTTCGAAAGTGCATTAGACACACTCTCAAATGTGACAACCGTGGGTGCTTTAAATGCAGGTTCCATTACAAGCGGCTTTGGTAATGTAGACGTAGGCTCTAGTAACTTAACTGCAACAGGCACTGTATCACTAGGTGCTACATCTTTTAATGACAACGCAATTACTAACGTAGGTGATATCGCACTAGATTCTATCAGTGCAGACGGAACGGATATTAATGTAGCAGTATCAGATAATTCTGCAACTGCTTTTACAATTAAGCAAGGCTCAGATAATTATTTAGTTATTGATACTGGAGACAGCAGTGAATCTATATCAATAGGCACAGGTGTATCGGGAACTGCAATATCTATAGGACATGGCACATCTCAAACTACTGTTAACGACAACCTTACAGTTACAGGCAATTTAACTGTCAATGGGGATACAACAACTGTATCTACATCTAATACCACCGTTGAAGATAATTTGCTTGAGCTTAACTCCGGTGCTTCTAGCAATGCTAATGATAGCGGAATTATTATCGAGCGCGGTAGCACAGGTGACAATGCCGTTATGCTTTGGGATGAAAGCGCAGATAAATTTGCTTTCGGAACAACTACAGCTACAGCAGATTCTACTGGCAATATTAGCTACACAGCCGCAGGACTTACGCTGGGAAGCGTTGATGTAGATAATATAAATGTCAATGGTAACGCAATCACAAGCACTGATACTAATGGTAACATTACCATAACGCCAAATGGAACTGGCGAAGTTGATATTAGTAAAGTAGACATTGACTCTGGCGCAATTGACGGAACAACAATTGGAGCTAACAGTGCCGCCGCTGGTACGTTCAGTCAAGTTACACTTGCAAGCGGTGCATCGGTAACTAGCATTCTGGACGAAGACAACTTCGCATCAGACAGTGCTACGGCTCTTGCTACACAGCAGTCAATTAAAGCGTACATAGCAAGTCAGCTAACTGCATCGGTTCCTGCTGGTGTTGTAAGCCCGTATGCTGGTACATCTGCCCCAACTGGCTATTTATTATGTTTTGGACAAGCAGTTAGCCGTAGCACATACTCAGATCTATTTAGTGCAATCAGTACAACTTACGGTGTTGGAGATGGCTCGTCAACTTTCAATCTACCTGATCTACGTGGTCGTGTTGTTGCTGGTCAAGACGATATGGGAGGTTCTTCAGCAGACCGTCTTACAGGTCTATCTGGTGGCATAGACGGAGATACACTTGGGGCAACTGGCGGTTTACAAACACACACTTTAACAGTAGCTGAATTACCTGCACACAATCACTTTACTAATATTACTAGAAATTCAAACTCATCAGGAAGTAATATCACTGCCAAAGAAGACGAATTAAATAACGCAGGCAATATTAACACAGCCGACACAGGCGGTGGCGACGCACACAACAACGTACAGCCTACAATAATCCTCAACTACATCATCAAGACGTAAGGGACTAAGCAGTGGATTTACCGCAGATGACTCAGGGTCAACTAGAAAAGCACGAGGCTGAGTGCGCTATCCGTTATCAGTATGTACAGGATAGCCTCAAATCCTTAGATAAACGTATGTGGCGCATGGAAGCCATGATTATGTGTTCAACCTTAGCTGTTATTGGAACTGCTGTAGCATTATTGGTAAATCTCTAATGTTCGTAGAAACGATTGCCGTAATCCAACTTGCTAACGAGGCGATCAACGGTATTAAAGAGCTTGCAGGTCATGTCACATCTGTAGGGCAAATGGGTAAGCACCTCACTAAGCTCGCGGATGCAGAAGAAGAAATACAGCGGAAAGCAGAAGCAGGATGTATGGATCACTTCTGGGCTTTAGAGGATATAAAGCAAAGAAATTATGAGATAAAACAAATGTTTATCTACGCCGGAAGACCGGGCTTATGGGACGACTACCAAACATTTATTAAAAACAGGAAAAAGTTAAAAGAAAATGCAAGAAAACGAGAAGAAGCTAAAAGAGCTAGAAGAAAGAAACTCATTAAAGAATGGAGTATTGGCATTGCTGTTACCTGTGCCGCCCTTTCTGCTATTGGCCTTAGCGTCTATATCTTATATTGGATCATAAGTACGAAAGGTAAATAAAATGGAATGGCAAAAGTGGGCGCAATAATATGTGGACTGTAATTGGAATAATCACTCTCGCTGTACAACCGGGCTTATTACAGGTAGTAGGGCGTGAAGAGTTTGAAAGTCCACAGGACTGTTTTGAAAAAGCAATGATGTTGATGAACGACGCAGAAGACCCTAGAGGTATGGCGTGTGTACCAATACCACCTGAATGGAAGACAGACGCATGACAGAACTAGAAAAGTACGATTTAAATGGCGATGGAGTCTTAGACGCCGAAGAACGTAAGCTAATGCTGGAAGATCGCCGTCGCCGTCTTGAGGACGATGACAAACAACGTGACCAAATTCGGGTCATGGTTTGGTATGCGCTCGCAGGGATGTTATTATACCCGTCTGGAATCTTTCTTTGCGATCTTTTTGGTCTTACTAATGCCGCTACTATTCTAGGTAATATTTCTGGCACTTACTTCATTTCGGTGTCCGCCTTAGTTGCCAGTTTCTTCGGCGCATCAGCTTACCAAGCAAAGAAAAAAGGCAACTGTAAATGCTAAATTTAATTATTGGGCCTGCAATAGATCTTGCAAAAGATTTTATTAAGGGAAAGGCAGACGAAAAGAAAGCAATCCAAGAGCGAAAAATTGCAACAATTCAGAACGATGCCAATTGGGAAGCCAAGATGGCATCTGGCGCTGAGAAAAGCTGGAAGGACGAATGGTTTTCAATACTGCTAAGCCTGCCTTTGATTGGTGTAGCATATGGTGTCGTGATGGGTGACCCCTCTATTATTCAAAGAGTCAATGAAGGTTTTGCCTCATTAAACACTCTTCCCGAATGGTATCAGTATTTACTTTTTATTGCGGTCACATCGAGTTTTGGCATACGTGGTGCCGATAAAATAATGAATATGAAGAAAGGTAAATAACATGAGTTTCTCTTCTGTAATAGAAATGGTCCTTCACCACGAAGGTGGCTATGTCAATCATCCGAATGATCCGGGTGGTGAAACTAAGTATGGCATAAGTAAACGTGCCTATCCAGAAATTGATATAGCTAATTTAACGGAAGAAAATGCAGGAGAAATATATTTTAAGGACTATTGGTCCAAGATTAAAGGTGAGGATTTGCCTAGGGGCGTTGCTTGTGTTGTTATGGACTACGGTGTCAACTCAGGCATCAGTCGTGCGTCCAAAGCATTACAATGTGCCTGTGGAATCAAGGAGGGTGACGGCATCATCGGCCCCCACACACTTGCCGCAGTA
>TARA_R100001440_G_scaffold51920_1_pt1 | contig 10454 bp, 24 predicted proteins | sample TARA_R100001440 | Tara Oceans TARA_R100001440 (sample SAMEA2622112) | marine metagenome | biome: marine biome (ENVO:00000447); feature: surface water layer (ENVO:00002042); material: "saline water (ENVO:00002010), including plankton (ENVO:xxxxxxxx)" | depth 5 m
AATACTTTATAGACTTTCTTTACCCAACCATCATCTATGGGGGTAGGTGTAAGAGCTGCAACTAATGATGCACCCATTACTAACCATGGTACTAACTGTACCCATCTTACTATCACTTCGAAAAATTCTAACATTTTCCTATCCTATTCTGTCTTACGACAGCCTTTGCAGAGGTACATACTTCTCTATAGTAGATACATCTATGTCCTCCACTTTCTCAAACTCTACATCATAACAAATAATCTTGTCTGACATATTGCTTTGATTTTTTAAATTTGGCATAAAACTCTCATGTGTTGTGTATTCTCTATTGTGAGTTTTATTACTCTTTAAACTTCTAAATTGTATTTCAACTATACCTTGTTTTAAACACTCTATTAATTTATCACTATCTATCATTCTTTTTTAAAGTTCCTAATACTATTTCTATCTTCTCTAATCTTTCTATTAAAGGTTTATACCCATCAAATCCTTCAATTCCACATTTTGGGTGTGCCATTTCTTCAAGGTCAATTATTCTTTCTTCTAGTTCTTCTAGCCAATCTTCATTATCTTCAAATCTTACTTGTGCTGCTGGATTTTTCTCAAACCAACGAGAATCTTTACTAAAACTCCATAAATTAATCAGATTTTTTATCCACTGAATCATCTGTTGTTACCTCACGATAGTATATTACTACCTCCCCCATTTGTTTGATATACCTTTTAAGTTCTTGCATATCTTCTGCCATTACTTTATAATCTCCTATTGTTGTTGCAACAAATAGAATATCACCATTATTTTGTGATTTTATTTCATCTATAAATCTATCGTAGTAGGTATAGCCTTCAGGCCAGTCAGGGTTTTCTCTATCCTCTGGTGCACAAGACTTAGGTCTTTTGCCCTCTACTTTGACACATGGGTTTGTAATACGAGTTTCGCTTACGACGTACCACTTCGGTGCAGTCAGCTCGACAGGACGTGGGAGAGTGGGTTGCATAATTTCAACCTTTGCAGGTTTAGTAATAATTTCTACTTCTTTTGTGGGAAGTAATGAGCAACCACTAGTCAGTACTAGGATTGTCAAGATTGAATAATTTTTCAGTGTCATCTTCTATGCCCTCCATTACTGCTTCGCTGGCGTTATTCATTCTTAGTTCTATCATTCCTGGCTTTTTCAGCGCAAGAACATCTAGGTTATGCCTAGAAAATATTTCTAAGTATTCAGCTTTTTCTTGTTCTATCAAGGCATTTTCTTTTGTCATGTTCATTAAAGCAGCGCCTTGTTTTTCATACTGCTCTTTAATTGTGTTGATTGTTTGTTTTTGTTCTTCAACAGCATACTCTAGTTTAACATTGTTTGCTTTAAGTGTTTCATTCTCATTATAAAGCCACCAACAACCTAATCCTAGCACTAATATTAAACCTATAAAAAACTGTTGCATTATATTTCCTCTATCTTGTAGTTGAGACCTTCTGCGCCTCTGATTTCTACTATTTCTTTATCTTCTGTTTTAAATTTTAAGTATTTATCTTGTTTATTATAGAAACTCAAGACTATAAAAGTCTGGTCGTCAGCATCACCGTATGTTGAATTATAACTTACTGTGAGCTTGTAACGCTTCTTGAATAGATTTACTATCCATGTCCACATTGCCTTTAGCTTGTTCATCTTGTAATATTCCTATAAATTCTTGTATATACTCTTCGAGAGTAATACCTCTCTGAGCTGCATGCTCTCCTGCGGCTTTAAGTAGTTGTGAAGATATCTTAAATTTCATACCACTCTCTACCTAGATATAGTAGAGCTTCTGCTTCTCGTCTACGGACTAATCCATCAAGGACTTTTCCTCCTGCTTTATTCCATCTTTTTATTTGTGCTGGTACTTCTTCGTACTTGCCATCATTTAAAACTTTTAGCATAGTAGACGACTTTAGGTTTGCTGGGCCGAGATTGTATACCCATGATACTAGGGCATCAAACTGGTTTTGGGAAAGAGCTACATTTACATACTCGTTGACGTAATTTTCATACTCCTCTAGCTCTACTTCGAGCATGTGTTCTGCGTGATTTTGACTCCATGTATCGCCTTTTTGAACATCTTTTGTATGTCCATAACCAATAGTCCAAACACCTGCTGAACATTGGTAAGCTTCGAGTTCACACCCTTCAAATTTTTTAATAAGGGCTATACCCTCCATACTTGTTTTCAATTTATTCTCCTATTTAGGTAGCGGATTTCGCGATCCTACTGCTTCAGATAAAGACTTAAATCCATCTTTCTTCAGCAATTTTACTAGACCTCTATTTATTTCATTAATATTCTGCGGGCCATCAAATATCATTGTTGTAATCATATGTAGTAAGCTTGCTCCAGATGTAATCTTTTCATAAGCATCTTTTGCACTAAATATTCCACCCACTCCAATGATTGTAAGTTTTCCTTCTGTTCTTCTATAAACATGGCGAATAACATTAGTTGATATTCTTTGTAAAGGTAAACCACTCATTGCTCCTTTACCTTTTGGAAGTAGTCCTTTTTCAGTTGGATACTCCTCAGGTCTGTGTTCAGAATTATGCTCTGGTTTAGCAAGGTTAGTACAGACAACTCCGTCCATTCCCCACTCTACACATGCATCTACAATTGTGTTTATTTCTTCAAGTGTCATGTCAGCTGCTAGCTTTACATAAATTGGTTTCTTACTAATTGGTCTGATTTCTTTTACGATTGCAGCCAGTAACACATCTAAGTTATCTTTATCTACAAAAGGTTCCCCCTCTTGTGTATTTGGACAACTAATGTTAACTGTATAGTAATCACCTATATCTTTAAACAGTTTCATTGTTTTTAGATAATCGTTGATAGATGCGTCTAAATCAAACTCAGGTGTTAAATTAGAGTTTGCCGCATTGATACCTACACGAAGTCTGCCAAAATCTTCATTTGCCAATCTTTTGGAAATGGTTTCAGCTCCTTCATTATTTAGTCCATACCATACTACGATTGCTTTAGACTTTATCATTCTAAATAATCTTTTGCCAGGATTGCCAGGACATATTTCGCCTGTAAATGAGCCAAGCTCTGCAAGACCAAATCCTAATGACGGATATATTTTAGTAAGCTCTCCATCTTTATCAAACCCTGCTGATAATCCTACTGGATTTCTATACTTAATTCCATCTACTTCGATAGCTAGACTCTTATGGTTATAATCCATAAGTGCACTTGTTAACCCTCGTGTTATAGGGTTTTTTCCTAAGAACACTCCTACTCTTTTCAATGAATAGTGTGCCTCTTCTGGTTCCATTAAAAATATTAATGGTCGGACGGCTTGATAGCCTGCCCATAAAAATTTATTTCTTATTCCTATTATTGTGCTGTTCAATTTATTCTCCTATTACTCTTGTAAGAAAGTGCCTCTTTTAAGGGAGGCACTTACAATTACTAGACAAGTCTATGCTAATGAACCAATGCAAGTTATCATTACACTTGCTACAAAACTTAATAACAGTAGAGTTCCTACTGCTTCACAAAGTTCACCGCTATCACATATTCCCTGTCTAAAATACTCTACATATTTCACTAATCAATCTCCAAGACTTTCCTCTTGGAATTGGGAGTTCTAGACAGAGCGATTGTTAGTAACCCGTCTTGTAGATTAACTTTATCTACTTGTAAGTCTGGATTGAGAATAAACCTTCTATCAAAAGATTTAAGACTTAACCCCTGATGAACGAACTGTTCGCCATCATTCAGTTTATGCTCTTTTTTCCCTGCGATATGGAGTTCTTCGCCTTCAGCGATTATCTCCAGTTCTTCTTTTTTCCAGCCCGGCACTGCGACTTCTATACGATAGTTGCCTTTCCTTTCGATTACATTATATCTTGGATAACCTGTATCCGTATAAGACGGCATACTCGGCATATCCAAACCAAGCCAAAATTTACTTAAATCAATACTCATAATTTTCTCCTAATTCCTTTCGGTAATAATTGTCTACCCTCTCGGTATAGACGCGTTAAAATATAGGTAGACCCATTCCACCTATATAACTATATTATACTAAATTTTAAGGTAAAAGTCAAGAACTATTTTTCTAATCTTCGAAATCTATCTTACCCTGCTCACGCATATATTCGAGTGTAATTCCTATGCCTTCTCTCTTGCCAATAACATAAGAGCAGTATCCACAGCCAATTAAAAGAATAAAAAATGCGAAATCAATATTTTCCATATATTTCTCCTATTCAATGTAATATTATATCAAATCAACAACCAAAAGTCAAGAACTTTTTTCAACTATCCCAAAAATAGTTCTTGACAGATGGTGAAAATTTTTGTATAATATATAAATGACTAAAAGATGGACAGATAAGGAAAGAAGATATTTAAAAACGAATTATAACTCTCTACCTATGAGTATGCTAGTTTCACAACTAGGCAGAACAGGTGGTTCAATTCGTTCGCAAGTAGACTACCTTCGCAAGAGAGGGTGGACTTTTCATCGTGTTCGAGACAAGGAGATAGATGCCTAGTATTAATACGAAAAACATGTCATTCGAGAAAGCTATAAGAATCTTTCGTAAAAAAGTTGAAAACGCTGGTATTAAAGATAGTGTTCGTGAGAAAGAATACTATGAGAAGCCAAACTGGAAACGAAGAAGAAAACTCAAGAGCGCCATTCGCAGACAAGAACGCGAAAAAGCAAAGGAGGAGGCTTACTGGAAAGACTATCGTAAATTGCATAAACGTAGAAATTAACGATTTTTTACCTTCAAATTTACAAAAATAAAATATTTTGTCATTCAACATACCTACTGCAAAACACAAATTCATACCCCTTGGAAAAACAGTTCTTGATTTTTTGATAAACTTGTGGTATAATAATAACATATTTTATGATAATTAAGAAAATTATAAAACTAATCATACTTCTCGTGAATCTCGCTTATAATGAAATTACATTTCAAGAGAGCTGTGTAGCGTAAGCGAAAGAGCTCACCTTGTAATTGAAATTATTTAGCGAGAGAGTTAATGATATAATTACTCTATTATATCTTCACCCATGAAAAGCAAAGAGATTCACCTAAGCTTTTTCATAATTTCAACATTAAAAACCAATTTACTACAATTTCGCCCAATTCGTTCGTGAATTTTTAACTATTTCAATTAATCAATTACATTGGTTTATCCCAAATTATATCGTCTATACATGAATTTCCCCTAGATTATGGAGACTAGAATAGACTGTTGCGGAGTCTATAACCCCGCTCAGTCCGTAAGTTGTGGTACTCGAATGTTCTTCACACTCGTTGAGAATCTATAGCTATCTTCATCAAAGAGGGTGATAATCATTCCGAGTTCTGGGTGTAGTCGAGGTTCCTTCTCTACATAGAAATACTTACCTCGATTTTCGATAACCTCTCGTGTTTTGCTAGTATTCGGAAGTAGCTCTACGATTCTTTTAGTCCAAGCACTCATAAATTGCCTCCCTTAGTATCTTGAGAGCAGTCTTTGGAGATTTCTCCAACCCCGCTACCTGTATATATTCTACACTTAGCAACCCCGCTAGGTTTTCTACTATTTCTTTCTTTGTTTCAGGGTCTTCGCCTGTTTTCGTTTTGTAGACAGTCTTTTTGTAGACGCCCTCTCTACTGAGCTTACCTATGATAGATTTTACACTCTTATCCAAATCCTCAGCTAGAGCTTCTACTGTCTCTCGGCTAGGGTCTTTTTTGTAAGCATCTATCATATGTTCTACTTGTTTTTCGGTATAATTTATACTCATATAATATCTCCTAGGTCGCCTGTATGGTCTATATCATTCATTCTAGCTAAGAATGGTTGAATTACATTGTTTACTTCTTCTGATGTCATGCCCCAATCTTTGGCGACCAATCTAATACCTTCAGAGTGAGTGTAGCCATCATCTATGTAATCCTCATAGTCCATTTCTATTAATGTTGTGTTAAGTTTCATACTAATATCCGTGTGTGTGATGCTCGTATTCTTGTTCACAGTTTGCAGTTCCACATATACATACATTATGTGTAGCCTTTTCCCATGCGTCGATTAGCTCATCACCGATTAATTTTTCATTCTCTAAGAAAACTAAACCTCCATTTGGTAGCCTTCTTTGTATTGTTCCGTCATTAAACATAGTGTCAGTAACGAAACCACTATCCATGTCATATGGGCGAGTCTCATACCACATACTTTTCAGCTGATGACTATGAATACTATATACTCCTCTAGCCCATTTCTCAGCTTCTATCATTTTTCTTTGTTTTTCTACTAATTCTTTGTATTCAGTCATTATATCACCTTACTTAGAATTATTACTTGTAGAATTAGTACTAATACTGGCACTACTGTTCTCACTAACTCTAGTGAATGTTTCATTGTGCTAATATCCTTTTCGATGCGTTTTAATTTTTTCTTTGTCATAATAGCTGTTCTAACCTCCCTCTATCGAAGAATTGATAAACAAGTTCATCTGCATACTCTTGCACACACCAGTCTTCACCTTTGTGAGCATGATTTTCCATAGTGATAGGATAAGACTCCCACCAATCAAACTCGTCAGATTGAAACCACTCTTCATCTTTGCCATATGCTTCTAATATTAAATGATTTAGCTCCTCGCCATCACACTCATCATAATCCCAATCGACATCATCTGTGCCATCAACCCATGCCTCATGTATGCCTATGAAGTTTCTAAACTCATCTTCATAAGTTACTTTAGCACTAGGGTTTCCACCTACTTCATTATAAATATACTGAATTAGATTGTTTACAAAAGGTATTGGCGGACTCCATGCTGAATGTCCACTAAGAGTAGTTTCATTCCAGTCATCTACCTCTATCCATTTGGCTCCAATATTTTCACAACCCCAATTATACCAGTCCTTTTCATCATAAGGCACAGGATATATAGGTAGTTTTTCTACTGAATACGTGAGCCATTCCATCTCACCTTGTTTTTCTTTGCAGGAATCGCTTAGTTTTTCTACTAATGCTGTCTGACCTGCATCTAGACTTAGCTCTATGTTAAAATAAACATGATTTGCCATAGTTTTTATACTCCTATCTTTGTTGACCTATTTCCCACAGCACAAATCCTACTACGCCGCCAACAACTGCGAGTATGTGCACTCCTAACATATATAGAAAATATACTATATCCCATAGAATTTCCACTATATATCTCCTTCTACCCTGTGTTCGCTACGAAATACTTCGAAGCCATTAGGGTAGCGTTTCTCTAATTTCTTGATATTTTCTTCAATTACTTCCTCAGGGGTAAAGCCTAAGGACGTACAACCTTGAATCCAATACCATAATACATCACCAAGTTCTCTTTTCATATGAAATATCTCATCTTCTGAGAACTTTGTATCAGCTTGAAAGACTTTTTTCTTCACTACTTCAGCAAATTCTCCACTTTCTGCCATCATACCTATGACAGCAGTAAGTAGTCTTGCTACTTGCATTTCTTCGCCTCTTTCACTGCCTTTATGCCAAGTTGTGCCACATAGATTTCCTAGCCTATCTGTCAACTTAAGCGTGTTTTTACTCGCTCCACTTGTTGTGGAGTCTACAAATTTTGCGTAATCGTTAATCATCGCGTTCTCCTTCAATCAATAATAATTGCTTTAATCTTTCTGTTAGCTTCTCATACTCCTCCGTCAAGCCTGCTAGTTCTAATTGTAGCTGGTCTATCTGTCCGAGTATGGTTGCCATATCTTCATCACATAGCCGAAGTAAATCATTTATGTGCTGAATTTCTTCTAATCTATACTTCTTTCCTACTCGCGAACGCACATTTGGAAACTGTATTATATTATCCTTTGGCTTATCAATACTCATTGGTAGCCATTTCCATCATTGTCGTTATAATACATATAAAGCAGGAACATAGCGACAACTAATAAGACTGTATAATCCATTAGCTATCCTCCTTTGAGTTCCATACTATTTTAATGCCTCTGCGAACTAGTTCGTTTACATACTTAACCCTATGCTTAGGCTTAGTTCTATCACTATTAATAGCGTCAAACAGTTCTTGCTTAGGCACTTGCTTCAAATAAAAATGTTTCCATCGCTTGATAGGGTTATCAGTATTGATACGCCTACCTCTTGCGTCTTTCGCATATACTCTTTCACTTGGTTTAAATTTAGCTGGCATCTTTTCCTCCTTGCTTGTTAGCCGTTAAATAATCGTTAATCGTTTCTATGTAGATTTCGTACTCTTGCGTATCTACTTTTTCGTATGCGTACTTTATCGCTTCTAGTAATTCTTGCTTAGAATAACTACTATGCTCATAGTCATACATCATTGCGAGAGCCTCTTCTACTTCTTGGAGTTCTAGCACACCGTAGATTGTGCACTCGTAGAATTTCTCTACTTCACTTATCGCTTCCCATAAACTATGGGTGTGAAAAAACAGCAAGCCATCATCTGTGTCTTGCTGTTTGCCATCTTTGAACACTTTTACATCAATGCCTGGCTTGAAAGTTTTTCCACTTTGGTCTCCGCATACTGCTTTTGTTATTCCCCAAAACTTCACTACTTCGCTCCTTTGATGTAAGTCGTAACTGTGCCAACTCTTGATGGTGTTTGCATTGTGCCGTCTTTGCCACCTTTGTGAACAGGGAACTCGCCTTTCCAATAGCCACACTTTTCTCTGCGTGTGATTTCTTTGCGAATTAGTCTGCCACTAGGAGTTTCTTCTTGCCTACGGGCTAGTAAATCAATACTATCCATCTGCATAATCGCTAGGTATTGTGTATTTATTTGTGCCATTGTTATTCTCCTTTTATTTTATTTTTTAATATGTATATTATAACACGCACTAAGGGTGTTGTCAAGAACTATTTTATAATTAGCTTCAGAATTTTGATGTCTACTTGCTTTAGACAAAAAGAAAGGCAGATATGAAATCTGCCTCACTTAATACTTCGCGTAGTCGACCTGAGCGAAGGGACACTATCAAAGAAGTTCCAATCCTTGGTCGCCCACTATGACTTGCACATGGTTGGACAACACCCCCAAATCTCATTCTTGCCTCGGCACTTTTCAGTCTCTAATCTAGCCGTTTTAATTCCTTCGCCTTGTCTACCGAATCGGTTGCAGAGGGCGAGCATTAGTGAGAGTTTGGTTTTAAAGTTGTGGTAGGTCGGCATTGAATTACGACTCGCGTAGTCAACCTACACCTTTCACAACTTATCTCCTCTTGTTGTTAATGCGTAGCTTTTATACTCGTCCACGGCTGGAGTTTTTATACTTAGTGCTAACTGCCCCACTTGCCCTCTGTCAATGCCTAAAGGCAAATTACAAGGGTATCCTCGCAGTTAGCGATGAAGTTCTCTATACGCCTATGCCACTCTTAATCATGTGTCGCTTGGCTCTGTAAACTTCTTCGCCCGAATACTAACCTATGCTCGCATTTACTTGAGGGGCGAGGGCACGACTTATGTCTATTCCACTACGCCTAGCACACTGAAGTTAGCTAAGTGTTGGTTTGGTCGAGAACTCCAACAAACTCCCAAGCGAGTTCAAGATGTGCTTGGAACAACTACAACACTTTGAGCATGGTTGTCATACTAGGTTGGTAGAGCCGTTCTTATGGTAGCTCTCTACATCTGATATTATCGCTGTATCCACCCGTTCAATCGCGTGCAGATTTACTGTTTTACTACTGTAATACTGCATAATCCCGTAGGTTTTACGAGCACTGCTCGCTCTCGATAGTGGGGTTGCTAGGTTTACTACTACCGCTCACAAGTGAGGCTTACTGTAGTTTTACTACTAGCTATTGCCACTTACCCTTAACGACTAGAGTTGCCGATAGCGACTCCCTTTTGTCTTATCGCGGAACAAATATCTTTGCTATTAAGGTCAAAATCCGCACTGCCTTCTTTTACAGAGGTCGCAGTTCTCCTCTTTGGGTCGGCAACATCTGCAATGTGCCGTTATCTTTTTTGTCTCTTTTTTAAAATTTATAATAATATTATACTCGGCTTTTGGGGATTTGTCAAGAAGTTTTTTGAACTATTTTTGACAACCCCCCTTGGCGAGTCGAAACACTACTGTGCTTCGAGGTGGTCAGCCAACCTTGCTAAATCAGCTTTAGTAGCTTTAGCAATACTAGGTATTTCGATACCAAGTGCTTTGTGTATTCTGTCCACAAACTCGGACTTTAACACTACAGGCTCTCCTGCTTTGGTCACTCTTGGTTGAGCGACATAGACACCTTCTCTTGAAAGCTTAGCAATAATACTTCTTGCATTTTTGCCAAGTTTCTCAGCCAACATATCAACTGTGTCTCTTGTTGGATTTGCTTTGTAAGTATCAATCATCATGCTTACATCTTTTTCTGAATAATTTTTTACTGTTGCCATTTCTTCTCCTTTTCTTGTAAATAGTTTTGTAATCCATTTCATAATATATATTATACTGTGGCTTG
>TARA_R100001440_G_scaffold24010_2_pt1 | contig 10436 bp, 7 predicted proteins | sample TARA_R100001440 | Tara Oceans TARA_R100001440 (sample SAMEA2622112) | marine metagenome | biome: marine biome (ENVO:00000447); feature: surface water layer (ENVO:00002042); material: "saline water (ENVO:00002010), including plankton (ENVO:xxxxxxxx)" | depth 5 m
AAGCAGAAAAAGATTTTATTGCAAACACTGTAGCTGCAGGAGAAGGAATGAATACAATTGAAAGAGGAGCTGCAAAATTAGACCAAACACTACAAGGAATAGCACCAAAAGCTAGAGCAACTTCCATGGCTCTTAAAGATGTTACTAGTCAAGTTAATGGATTAAATGCTGTTCTTAAAGTAGCAGGAGAAGCACAACAAGCAGCTATACTTAGAAAAGTAGAGAATGATGAAGAATTAACTGATGATGAACAATCTATTCTTAATAAAATGAAAAGAAGAGATGCGCTCACAAATATTCAGGGAGCCCTAACAACCAAAATTAGTAAGGGTGATGCATTAACAAAACAAAAGAATGCAGCACAAAGTGCTCTTGATACTCAGCTGAAAAGAATTGCAGCAGGCACAAGACTTGGAAAAGTTGCTGCAACAAATTTAAGTATTCTTACAAAACAAGCAGAGATAGAAGCACTTATTGCCGATATAGCTTTTAATAAAGCAAATCTTGAAAACGCAGCAAATGAAGAAGACGCAAAACAAAAGATATTAGAACAAGGACAACAACTTGCAATACTTAAACAACAAAAACAAGTATTAGAGGATAGCATTGACCCTACAATGCAATTAGGAAAAGCTTTTAGTGAGGCGTTTGAAAAATCACTTACTTCTTCAATACAAGGATTACTTGACGGAACAAAAAATTTAAAAGACGCTTTCTTAGATATGACAAGAGCAGTACTAAACGCAATAGCACAAATACTTGCACAACAAGCAGCACTGGCAATCATGCGTACTATAATGCCTGGAGTAGGAGCAAGAGATGGAGGAATCATGAAAAAATCTGGTCGTTCATACTCTGTAGGTGGTGTTGCAAGAGGACCTCAATCAGGATATCCTGCAATACTACATGGAACAGAGGCAGTTGTTCCATTACCAAATGGTAGAAGTATACCTGTAGAAATGCAGGGCGGCGGTGGAAATGTAAACAATGTAGTTGTAAATGTAGATGCAAGTGGAAATGCTTCTTCAACATTCAATGAAGAGCAAGGAAAAGCACTTGGAATGGCAATACAAGCATCTGTAATGGAAACTTTACAAAGAGAAAAAAGACCTGGAGGAATTTTAAGCTAAAATGGCAACAGCAATAAGACAAAGTGGCGGTAGTAATATAAGTGGATTTTCTGCAGCTGTGCCTGTAGATAAAGGATTTACTCGTGATAATACACCAAGAATTCACGCAGTAAGTTTTGGTGATGGATACGAACAAAGAATTGCAAATGGTATAAATACATTAGACCAAACAATGAGTGTATCATTTAGTACAAGACCAAAAGCAGAGATAGATGACTTAGTTGCTTTCTTTGAAAGTCTCGGCGGAGTAAGTAAATTTGAAATGATTATTGATGATACAAATGGAGCTGAAACTATAAAAGTAACTTGTAAAAGTTGGTCGCAAACATGGGTATATGATGATTTTTATACTTTAAGTGCAAGTTTTCAAAGGTGTTATGAGGCATGACAGAGAAGATTGCAATAAAAGAAGTTCAAGGGTTAGAGCAACCTTCTGGTTTAGTAACTTTATATGAGTTAGAAATTGATAGTGCAGGGACTAAAGCATTCTTTGCCCCTCAGCTAGATTCTGACTTATCTGCAATTCAACTTTATGATTTTGATAATAATTCAACACTTAGAACTTATACTGCAATTCCAATTCAAGAAGAACAATTTGAAGTAAAAAGTAGAGGCCCAAGTGCAAGGCCTGTTATTACATTCTCAAATGTTACAACAGATTTTTTAAGCGCAATAGGTGACCAAAGCTATCAAAACTTAGTAGGAAAAAAGTTTTTTAGAAGAAGAACTCTTGCTAAGTATTTAAAAGATGGTAGTGCTGACCCAGGCTCAGGAAATACTCCAATTGAGTTTGCTAGACAGATATGGATTATTGACAGAGTAGAACAAGAGTCTGCACTAGAAATATCTTTTGAATTAGCAAGTCCTTTTGCAACAGAGGGCTTAACTTTACCTTATCGTGTAGTAGGACATAATGCATGCCCTTGGCAATATCAAGGAGCAAGTCCCACAAAAGCAGAAACAAATAGAAAAGGAGGTTGCACCTGGCACGAAGAAAGTAAGTATAGAATATCAGTTAATGGAACAGCAACAATTTATACTGCATATGTAAATCAAGATGATGAATATATAGTTCCTTCAACAACTTCATTTACAACTTATACTTCAGGAACAAAAGCAGCAAATAGTTATCACAAAAATACGACTACTTTAGGCACCGCAAGTGGTGTTAGAAGATTTAATAAAGATGGAGAGATAGATACTTCAGCAGATGGAAGTACCGTTACTAATTTTTGGCAGGCAGTAAGAAGCACAAGTGCAGCACCTTCTGACTCATCAGCAGATTGGCAAAGAGTCAGGGTTCACACAACATATAATAATAGTACTACTTATTTTGCATATACTGATGATAGATTTAATGATTATGTTATACCAAGTTCGGGAACTATACAAGTTTGGCAAACAAAACAAACTCATGTAGGAAATAGTCCTGGTTTTGGACTTTTTTGGCAGAGAGGAGATTTATGTGGAAAAAGACTGTCGTCTTGTCAATGTAGATTTGGATTTAATCCTATAAGTGTTGGAACAGCAACCAGCACAGGAAAAGCCATAAAAGATAGCAAATATTATTTACCTTTTGGAGGATTCCCTGGTGCAAGAAAGTTTAAATAAATTATTACCAGAAATATATAGTCATATGGAAAAAGAGGCACCTCGTGAAGGTTGCGGACTCATAGTACAGAAAGATGACAAAATAAAATTTATTTCTGTAGAAAATAAAAGTGAAGATGAAAATTCTTTTTATATTGACCCAAAGGAATACGTTCGTCACTCAATTATTTCAAAAATATTATATGTAGTCCATAGTCACTATAAGCAAGATTGTCGTCCAAGCAAGCATGATAAAAATGCGTCAAAAGTTTTAGGTATACCATATTTAATTGTATCGTTACCGGAAAGAGGAGAGTATATTTATGACCCACGTTAAGTTGATGGGAGAATTAGGAGAAAAATTTGGTACTGACTGGAAATGTCAGAAATCTTCTGTGCGTGAAGCATTAAAACTTATTGATTGTCAAGTTGATGGATTTAAAGAATATTTAACAGAGTGTCATGAAAAAAATATACAATTTAGTATACAGAATGGAGATGATTTTATAGAGGAATTTGAAGAACTTGGATTACAAGGAATTGTAAAAGACACACTAATTGTAACACCAGTGCCTGCGGGTTCTGGTAAAGGCCTAGGAAAACTTATAGCTGGATTATTATTAATTGCTGCAATGCTTTTTATACCGGGTACTGCAGGACTATTTACAAGCGGAGGAGCTGCAGGTACTACTATAAATTTGGGCATAGCGGGAGGAGGTACTATCACAACTGGTACAAGCGCTTTTTCAGCTCTTGCAACTGGAGGGAGTCTAAACTTTGCAGGGTTGGCCGTAACAGCAATAGGCGCAAGTTTAGCTCTTCATGGAATAGCAGAAATGACTGCACCTGATGCAGGAGATATGGAATCTGACCCAGCATTTTTATTTAACTCAGCAAATAGTAATATTGAGCAAGGACAACCTGTCCCTGTTTTATATGGAAGATTAAAAATAGGTGGAACACCTATAAGTCAAGGATTTGAACCTGGCGCCATAAGTAATACAGGAGATGTAGATACAGATGGAGAAGACCCAGAAAGCGTTTACGGAGATTCAAATGCTACAACTGCTTTTGAACATGTGATGAAAGCTTCAAAAGGTAAGGGGCAAGGAAGATAATGGCTAAATATATAACAGCACCTTTTGGAGTAAAAACCAATTCAGATAGAGCAAATCCAGATAAAACTCAACAGTGTTTAACTTATGATATATTATCAGAGGGAGAAATAGAAGGATTAGAAAATGATTTAGCTTCTGTATTTGTAAATGATGTTCCCGTAATTGATAAGATAGCAGTTGAATTAGTAAAATCTAGAACAACAACAGCTGATACAACATCAGGAAGTGCAACCATAACAAGTGCTCAATTTGGAACTATTGCTGGTTTAAAAAGTAATAATCTTACTGGTTTAAATATTGGTAAACGACATGTAGTGGTAGAAAAAGCAGGAGCAAAAGGAACCGGAATAGCATCTGCAACTGCAGGAACAAATTTAGTAACAACAAGTTCTAGTTTTTTTACTACAGCTTTATTGAGAAGTATTCGTGCTCAAAAAGTAAAAGGATTTGTAAGAGTAACAGGTGCCGGACCAAATGGAACAGACTTAGTTACTGGAGCAAGCCGTTTATCAGCAACACAAATTCAAACTGATTCTCCTGTAGCTACCACAGTATCAAATGCAGATATATTTATAGATTTAGTAACAGAAATTAGTAGCATTTCTGGTAATGTAGCAACTTTAGCTGCTGCTCCCCAAGTAACACTAACAGGAACAAATGTTACTATATCGGCTCCAGACCATTCTGATACAAAAATTAGCAACTTATATAATATAGAAAATTTTAAATTTGGACTAAATAGAGGACATTTATTACAACCTCCTCTTGTTTTAGATACAAGTTTTGGACAATCTTCAACTATTACAAGCCCAAATATAGAACTAGAACAAAATGATTTAAGAGCAAATGTAGGGACTTCAGGAAATCTAGGTGTCAACTATAATGCTACTGAACTAGACGAACCCTCTCAGAATGAGGGAACAGCTTCAGATACTTTGCTTACAGCAGCTTTTCTTGAAGTATCAAATCCGTCTGAAATTGATGAAGTACATTTAACTTTTCAACTTCCTGCCTGTCATGCTCTTAAAAGTTCATCAGGAAAGAAAGGAGCTTCATTTGTTGAATTACAGATATTCTTTGAGTATAGTGTAGACGGAGGAAGTTCTTTTACTTCAGAACTTGCTTTTGGTCCAAGTAATAGTTCTATACAAACTCGTTCTGATAAAGTAAACTTCTTTGTAGATGGTAGCATTTTTGGTAAAGGTGTAAATAATGGATATATAAAACCAGGTGAAGCACAATACACTCCATTCATTGAACAGTTTGTAATAAATACAGAACAGTTTCAACCTTATGATGATTGGAGAATTCGTATTAGAAGAATAAATGATTTAAATTTTAAAGACGGTTCTTTTCAACACACAAATCCTTGTACACTACAAACTGTAGAAAGTATTTCAAAAGATAAATTAATATATCCACATACTGCATATGCAGCTTTAGGATTTAATGCAAAAGACTTTGATGGCAAGCTACCTTCAAGAGCCTACACTTTAAAAGGGTTAAAAGTTCAAGTTCCAACAAATTATCGTACTCGTGATGAAACAGGTGGTGCAGCAGCATATACAAGAAATATAACTTCAGGAGCCACAGAAAGTTCTTATCAAAACTGGGACGGTAATTTTAGAGGAGATAAAACTACTTTTAATGCTTCCTCTCCAAACCATAAAAAAGTTTATACTGATAATCCCGCATGGATTTTTTATGACTTAGTAACAAATGAAAGATACGGTTTAGGACAATTTGTTGATAAATCTCAAATTGACATTTATGAATTATTTAGAATTGCAAAATTTTGTGATGAAGAAATTCCAGATGGAGATGGAGGAGTAGAACCTAGATTTACTGCAAATATATATTTATCAAAAGGTGGGGAAGCAACAAAAGTTCTGAAACAGTTTGCAAGTATTTTTAGAGGAATGGCACTTTGGAATGAGGGGCAATTAACATTTGCAGTTGACCGTCCTCAACAACCTGTATATTCATTTTCAAAAGCAAATGTAATAGGAGGAGAGTTTACTTATGAAGGAACTGGAGATAGAGTAAGAACAAATCAAATCAAAGTAACCTGGAATGACCCAGATGATAGTTTTAGACAGACAACGGAGTATGTTGAAGACTATCAAAGTATAGCAGAAACAGGAAGAATCGTAAGAGAAGAACAACTTGCTTTTGGTTGCACATCAAGAGGTCAAGCACATAGATTAGGAAAATGGAAATTACTAAGCGAACAAAATGAAAAAGAAACTGTAAGTTTTAGCACAGGATTAAATGCAATAGGATTAAAACCTGGGGATATTATTAATGTTCAAGACTCAGATAGAGATAGAAGCTCATATTCAGGAAGAGTATCAAATACTGGAACAAGGTCTACAACTGTCATACCTCTTGATAGAAGTATAAGTTTACCTGCTTACAGTAGTGATTTTAAACATCAATTATTTTTAATATATCCAAAAGGCGGAGCATATTTACAAGAAGACTCTGCTGTTATTGGCGGAACTACTTTTTTCAGAGGAGACTTACTTACAAGTATTACAAGTACTACAGCTGCAGCAAATGCGAAAGATGATAGTAATAATGCAATAGATGTAGTATGGTCAGAGAATGTTAGAGTAGAAAAACAAGAAGTAACAACGTCTTCAGGAACTGTTAATTCTCTTACTGTTGGAAGTGCTTTTAGCGCTGCTCCAGATGCAGAAGTTATGTGGGCACTCAAACTATTTAACACAGAAGGAAAAGAACTAACAGGAACTACAAAAGAATATAAAATTGTATCAATATCAGAAAAAGATAAACATCAATTTGATATAGTTGCAGGCATATACTTCAGAGGAAAATTTTCAGAAATTGAAAGAGGTTTTTCTCTTGAACCAAGACCAACAGATACTGGTCCAAACTTTGATGATGTTGTTCCTGCTCCGACTAATTTAGTAGCAAATGTTAGGCCAATAGATACTACTTCAGATGCTGGAGAGGAAGGAACAGCAAGTGGTCATGAAGTGGTGATTACTTGGGACTTCCCAGTAGATAGTGATGGAGCTAGGTATAGATTTGCAAGTGGATTTAAATTAGAACATGATTTTGAAGGGGTCAAAAAAACAGTAAATTTAGGAACTAACGACCAGAGTTTTTCTACTCAAATATTAAGCGCAGGGGAATATTCTGTAACTATAAGAACAATATCAAATGTAGGTACAGTTTCTCAACCAATAAGTAGAAACTTTACTATCTCTTCAGGAGAATTATTACCTCCATTACAATCAAGATTTGAATCTTTAGCAAGAGGAGGAAATGTAGACCAAACATTTACTATAAATTCTTCAAGCGGATTACTAAGTATAGGAAATAGCACCTATACTTTAATTTCACCAACAGCTGAAATTTTTACAAATACTTCAAGTGCTGCTGTTACTTTTTCTCAGTCCTTTGCAGGAATGGGTGCAAACGCAGAGGCTTTTATGGTATTTGACCAGAGTGATTCTTCAGATAGATTTAAAGCAGTTCAAGCGGTAACAAATAGTACTGCAACTGTTCCTATTACTTATTTAAAAGAAGTTGGGGCATCAAATGAAGGACTTGCAGCAATTTCTGGAACAGTACAAGTAGACCAATTTTCAAACCAAGTAAATGGAACAGGAACTAGTTTTGGAACTGATTTTTCTGGCGGAGATTTAATACAAATAACAAATGGAAGCACTACTACTGGTGCTACAAGTGGGGCCACTTCAGATTCTACAACAGTTACTTTAACAGGAGCTAATAGCAATATAAAAGTAGGCATGGCAGTAACTGGTACTGGAGTAGGTCTTATAACAGTTGATTCAGAAAGTTCTAGCACAGGTAAACCAATTGTAACGAATGTAGATGGAGCAACAATTACATTTTCTAATAAACAATCTATTGCAGACGGAACAACCCTTACTTTTACTCCTGTAACTTATTTTGGTAAAGTAAGACACATAGAAACAGACACACTTCTTTTCTTAGATGAGATAGTACAGAAACCATACTCGGGAGCGAGTGTAAATAAACAAAGTTTTGTTCCTGATGTAGCAAGAGATTTTATACTTGCAAAAGTAGCGACCGATGGTTCAACAAATTATAGTATTAGTGAGCAATATGTAGCAACAACTGGTGTACAAGGGCCTGCAGGCTCAGATGGATTAAAACAAGTACAAGGTTATCTGTATTATGAAAAAACTTCAAATACAGGGGTAGCTCCAAGTGCTCCAGGCACAACTACTTATACATTCTCTACTGGAGATATAAATGGTGGTAGTGGAGCAACAGAAGTTTTAGGGCTATCAGATACTTCAGCAACAGATAAATGGACAAATGAACCAAGAACTCAAGATGTTGGTTCAACAAGTAGTTTCTGGACTGTAAGGTATAGTGGAGGACAAAGTTTGGCTTCAGATGCTACTTGTACTGTAACCTATAGTGCAATAGTTAAACAGACTGCATTTACAGGAGTAGTAACTTTTAGTGGTGGAACATTCTCAGAAGACGGTAGTTCTATTACAACTATTGATGGCGCAAATATTTCTACAGGCACAATAGCAGCGAATAGACTTAAATTATCTGGTTCAGGTGCCTTAACGATTGGAAGTTTAACAAATGATAGTAATTTTATTACATCAGCAGGAGCACCAGTACAATCTGTAAATGGAAGTACAGGCGCAGTAAGTATTACAGCAGCAGGTTTAAATATAACAAGTAGTAATGTTTCAGGATTAGGCGATGCAGCGACATCATCCATAGCTAGTATTAGGTCAGGTACAACTGCAGATGATGTTGGGCTAGGAAATGTATCTAACTTAACTACTGCACAAGTAATACAAACACTCTTTACAGCATCAACATCAGTTACAGCAGGTAGAATAAAACTTACATCAGGTACTACACAATTCTTATCTAATAATACAACAGCAATTGCTAGTAGTTCAATAGATATACAATCAAATGCATCAGACGGAGGACCGCGTATAGTTATAGCGGATAGTTCATAATGGCAAATAGAGTAGTATTAGGAAAATTACCAGACGGAAACTTTGGTTTATTAGTTTCAAAACCAACAGAAAATGTGTTAACAACAGCAGCTAAAAATATGTTATTTGATTCTAGATTAAATAGAACAGGACAAGTATATGCAGGAGCTAATAATATAGCGAGTATTGGTGCAAGTGGAGACAACTTTTTAACAACAAACAGCAAATCATCACTAGGATATATTCCTTTGGTGATTGTATCAGAAAAAAATAAGGGACAAAGATTTCAGGTAGGGGGTGACGAGTACTTTGTAGATAATGTAAGTATATGGAAAACAACAACAAGTACTTTTACTCCTGCAGAAGCACGAGCAAATCCAGATGATGGAGGAACTTTAGATAATGATACGCCACTAGATGGAAGAACATATCAAAATACTACTACAGGTTCTCCACCAACATCTTTTCTTAATGCACTTAATGTAAGTTATTTTGTATTAAGAATACCTTGTGCTTACGGATATATGACAACATCAAACTTTGGATAAATTATGGCAAATAGAGTATTATTAGGAAAAGCAAGCACAGCAAGAGGAGGAGACACCAAGTATGGTTTATGGATTAGTAAACCAGGAGAAGATGTTACCAGTTGCAGTGATGATAAGTTAATATTCAATACTGATAAGGGAGCAGGTGGAGATATAAAATCTTTATTTCAAGTATTGCGTCCTGTCAGTAATCAAACAACTGTTGCTGTTTCAAATTCATTTAGTGGCACAGCTAATCAATCACAAAATTTTGATTTTGCGAATCCAGGAATTACAGCTAGTTCTCTAACAGCTATTCTAGGAAGTTCTGGATTAGGTAGTGAAACAGACGAAGATTCAGACATAGGAACTTTTAGTACTGCTCCAACACTTACATCTGTAAATTCAACTACAGTAAGAATATCTATTACTCAAACCGCATCATTAGATAGTGGAATAACTGGAAGAGTAGTTATGATTCCAAATTTTGCAGGAAGCGGACAGAGGTTCTAATGGCGAATAGAGTATTATTAGGTAAAAGAGGAAGTGAACATGGAGTTTTTGTATCTAAATCAGGAGTAGATGTTACAGATTCAAGCTCAACAACTCCTTTAGCTTTTGATTCAAATGCGATAGCAAGTTTACTTGTGCACTCTTTTGGACAGGGTATACTTGTTCCAGAAGAACCTGCAAATGCTTCCTTTGTTTTTGATGGAGTCACTTATACAGCACACGAAGTAGATATAGCACACGGTCTTGGATATACTCCTGCATTTGCAGCTCGTTGGTGTACTGCTGATGATATATCAAGCGGAGTAGCACAAAGAGTATGGACTCCACACTTTTTTCAAATCACAGAGGAGGATACTAGTGGAGGAGGCGGTGGAGGCGGTTTCCCACCACCAGCTGGTCCAGATGCAGAAGATGTTTCTGCTGAAAGCGGTATGACTGCTTTTGCAGACTCAACAAATATAACTTTAAAAAATAGGGGAAGTTTAGGACTTAACACATCAGTAAGCTCATTTAATCAAAGCGCTGTATATTTTTATTCATATGTAATTTTTTCAGAGGAAAATTTTT
>TARA_R100001440_G_scaffold31310_1_pt1 | contig 10428 bp, 25 predicted proteins | sample TARA_R100001440 | Tara Oceans TARA_R100001440 (sample SAMEA2622112) | marine metagenome | biome: marine biome (ENVO:00000447); feature: surface water layer (ENVO:00002042); material: "saline water (ENVO:00002010), including plankton (ENVO:xxxxxxxx)" | depth 5 m
AATTTGTACTTCGAGTACTTGCTTGTTAGCTATTATAGGTACATAGCTGTATTGTTGTGTGGTACTACACTTGACACATATATTGTAACCTAGTGCTACTCGACCTGGCGGAATTATATTTTGACATTTACATTTCATACAATTATATTATCCATTGTATTTCGTATTTAGTTTGTGCACTACAGCTTTGCGGATATAATGTATAGCATCGGCAAATTCGTCGTGCTCTAATCCATCTACAATTGTGTCATCTACCGCCCAAGCGATATTATGTTCTAAATGTTCTTCTAATACATCTACTACGCAATCCGCAATGTGTTCTAGTTCTTTCATTTTACTCATCTAAATATGGTTTTTTAATTGTTAAACCTAATTCTTTTGCAACATAGTTGATATGTTTCTGAGTTGTAACACTCCACCAACCGTGTTGTATTAAATTTGGGTATTCAATTGTTGCGACGTTTGTAGAATAAGAATATATCTCATTACCTACTTGCCTTAAGTTTTCTTTATATCTATCAAATTTTCTCATTATTCATTTATAATTCCTTGTTCTATTAATCGTTGAGCTGTCCTACCAAACCAACCTTGTAGTTTGTAAGCTAAACCTGTGTCGTGTAGGTACTGCCAAGCTTCAATTACTTGGTCTTCAGTACCTTTTTCAAAGCCTTCGGCTAATCCGACTGCCATATAATCTGTTAAATTATTCATTTCATAAATGCTTTATGTGCGTTATACTTTGCATATTCGGCAACGCTATTTCTAAATTGCCATTCTCTTTTACGATATTCATAATCAGTACACCATTTTCTCATTGCTTTTGATTCGGTGCACGGTGAATACTTAGCTTCAAAGGTATCAATTTGTTTAAGCTTTTCACTGATTAAACCTTTAGCTTCTAGTTCTTTAAATTTAGTATCTTTAAATTTCTTCATATTCTTAATTTTTAGCGCGTGCTGAGGATTCGAACCTCATTATCCTACATCAGAACTTTTAATGCACATACACTCATTTATTCCTTGTGTACGCTTTTGATATTTACCATAACACGCAAGAGGACTGGGATTCCGGCTTACCAATTTAGTGCGCTCCTCTTATTTATCTTGTTTAATAAATCTAGTGCCATATAGTACATCACTAGCAGTTACTTCATTTGTATATAGTCCTGAATAACTCATTAACTGGCTAATATCATCAACTGATAAATCATACCATAATGTACTACTCATGAGTTTATACTTTAATCTCTTAGCTGTGTCATATTTTCTAGCGCTAGCTTGCAATTCAGACTTTAAATTAGTATTAAGTCTATCATAAAGTGTTTTTAATCTACTCATTATTATTTAATTTAATTTATTATATTATCCAATACTAGTCGTATTTAGTTCGTGTACGTCCATTTCTTATTATAAGCATAGCTTTTACCTTTTCTAAAAGTACTTTTTTGTGGTACTTTATATCTTCTATTACCCATGCCTTTGCAAGGACCATATACTTTCACTATTTCGTAGTGGTCGTGAGTTTGTTTTTTCTGTTTGTTAGCTACATACTCTAAAAGCTCTTTCATGTTATTTACTTTATTTAATTTCATAAGCACTATATTTATCTGACTCGTAGTCATAGTTTTTATTGTTAATTAATTTAATCAAATCTTTTTTGTTATGAATATGGTAGTTAGAAAAAGGCTTGTTGTCTTTTTTAATTACTAAGTCATAGATTTTAAATTCTTTATTGTAGTATATGTGGTAAGATAAATTCATATTTTAATTTTTAAATTCACTTATATTATCCTTTAGATTTCGTATTAAGTTCGTAAATCAAATAATCTTAATATTGATTCACCGAGCTTTAAATCCTCATATTTTAAATCATCGCCATATTCGCATAGGAAATCATCTAATGATACCATAGCTAAACCACCGTATTTTATATTCATTGAGATTATATAGTTTTTTGCAATCTCATGGTATATACTTTCGTTGTTTACTAAAGAGTTATTAAATTTCTTTGCATACTCTTCGTCCTGGGTATACCACCCATCTATACTTAATTTTATATATTTTTTTTCCATTATTCGAATTTATTTATTTTCATTATAATTTTCAAGTAAACTTTCCATATATTCTTTATCTTTCATTTCTTCATTACTTAGTTGGTGAGCTTCAAAAAACTTTACAACTTTTAATAATTCCTCTAATAACTCTGGACTAGTATATTTTAATTTAGTGTCAAACCAATCTTGATTTACTATATTATTATCTAATACATAGTCAAATATAATATTTTCATTATTTATATTTTCCTCTGTTCCCCAATACTCTAAGTCAGTATGGTTTTCAATTTCCTTATTTATTAAGTGTTTTATATTCATATTTCTAATTTATTATATTATCCTTTACTTTACGTATTCAGTATGTATAAAAGTAGTTACTTTGTTTAATAGTATAAAAAGGAAATATAGTATTATACTAAGTCTCGTAGTAAGTATAGTTAAAAATAGTGACATTTACTACATAATATAGAATAATAGGTAGCTTTTGTCACACTATTTACCTACTGACAATACGTCACGTTAATAACTTTATATGACAATACGTCATACGGTGAGAATTCCGGCGCGATTTTTGCTGTACATGCTATACATTAAAAACTCCGTATTCTCTTTATACCGCATCCACCGAATGCTATACGCAATGCTATACATTTGCTATACACCGAAACCCTCCGGTGCCGAGTGATGCTTTCCGCATATCTTGCCTTTGGGTCTCAGCTCTTAACGTCACTTTATACCTCGCTTATATATCTTTTCAGATGAACCCTGTCTTTGCAGGCTATAGCTTCAAACTCGTTCTTAGTTAAGATTAATCGCAGATTGCGCAAGCAATATGAACATCTGCTATTTGTCCAGTCACTAGTAAGAATATCATATATCCTATTCCAGTGAACGCCATTGCTCCCAGGGTAAATGCGCATGAGAGCAAGACGTAGTGAGTAAACCTTCTCATTTAGTTTGAAGGTCTACTCTTTCGATTATACATTCTCTAGTATTAGATGGCATGTCAGTCGATTGAGACCAGTAGCCTCTCTTAAGCCAGCATGGCATAATGCTTAGTTTAGGTAACATGATTTTTAATACTTCATCATGGTTGTAAGTAACTTTTTGATTTTTATTATTTACAAATGTTATGATTTGATTTCTACCTAGCCAAGACTTTCTTACTACAAAGTTCTTTCTAGTTATTGGTGGAAAGATTTCTTTTAATTCTTTCTTACTTAATTTAGCTATTGCTTTATTTAATTGAGTATTTTTCATTATTATTAAATTATATTTATTTACTTTATTATCCATTAGAGAACGTATTTACTTCGTAAGATTATCAATGTAATCTTTCCCAACATTAAACACTTCGTCTAATACTTCGACAATTTCTTCATGAGATAACTCAGGGTTGGACTGAATCATATCGACTCTCATTTCTTCTCTCAACCTATTTAAATTTATATTCATAATTTTATATTCACTTATATTATCCAAAGTACCACGTGTTAAGTCCGTTTTGCTATACGTAATTGGCTGGTACGGATAGCCGAGCACGGGCAGCCAGACGGCGGATAATCAGGCCAGGCCGCCGGCAAAAGCCAAAAACTTTGCGGCAAACCGGCTAAAAAAGGCCCCGGTGGGGTAAAAATAAGCGTTTTTGTTATACAAGCTAAACACGTATATTAATGGACAACCCATAACCTCTATATTTCTTACAACATTTTTATGTGACATAAGGTATATTAATATAATTAGTAACAGGCTAGTGTCATGCTATTAATAATTTTGTTTTTTAAGTGATAATATTTATATGGCACAAAAACTAAGTAAAAAAGCAAAAGCCGCTAAGCTAAAGCGAGACAAAAAGTATGCAATGACTGCTAATCGTAGAAGAAAAAAAGCGGAAAATCAAAGAAAAAGACGTGCGGCTAAGAAAAAAGGTGTAAATTTGAGAGGAAAAGACTATGATCACAAAACAGGTAGGTTTACAAGCGTAAAAAAGAACAGAGGTAACAGAGGAAAAGGAACTAAGAAAGAATAATAATGATTGTAAAAAATAAATTGCATCCAGATGTGTTAGCATGGGAAATAGAAATGCTAGATTTAGGTATAGATGCAGAAAATTTAGATTATAAATTACAAGACGGCAGTTTATTTGGGGGTTTATCTACAAGATTTGAAAATAAAAATATTTTATTGTTAAAAAAAATAAAAAATTCTTTAAATATTAATTTTATAAAAGAAAAAGTACCCGAACATAAAGAAATAGATATTAAAATATTCAAGGATATACCAGGTTTTAAATTATTTCCGCACGAAGATGCTCCTCACCATAAAGCTTTTCTTATGTTTAATCTAACTAATAATATAGATTCAACTATGTTTTATGATGTAGAAAAAAAATTTCTTTGCAAAGGCCCAAATAAAAAAAATAAAGGTGTTTTTCATATATTGCGAACAAAACCACCAATATTTCACGCTATAGAAAACACTAGTAATAAAAATAGATATACAGCAATAGCATTTATTAAATAATTATGGCAGTACCAAATTCAGGATCATTATCTATGCAAGATATTGCACAAGAAAGATTAAACAGTACCTACGGTAGTGGCAATGTGTCTGGCCCTATATCTATGTATAATTTAGTAAATGGTGGAAATACGGGAGGCGCTGTAACTTCTGGAGATAACTATCCTGCTGTTAATACTGGTTGTTTACCAAATCCAGCAAATAGGACTTCTGCACAACTTCCAAACTTTGTAGACGAAATGGGTAGCTTTTCTGGTACAGCTTTTTATAACGCTAATATAGGAGCTGCGGCTAATTTAGCAGTGGGTGATGTTTTATTTAGTAATTCATCATTAACAACTCCAATACCTGGAATAGTATTCGGAAGACAGGACGGAAATTCTAATACTAATACAATAGCAGGCGCGGGCCAAAAAGTTCAATTAATAGAAGTTAATAGTCAAGGCCAAATAACAGATCGAGGACAAATTGTAAATATATAAATTATGCCAGTAGCAACACCTTATAGAATGTCTGATTTTTACGGTTACGACCAGGATTGTTCAACATTAACTAGTTTTACATCAGCGCAAGCAGAGACGGGTCTAGAGTCATGTAGCCAAACATTAAATCAAACATATCATCATGATGGCTCCGGGGCTAGACCAGTTGCTAATGATAAAGTATATACAGATTCTGCTGGGAATAATGTTTTATCAAGTGGAGTATATAGATTAGATAATAATACAAGATTTACAATATTTGGTAACGCGGGGGTAGTTGTTTCTGTAGACAACTGTAGTTAATTAAAATAATTTACAATCATGTAATTATATAAATATAATAAAACCAAAACCATGACATTTTATTACAAAACCTATTCCTGGGCGAATAATAGTAACCAAGGAATATCCGAAGAAACCAAAAAAACTTGGGAATTTTTCGCAGACAAAAAAAACTGGAGAATTGTACAACTACCAAATGGCTATTACCAAACTGAATGCCAAAGCTTAAATGCTGATGGCGAGCCAAGTGGCGAATGGACAGATATAACCAGAAGAGAAACCATTGAATCCGCAGAAAATGCAATCGATGCAAGTATCGAACATTACAATAAAAGATTAGAGTTCTCCAAAGGGCCTAAAGTTGTAAAAACATTTAAGTAACCACTTTAATAAATTTAATTAAATGGAATATAATAATCCGAGTGAGATAGTTAAGAATCTGTCTTTCGGGGCAGAAGCTAAAGAAAAGATAATGCACGGGGTTGATAAACTTGCTAACGCAGTGAAGTCAACCCTAGGTGCTTCAGGTAAATGTGTCATATATGAAGATGCATTAGGTAAACCGGTGATTACAAAAGACGGTGTAACGGTAGCTGAATCCGTAGTCTTATATGATCCGGTTGAAAATATAGGTGCAACTTTAATAAAAGAAGCAGCTAGAAATACAGTGAAAGAAGCAGGCGACGGTACTACTACAGCTACTGTGCTTGCTCAATCACTATTACATTTAGCAAACGAAAAAAAATATGCTCAGAGCGTAAGACCTATTAAAGAAGGCATAACTACTGCTACTAATAAAGTAATTAAGTATTTAGATAATAAAGCTATAAAAGTAACTAAAAAAATGTTACATAATGTAAGTACTATTAGCTGTAATAACGATAAAGAGCTAGGTGCTATAATAGCAGAAGCATATTCAAAAGTTGGTAAAGACGGTGTTGTTCTTATGGAAGAATCAGATACACACGAAACACATGTAGTATTTGTTGAAGGAACAAGAATAAGCTGTGGCTTAACATCACCCTATCTTGCAACTGATAAAGATAAAGGTAAAGCTGAATTGCATAATCCTTATGTATTAATAGTTTCATCACCTATATCTAATATTCGTAAAATACAAAAAGTATTAGAGTTTGTTATAAAACAAAAAAGAAGTTTATTAATTGTTGCAAATGTAGAACAGCAGCCAAAAGCAGCTTTATTAGCAAATAAAGTTAAAGGTAATATAAAAGTAAATATTATAGATTTACCTGGCTTTGGCCCAACTAAACAAGAAACAATTGAGGACTTAGCTATATTAACAGGTGCTATAGTTATAAATGAAGAACTTGGCGATGATTTAGATTTAATTGAACCAAATGTTTTAGGTGAATGTAAAAAATCTATTACCGATGATACTAACACTGTTTTACAAATAACTAGTCAAAATACAATATTACAAGAACGTATAAATATAGTTGAAAATAAAGTTGCTGAAGAAAAAAATCCATACTTTAAGAAGAAGCTGCAAGAACGGTTAGCTATGCTAAACGGTAAAGTAGCGATGATAAAAGTTGGAGCGGACTCAAAAGTTGAAATGAAAGAAAAGAAAGACAGAGTTGAAGACGCTATATATGCAACTAAAGCCGCACTGCAAGAAGGGATTGTTCCAGGCGGGGGTGTTGCATTATTAGATGCAGCACATTTTATTGCTCCTGAAAACGAAGGTGAAGAAATATTGTTAAAAGCTATATGCTCCCCTTATGCAGCAATACTCGATAATGCAGCATTAGAACATTATGAGTCTGGTAAACCAGGCGTTGGAATAGATGTTGTAAATAATAAAGAAATAAATATGGTTGAAGCTGGAATCATAGATCCAGTTCTTGTAACTAAAACAGCATTAAAAAATGCAGTTAGCGTTGTGAATACCATATTTTCAGCCGATTGTGTAATTAATAATGTAAGAGTGATAAATGGAAGCGCTTAGTTATTACGTAATTGTTGAAAAAATAAAAGAGCCACCTAAAAAGATAGGTGGGTTAGAACTTACGGAAGATCAAAATAAAGACGTAAGGTATTTAAAAGGTAAAGTAGTATCATCCGGGCCTATGGCAGATATGCTTAAAAAAAATGATATAATTCATTATGACAAGCATGCAGGGCATGGTATAGAATTAAATGAACATTTATACTATGTTTTAAAATTAGGCGATATAGTATTGGTTGAATGAGACTAACTGCTACCGACATAAAAGAATTAAATTTATTAAAATACTATAGGCTCATTCGTAAATGGGCCTGTAAAACTTATAGCCTAAGTGATTCAGATCTTGAACTTTTAATATATTTAGATTGTAAAAATAGATTTACACGTAATGAATTTATTGAAGGCACTTATACTTATAGCTGGGATAAAAACCGGTGGGAAAGATTAAGAAGACAAGGTTGGATTGAAGTATGGCGCCACAGAAATAGAACAACTATAAAATATAGTATATACAAAACATCATTCAAATGTAGTCAACTTATATCTCGTATATATAGAATAATGCTTGCTGAAGAGGATTTACCTACTAGCGAGCGTAGTATATTTTATAATAATAAATCATATACTGATAAAGTTTATAATAAAGCTATAGATGATATGATTAAAGATAAACACAGATAAAAATTAAAATTATGCCAAATCACTACAACATGGGCGGCGTGGGCAGCAAAGAAATTGATACTCCCGGCCCTTTTAATGCAATGGATTCTCAAAGAATGGGGTTAACAAATTCTTTTAGCCCTAATACTTATTTCCAACCAGCTTCATTTGGACCAACTCAATTTAAACAAGTAGATTTAGAAAGCAAAAGCGCATCTCCACGTAAAGCGCGAAGAATTGCTAAAACACAAATGAAACTTCAACAAGCTAAAGATTCTAATAAACAAAATTTTATTGGCCTTAGAGGCGGGAATATGTCAAAATCTGTTAGAATGCAAAAAAGATTAAACAGATTACAAAATAAATAATTATGCCTTATATAAGTGCGGCCCAACGCAAAGCAGTTTGGGCTTCAAGAAATGAACAAAAACAAAAAGCAAAAAGAAAAAGAAAAGTTAAACGTAAAAAAAGAAAATAGTTATGCCCTACGGAAAAAAATCACCAATGACTAAAAAAGTCATGAAAAAGAAAAAAGTTAAAAAAGCTAAAAAAAGCAGAAAATAGTAAAATGGCAAAAAAACTCACAGCAAAGCAATTAATTATAGCTAGAATGGCTAAGCCGTTTAATAAAATTACGGGTGCCGATTTTAAAAAATTAAGAAGAAAAAAAGGCACGAAAAAGAAAAAATAATCATGGCAAGAAAAAATGCTCCTTCAAGAAAAAAATCTCTAGGATATTATGCTAAGATAAAAAAAGGTAAAGGCAGAGGTAAAAAAGCCGGCGGCGGTATGACTGCTAAAGGCGTTGCTAAATATAGAAGAGATAACCCTGGAAGTAAACTAAAAACAGCGGTAACGACACCACCTTCTAAATTAAAGAAAGGTAGTAAAGCATATAAAAGGAGAAAAGCATTTTGCGCTAGATCTCGTAGCTGGACAAGCGAAAGAGGTAAAGCTGCCAGAAGAAAATGGAATTGTTAATATGAAATCAAGAGGACTAGGAGATAGTATACATAAATTTACTACAGCAACCGGTATAAAAACAATGGTAAACAAAGTATCTAAAGGTTTAAATATACCTTGCGGGTGTGAAGCTAGAAGACAAGCTTTAAATAATTTAGTACCTTATAATAAAGAATTTAAATTAAAAAAATAATGAGTGTATTTGGTAAAAATTCAGGAGCATTACTAGCAAAAGTAAACCCTAATATAAACGACCCGAAAAAAGAAGATCCACCTGTAAAAGCGATGAATGCAAAACAAGTGGCAAACGCATTAAGTCTTTCCGGAACAGAAGAGCCGCCAAAAGTTGGTATTAAAAACATTGGAATAGAAGATCCTGCATATTCTTCAAACTATGAATTAGCTGGAATGAATTTAGAAAGTTTATCTAAAGTACCTCCGGCTGTTTTAATACAAAATTATGAAGCTAGTACCGGCAAAAAATTTTCAAAAGAATATCCGAAAATTAGTAAAAATTCTGAGCAAATAGCAAGAGTTATGCAAATGGAAAAAGTGGGTCCATTTAATCCAGGGGCCGCATTCGTTAGGGATAAAGGAGGATTTATGAATATGGACGAACAAGATTTTACTAATTTTGTAAATGTAGAAATAAAAAATAAATTTGGTAAAACAGGCTTAACCGAGGGTGAAGAGCCAGAAGGAGATTTAGGTTTTCTAGCAAGTCAGGGAATATTTCTTAAAGGTAGCGATATGAGTAATGAAAATATTGATCAAATTTTATATAGAATTGATAGAACAGACGAAGAAAGATTTGGAGATAAAACATTTACAGGTCAAGGACAATATAGAGGCGTTAGAGATATAATAACAAGACCACTGGGAGATTCTCCATTAGGTAGATTTAAAACAAAAGACGGTACTTTTCAAACTACAATTAGCGGCGATTCAGATGCTACTGGTAAAGCAATGCTAGAAAGAGCAAAAAACACAATATCAAATATTGATGAATTTGTACGACCATACAGAAGGGCTTATCAGTTTTTATATAAAGACCAATATAACAGGGAACAACCTGTAATACCTAGATAAAATTAAATATAAATAAAATTAAATATGAATAAAATTATAATAAGTTTTGTACTTATTGTTGTTGTTTTAGTTTCTTACGAAATTGGCAGAACACAAGGTATAGAACAAAGATCAGAAGAAATACATAATAAAGCAAATCAACTATTTGATGATTGGCTACATCAAGAGTCTCCTTACACAAAAACAGAAATTAAAAATTTAATATCTTAATGAGTAAAAATAAAAAACCATTTGCAGAAAGCACCGTAGGTAAACTTTTATTTGGTGCAGCTTCAATAGTAAACCCAGCATTAGGAAACGTACTTAAGGGAGTAACGTCACCCGCAGAAGCTATAGCAGCAATCGGAAAATCAGATGTTAGTAACGACGATAAAATAAAATTACAACAATTAATATACGAGCAACAGAAT
>TARA_R100001440_G_scaffold31516_2_pt1 | contig 10393 bp, 13 predicted proteins | sample TARA_R100001440 | Tara Oceans TARA_R100001440 (sample SAMEA2622112) | marine metagenome | biome: marine biome (ENVO:00000447); feature: surface water layer (ENVO:00002042); material: "saline water (ENVO:00002010), including plankton (ENVO:xxxxxxxx)" | depth 5 m
TCAATTGTTCCTGCAAACGTAGCGCTTGAACTATTTAACACAAGCCAGTTATCATTTAATGGTGCGGCTGCTGATGTTAGCTCTGGATTTCCAGCCTCTACATTTGTTCGTCCAAGAGCAATAACGTTATCTCCAATAAAAGCTATACCATGATTATTAGTGCTATTACCAGGTGATTTTAAGTAAACAAAATCATCTGTGTTTGCGTTCCAACTATAATATAATATATCGTGATTAGTTGCATTACTCCAACTACTTCTATATAACTCAAGTAAAGAACCGCTAGCAGTTGATAGTATTTCGTCATGAAGGTTTAAAGTTCCAGATATATCAGCATTACCGTTTACGTCTAGTGATGTTGCTATTACTTCAGCAGCTTTTAAATCACCATCTGCAAGAGCACTACTCTCATACTTAACTATTCTAACTCCTTTATATCTACCATCTGATGCGTTAGAAGTTTTTTGTCCTAATTCTGCAAATACAGCGTTTGCTGTTGTTCCATGGTCTGGTAAAGTTAGTTGAAAACTGTAAGTCCAATTGTCACCACCTGTACCTCGTTGGAACGTCCATACACCTGGCACGTTTCTTAACCACGTGTAATCACTGTGATCTTTTAAATCAATACTATAAAAATTTTCAGAGGTTTCAAATATAGAATGACCGTTCATGTTTGTATCAGCACCCATTGTTATACCACCAGTTAAAGTACCACCAGATAAAGGTAGTTTCGTGCTATCAGTTGCTGATATGTTTGTTAAATTACTACCATCACCATATAAAGTGTCTCCATATATGTTTGCAAATCTAACACTATTAGTTCCTAAATCAACATCACTGTCTGTTTGCGGAGATAACACACCGTCACTAATTTTTACTTGTGTAGCGCCATTAACTCTAAACTTAATTAAATTGTCACTTTCAAAACCAATATAGTTATCACCATCTCTACCAATATGATTAGCACCTAAATCTATATCTCCTGCAAAAGTTGATGTACCTGTAGATATAGTTGTTGTTGCAGCGGTACTACCATCCGAAGCTGATTTATGTAATTTCCAAGTCGTGTCTGACGTATTGTAAGATGATACAAGCTCGGCGTATTCAAAGTTATTCCAACTTGTTTCAAAAGTTACGTCATGAACAAAGTTGCCACCTTTAATTTTCATACGTGAATTACCACCACTAGGAAAAGAAGTTAAAGTTGTTCTTGACGTACTAGCATTAGCTGTATCTCCTAATCTTAAACCATTATCGTGGTTAATGAGAAGCTGACCAGTCATTGTACCACCGGCTAAAGGTAATTTAGTAGCTATACTATTTGTTACAGTTGTGCTAAAGTTTGCATCGTCACCCAATGCATCTGCTAATTCGTTTAGTGTATTTAATGCACCAGGTGATGAGTCAATTAAATTTGTAATTTGTAAATCAACATAAGCTTTTGTAGTAAAATCAGTTGTACCTGTTGGTGTTGAGCCTGATACTCTACCGTTAAAAGCAACTTTACCACTAGAACCTGTTAGAGTATTTGAGTTAGGAAGTGTTACAGTTCCTGTAAATGTTGGGTTTGCTGTATATACTAGCTCTTTTGGAGTACCCCAGTTTGTGGCTGCTTGATCCGCTTGGTAATGATATATTTTCATTTCACTTTTGTCAAAAGCAAGTATGTTTGCATCACCACCAGTAGCGTCAGAATAAGAGTTTAAGTATAAAACATCTTGATAGTTACTACCACTACCACTACCAACTTCTAAACCTTCTTTTGTAGAAAAGAATATTCTTAAATCATTTGTATAGCCATAATCTTCAGGGGCCATGTCTCTATCGTCAGTAGCATTTAAGTTGTTTGCGTGATTAGCAGTGCCAATTAAACTACCACCTACAGTTAAATTACCTGATATATCAGCATTACCGTTAATATCTAAACTACCAGCGGTTAGTGAATTACTACCAGCGGTAACGTTACCTGCAAAAGTTGCGTCACCAGTAGAAGACAATGTTAAAGCTGTAGCGTCAGCACTTACAAATTGAAAACCATTACCACTAACACCAGTGCTAGCTTTCCAAGTTCCACCGTAGTTTCTAAATTGACCAGTGTCGCTTGAGTATAAATTACCACTACTAAACACACCCGCGCTTTCAATTCTAAATCCTACAGAACCATTTCTTACAAATTGTATTATACCATCAGCGCTTTCTCTTATATATGTACTACTACCACCATCAAGATATAATTTTTTTGTAGCTTGAATTCTTAAATCTACATTTTCAAACGCGTACTGCCCGTCAGCAACAAAACCATGTCTTTGTGTTCCGGTACTAGCATTTTTAAAATAGAAAGAACCTTGACTCATATGTAAATGGCCTTGGTTTATATAAAGATCAGCGCCACCATTTAAATTTAATCTACCACCATTACTGTTTTCGTCCCAGTGCATGTGTTTGCCAGACGTGGCTCCGTAAAATATAACATCGTGACCAGTGTCATCTACACCAACTGTTAAATTACCAGCTATATCTGCATTACCATTGATGTCAAGCGAGGTACCTTGTACCTCACCACCAACATCAACGCTTTGTAAAAATTTTATCGCCATTTAATTTAATTTAATTTATGTTATGAGATTGCTGGCATTTTAGTTATAAGAACTAAGTAGTCTTGCGATGTTCCAGGAGCAGAACCAAATATAACGTCTACAGAGTTATCATCGTTTCTTCTTATGTTTGCATGAACAACGTCGTAAGTAGCGCCAGATCCATTGTTACCATAATCTAATAATTGTACCATAACGTGTGGAGTTCCAAAATCGTGAACCATATTGTACGTAGTGTTTGAAGCATGACCTGATAATTTTTTCGTAACTTTACCTATTGAAGCTGTTGCAGCTGCTACAAAGGCTGTTGTTGCTATTCTAGTAGAACTGTTACCAGCTGTTTGTGTTGGTGCAGTTGGGTTACCAGTTAAAGCAGCATTAGTAAACATTGTAGCTTTACTTTCATTTGTTACATTACCTAAACCAACGTTACTAGCTGTTGTGTTAGAGTTTAGTAACGTTGAAATACTAGTTAAACCAGTACCACCTCGTGCAACGCCTAATGTACCAGCAGTTAACTTACTTGTGTTAAGGTTTGGTATATCAGCTGCTTGTAAACCGTAATCTGTTGCGTCAATTGTGTTAACAGTTAAAGAGCCGCTTGCTGTAATATTACCAGTTATACCAATTTGGTGTGAAAAATCAAACTTATCATTAGTAGCGTCCCATAGTATTGTAGCGTCAGTGTCAGCATTAACAGCGTCTTGTATTGTTAAACCAGCGCCATTTGCAGTAGAACTAGTATCACCTGATCCTTTGTTAACAGTTATGTTTTTATCTTCAACGTCTAGTGTTCCAACGTTAGCTGTAATTGTATTACCTGATACGGTTAAGTCTCCAGTTATTATTAAATCTTTACCAATTGTTACTACATCGTTACTATCACCAATTTGTACCGCGTTAGAAGCAAACCCAGCGGCTAATTTAGTTTTTAGCGTAGCTTGCGTCATATCAGCACCAGTGTTAGTGTTAGCTATATAACTTGGTGTGCCAAAAGTACCATCATGCTTTAAAAATTGCCCTGAAGAACCAGCAGATGGAACTAGATTACCATTACCAGTTCCTAATAAATCTCTAATTTCAGAAGCTGTTTGATCTCCAGTTGCGCCGTTTTCTATACCATCTAGCTTGTTATGATGTGTGGTTGACATCAAACCAGCTATACTACCAGTAGCTTCACCAATTACAACGTTGTTACCCGTTGAAGATGTAATTGTAATTTGCCCTGTCGCCGTTGTTTTACCTAAGTCAGTAGCAACGTTAGCCTGAGCAGAAGAAGATATTGTAAATTTATCTGCGCTTGTTCTAGTAACAGTAATTACGCCAGAGCCAGCAAACTCAATATCATCTGTTGTATTACCATCTGCACCAGAACCAGATAATCTAAGTTTTGTTGTTGAACTTGGAATACTTACAGCATAAGCATTTTGAGTATTAGCTGTTCCAGCTATTGTTACAGCACCTGCGTTTTCTGTTATTGTTATATTTGAACCTTGTGTAAACGCTAGTGTTTCAGTAGCACCTAGCGTATTACCGCCAGCTGTAACTGTTCTAAAAGTATTAGATATTGTAGTATCATCTAAAACACTTACAAACGTAGTACCGTTGTGAAAGTTTAATTCGTTTGTTGTGCTATTAAGCCATATAGACCCTTTACCAGAGCCAGCCGGAGCAGATCCGTTTACATGAACTCTAGCATTTAATAATTGATTTTGTTTTAAATCAATATTATTTAAAAATTGAATGTCTGCCATTGTTTTTGTTTTATTTTTATATTAATTCATGTACGCTGTACCCGAGGTATCTGCACCGAATGTTATTGTTAAGTTATTTATGTTGTTATGTGTTACCGCTGCTTGACCAATACTACCATCTGCTAGTTTAACTATTACAGATGGAAATTTACCTAGGTTGTGAGTAACGTTCCATGTTGAAGAAGCAGATGCTTGATGAAACTCAAAGTGAGCGTCTTGTGCACCTGCAAATAATATAATTGAATAAAATTGTTCACTAACTAAAGCCCCATTACCAGACCTCGTGCTAAGTGTTAAATCGTAGAAGTTTGAGTTACTACTATCTACAGCTACAGCTTCTACACGATAAACACCATAGTTGTTAGGTATTAATGTATCAGCTATTATAATTCTTTTGTTTAAAAACTCGTTTTGCAAATAATTTGTTATTGTATTAACAGTGTCATTTGTAGTGTATATACTAACCTTAGCAGTAGTTACACTTGAAAAGTTAATTGTGTCAGATTCGCTGCCTAAAGTAATTGTTCCTTTAGCACTGTTAAATAAACCAGTTTTTAAATATTGAAAGTTAAATTGACCAGAAGCACCACCAGCATTAGTATTTTTAAAAAAACTAGATATTTCATCTACAGAAAAGTTTTTAGTCGCTCCACCTTGGTCAGAGCCTAAAAGCTTATCGTTTTTATCAATAGTATCTAATCCATACGTGCTTATTCTAGCCATTTATTTTTTTACTTTTTCTAGTGATCTACCGCCAAAATAAGCACCAATCACAGTTATTAAAACGAGCTGTAATAAATCTACATAAGAGTCTTTTACATTAAATTGTAGTTTACCAGCATCTATAAATATAAGCATCATAGTACATACTACTAGAAATATTAAAACTAGTGGTCTTATATTTTTACTAAGCCATGAATCAGACTGCATATCCATCTTCCATCTTTCAGTTAACTGCTTTTGCATCTCAGCTTCGTAACCCATTATCATGTCTTTTATTTTTTGTTCTGCAGCTAGTTTTTCTTCTTTTGATGTATGTAGATTATCTATCACACCACCTACATTTTTAATTAACTCACCTGCGCCTGCTGAAAATATTTTACCTATCATTATTTTCTACCTTTTCTACAGTATTTTTTATAAAGAGTTTTACCACCCATGTCTTTATCCATAGTTGCTTTGTTATTAGCCTCTCTAAGCTTTCTTTGATTTTCTATTGAACCTTCCATTTTTCTAGCGCTTATATTATGTGGAGAATAATCCATTTCTTCTTTAGCTGTGTAATCTCTTTTATTTTTAGATTTTTTTGAGTTAAAATCAAACTTGTTATCCATCATTGCAAAATCTGCAGCTGATATTTTATTATCATCATTTCTATCCATGTGCTTTTTTTGCGCTGGTGATAATTCTTTATCAACCATTAACCTTTCACGTCTTACTATTTGACCTGCTGTTTGACCGGCCATTAAAACTTTGTCTTTCATTATTCCGCCTTTTCTACTGGCGCATTGTCCTATTCTCATATGTTTGCTTGTTTTTCCCAAGGTAGGTTTTTCTTATCACCTAACTGGTACCATTTATTATTTATTTTTACCATCTGCCCGTCTCTAGGATATTTAATACCATTATATGTAACACAGTTTTCATCGTAACTTAATTTTCCTAGCTTCATCTCTGTCATATGTACCATTTCATGATTAAGAGTTATATCATGTTGTATAGTACCCTTCAGCTTTTCATTTATATATATCGTGCCATTTATATCAGCTACTCCTCTTTCATTTGCTGGCATCGGTATATATTCTATAGGATTACCTGGTATTGCAGTATTTTTATGCTTTGAACCAAAACTTAATTTATTAATTGCAGTTCCGCGATCAAAGCGCACTCCTTGTTCTTTACCTAGTTTATATCCCATTATCTGTTTTTGTCTTTTATCATATCATCTATAGCTTTATTATAAACTTTATCTGTGTATGATTTGTTATTATAAAATTTACTACGCTCTGAGGTTGGTATATCCTCTTCACCTAATAATATTCTATATATTCTATTTATTAACTGCTTACACCTATATGATGTTTTGTATACACTGTATTTTATAGTAGTACGATTTCTATGTCTCCACACATCTATCCAACCATCTTGCCTAAGCCTGTCCCACCTGGCTTTATCCCAAGAATAAGTGTAAACACCATCCTTAAAATCTTGACGTGTAAATCTTTCTATGCAGTCTAAGTATATTAGTAGCTCTAAATCAGCATCAAGTATATTATAAGTTTTACAGGCCCATTTTCTAGTGAGCCTGTAATACTTGAATAATCCTATTTCTCTTAAATACGAAGAATCTATTCTCATTCAACTAACACAACGTCTCTATTTGTAATGACAGTATATTTAACGTCATCAAATGTAATATCATGACCTGCGTGCTTGTCATAATATATAACATCTTTTTCTTTTAAACCTTCTACAAGGTTACCAACAGATATTATAGTACCCTTTATATACCTATTGTCCACATCTGTTTTTTCTGTAAGTATAAGCCCACCAACTTTTTTAGTTTGGCCTAATGCTTTTTCTATTATTATATAATGGCTAATTGCTCTCATTTCCTCTCATGTTTGAAATTACACAATCAGCAGATATAATAGTGTTTACAACACTAACAGCATGTTTTAAAGCAGACTTAGTTACAAGCACTGGATCTATAATGCCAGCTTTTACCATGTTAACTTCTTTACCTGTTTTTACATCTACACCTATACCACTTGTTGTTTCTGAAGGTTTGTATATACCAGCATTGTCTAATATAGTATTATATGGCGCTCGTATAGCCTTCATTAATATTTTTTCAACTTCTAGTGAAGATACTTCTTGAGCGGCGTTTAATAATGCAATACCACCGCCTGGCACTATACCTTCTTTTAAAGCAGCAGCTGTAGCATATATAGCGTCTTCTATTCTATCACGCTTTTCTTTTAATTCTACTTTAGAATTAGCACCAACTTTAACAATACCTACTTTTCCAGTTAGCATAGCTACTCTATTTTGCAAACTTTTCTTTAAATACGCGTTTTTTTCGTTTTTTACTGCTTTTTTTGCTACATTTATACGTTCTTGCAGCCCGTTTTCAACGTCGTATGTCTTTATAACAGTGTTTTTACTGTCTGTTACCGCAAATTCAGCTTCACCAAGGCATTTTATGTCTAAAATGTCCATATCATCGCCTAGTTCTTCGTTTATTACTGTTGCACCGCACACAAAAGCTAAGTCTTCTAGTGTAGATTTACGTGTAGGACCAAAACCTGGTGGATCTACAACGTTTACTTTGATAACACCCTTAACTTTATTCATCATAAGAGCAGCTTTTACCTGTTGTTCTACAGTTCCTATTATAAGTAGTGCTCTTTTTTTCTTTATTGCGTACTCTAATACAGTTTGTATCTTTCTAATATTTTCTATTTTTGATGAAACTATTAAAACTAGCGGATCTTCTAGTTCTGCGCGTGATTTTTCGATGTCTGTTATCCAGTTTGGTGATGTTAAAGGACTATTAAACTGTACACCGTCTACTATTTCAACGTGTGTTTCGTCAGTTTCTGAGTTTTCCATTAAAACAGTACCTTCTTTACCAACTTCATTGTATGCTTTAGCTATAAAAGAACCTAGTTCAGCATCGTTATTGCATGAAATAGAAGCTACATTGTTAAGCATATCACCTTTTACATCTATTTTTATTTTATCAAGATAGCTATTTACCTTTTTAAGGCCAGAACTTATACCATCTTTAATATCTCTTATAGAAAACTTATTATATTCTTCTTTTTGTACTTCTTTTAGCAGTGCTTCAGCAAGGACAGTAGCTGTAGTAGTACCGTCACCTGCTTCTTTCACTGTGTTTCTGGCTGCTTCTTTTATTAAAGTAGCGCCCATATTTTCAACCGGGTCATATAAGACAACAGATTCTGCTACTGTTACTCCGTCTTTTGTAATGACCGGGTTGCCTCTATCGTCTTCTAATATAACGCATTTACCCGAGGCTCCTAGTGTAGACTTAACGGCTTGCGCTAATTTACCTACACCTGTTACTATTTTATTTTTGGCTTCATCACCAAAGTTTAAATCTTTGATAATGTGGCTAGGGTTTATTCCTTCCATATTTAATTAAATTTGATTGTATTAGTTACTATTTAAACGTCTTTACTACTTTAGGTCCAGATGATGCTTCAACTTTCTTGTTAAAATGTTCAACACTACCATCGATAGCATTTTCAGCACCTTCTATAGTTTCACGTCTAGTTACATCGTGCCATGTATCTTTTTCAAGATGTTTGCACTCTGTTTGGAAGAATCCATTACTTAGTTGGGTTATTCGCCAGTTTTTCTTATCAGCGAGGTGTTTCCACTGGTTAACTTGTTCTTCACTCGGTTTTTGGTTGCTAGTATATGTACTAGTCTTGTAATATAAGTATGTCATTGGTTTTATTTTTGGTTATACTTAGGTATAGGGTCTTTCCCTATTTTTTCTTAGGCTTAGTGTGAACGTAGCCTTTTTTCTTTAGCTCTAAATGTTTTGCATAGGTTTTAGCCATTATAGCGCTTTTACCTTTATACATCATATGTGCTTTAAATTTTTTTGCCATAATTTAGTCTATTTCGTCTTCGTTTCCTCTATATTTAGGATTGTCTTGACCTTTTGGCGCTGGCTTCATAGGTAAACCTGCTTTTTTAGCTGCTTTATTAAAGTCTGCTTTTTCTATATCAGAAAGCTTGTCATAAGCTTCTTGATTAGGTACAGCTTTTAATAGGTTGGCTTTCGCATCCATCATGGCTTTATTTTTTTTACCATAGTCCATCATAGTTTTTTTCTTAGAACCATAATCAGCCATAACGGTTTTACCTTTTGAAGGTGTTTTGTAACCACCTTGGTCTCCGCTTTTACCATAGTCCATCATTGTTTTACCAGATCGGCAAAAGTCCATTGATTTATTTTTTTTATACATGTCGTTGTTAGTTTAATATCCGTATTTTCGTTTAGTGGCTCCTGATCGACTGTTCTTACCTCTATTAGTTTTCTTCTTTATACATCTACCCAAGTCGTGATCGAAGTCATAACCCTTAGGACATTTTTGTTTTTGTGCTGTTCTTTTCTTAAATTTACCCCAGTCTGACATTGCTGCTTTTTTATCTCTAGCTCTTTTATCTCTTAATGCAGTGGGACTTAATCCTTGGGAATTACCCGGTCGTTTCTTTGCCATACACTTATAATTACATACTTACTAGCAAATTTAAAAAGGTGACAATTGCCTGTTACTAGATATACTATAATAGGCTAATGTCCATAAAAAAAGTATTACAAATATATAACTAAAGTGTTGCCCCCTCCCCTCCCACCTTGGCCCCTTCGTTTAAATTCGTTTATTTGGCCCCACCGGCCCCGTTTACGACGATTTTTGCCAGAAACATTTTAGCTTTTGCCAATGCTAACTTTTATGCTCATCGCGGACAACTAATTTTACCTTATATGTCATTATGTCATGTCGTATTGTCATGTCACATTGTCATATTTATTTTGACACAATGTCATTTACATATTTACATACCAAATACGATTGCTAAATGATAATAATAATGTAAAAAGAAACAAAATGATTATCACACTCACACACTCGGCGGAATACATACAACACTAAATTAGTATATAAATAATAGTTATACTTTTACAATGTAAATACGATGTGTCAAAGATAATATAAACAAAGTTAAATAAATAAATAAATAAATATGAAATTAAATAGTAAAAGATTTGTAATAAGAAAATCTCTAATCGGTAAAAATGCAGTAATAACAGTAAACTTCACAAATGGCAAAACTGCCACTTATAATCACGACAAAGTGTATGAAGTAATGAAAGATAAATTAGAACAAATGAATTGTTTTGCAAAGTACAAAAGTTACACCGCTTCTAACAATGTTCCACTAATTGCAAGAGAAATCTGCGAGTAGTAAAATCAAAGTCGTAGTTCCACTTGTTTAGCGACT
>TARA_R100001440_G_scaffold70121_1_pt1 | contig 10373 bp, 7 predicted proteins | sample TARA_R100001440 | Tara Oceans TARA_R100001440 (sample SAMEA2622112) | marine metagenome | biome: marine biome (ENVO:00000447); feature: surface water layer (ENVO:00002042); material: "saline water (ENVO:00002010), including plankton (ENVO:xxxxxxxx)" | depth 5 m
TGCAATGAAAGCGGCCGAGCAAAAAGCGGCAGAAGAAGCTGAAGCAAAAGCAGCTGAAGAAGCTCAAACTGCTAAGGCAATTGAAGCCGAAAAAATCCAGTCTAAAGTTAAGTCTGGAATTGAGTCTGGTACTGAAAAGTTACTAGCAGATGTTCAAAAAGATTTTGAAGCTCAAAAAGAACTAGATATCAAAGCAATCACTGACAAGTACGAAAAAGACTTGAAAGAGAAAGCTTCTGAAATCGAAGCTATGAGAAATAGCAAGAAGTCTTTTGACAACAGAAGCGGTCGAATTGAAGATCATGGTAAAGAACTTCTTCAAGCGAAGATTCTTGGTACTGTAACTGGAAAAGGATGGGAGACAGACTATGCTAAGCAACTTCAACAAAAGACTGTTGATTTTGCTTCATTGGCAGGTTCAACTGTAGGTCTCGATGTTACTATGACCACTGCGTTTGAAACAGAAGTATCAGCTCAGTATAAAGTAGCTCAACTTTTCCGTGAGATTCCTGTACAATCTGGAGCAACTGTACTACCATTTGCACCAGAGCCAGGTTTAGCAACATTTGCTTCAACTGGTATTACTGCCTCACAAAATATGATGACAGACAACTCAGATAATAACTACACAGTTCAAGAGAGAGTATTAAATGCAAAGCGAGTAATCGCAGGAACATTTATTGGTGCTGATACTGATGAGCAAGTAATAGTATCTTTATTACCAATGCTTACTCAACAATTAGCAACTGCTCATGCAAGAGCAATTGACTCTGCTATTTTAGTTGGTAACTCTTCAATTGCAGGTCTAATTGGTGGCGCTGGAACAGACGGTGCAGGTTCATTCCTTGCAGCCGATTCAACAACAGTAGCTGATAAAGATGCATCTGCAACTGATGAGTCAGATGTAGTATCTGCAGCAAATATCTTGAGCTTGAGACAAGAAATGGGTAAATATGGAATGGATCCAGCACAACTTGCATTGATCTTACCATATGATCAGTATTACAGATTGATGGATGATGCAGGATTCGCAGACATCGCAGAGGTCGGAAACGACGCAGCTGCTACACGAGGTGTAAACCCACGTGTAACAGGTACTCTCGGATATGTTTATGGAGTCCCAGTTCTTGCGAGTGAGTTCTTAGCTAATAAGTTGGGAGCATCAGGAGCAGAGACTACAACTGCAGCACTACTTGTAAATACCTCTAACTTTGTAATTCCACGTCTACGTGGTGTAAGTATACAGAGTGATTTAGAGATTGCAAACCAGAGAACTGCTATAGTAGCTTCTCAGTCCTTAGGATTTGAGCAACTTGCAGCTAACGCTTCAGGTAAAGCAACTGCAGTACGAATCGAGTACGCATAATCTGTACTTATATACTACTTGGGGGAGGGAAACCTCCCCACAAGTTTTTACTAATGGACTTATAATATGGCTGATTTAATAACTTTAGAAACTTACAAAGATGCAGAAAATATAACTTCTACAAAAGAAGATGTAAGACTTACTTCTCTTGTAAGTTCTGTAAGTCAATTAGTAAAAACTTATTGTGGAAATTCTATAATTGATTTTTATTCTAGTAATAAAACAGAAACATTTAATATTGATTTTGAAACACCTTTTGTACAGCTTACAGAAAGTCCAATTGTTTCAATTGTAAGTGTGCAAGAAAGAACAAGTTATTCAGAATCTTATATTACACTTACTACGGGTGCATTTGAGTTCTTTTTAGATAGTAATACTGATACTATCATAAGAACTAATGACACTGGAAAGCATAAAAATTTTCCAATCGGAGTTGGAGCAGTACAAGTTGTATACAAAGCAGGATATGCATCAACTCCTGCAGATTTAGAGTTAGCAGTTATTGATTTGATTCGATACTATCACAAAGACGAATACAAAGTGAGACAAACAATTGCAGGAGCAAGTATTCAAAATAGTGCTACTACTAGTCAAAGAGATAATGTAGGCTTTCCAGATCACATAAAACGTGTTCTGGATTTATATAAAACTTACTAATGGCAGAAAAACATTTAGCTACATTTTTAACTAAATTTAAACGTGAGCTAGAAACTTATGATGAATTTAGAAAAGAGTTAGATAGACAACCACAAACTTTTGTATTTAGTAAGAGAACTTTATTTACAGAAACAATAAAACAATTATCAAAAGGACATGGAATGAATTTTGATGAGAGTGAAAAAGCAGAAATAAGAAAAATAGTAAATGCTGCAGGTAATAAATTAATAAAACAACTAAAACAGATACAGCCAGGACTAAAAAGTCCTGGAGGAAAATCTACTTTAATTTTTGATAATAATACAGATGTACCAATTCCAGCTTATCTAAGAGAGAAAAAATTAGAGTTTCTTCCTTTTACAGCATTTAGAAGAGTAACTTTTGCATATAGAAACTCAATGAATGAAATGTTTACTGAATTACAAAACTTTATTGGAAGTACAGGAAGAGAAAAAATTTCAAATAAAGATGGTTCAGAGAAAAAATCAATTATGCACTTTTTTGATGCTGGACACCAAAAAGATGCAGGAGTTTTTGAAAGATTTTTAGATCAAAAAACTCAACAAATAATGGCAGCAATAGATTCAAAGATTGAAGCTGAATCTACAATAAATAATACAGACTTAATTTTATTTTTAAAAACAGAGTGTGACATAGATTTAGAGGTAAAAAAAGTTGATAATCAAGATATGATTATCATAAGAATAGAATCAGCCTCTAAAAATAGAAGCGAGGGACAAAAATCAGGATTAAGAAGTAAAGATTTAAGAAAGAAAATAAATGCTTATTTAGAATCTAAAGGAAACTTAGAAAATTTACAAGGATCTGATTCTTTAAAAACTAGAAAGATTAAAAAAGCAAGAAATGAAATAATGGATCCTTTTAGAAAAGTTCCTGGTGCAATAGTTTCTAAAAAAGCTAAAATTAAAAATGTAAAATCAAGTTCAGTATTATCAGTTGCCGCAAAAGTGCGAGGAAAAAATACTAAACTTAATACTAAAGTTAAAGTTAGAAAAGCTGCAAAACAAAAACAAATAGCAGATTCTCCAGCATCTACTCTTTTGAGAATGATAGCTATGATTAACAAAAAGCTGCCAAGAGTAATAAGAGATAATATGCAACAACCTGCTCTACAAAATAGAACAGGACGATTTGCAGATAGTGTAAAAGTAACAGAAGTAGTACAAACACCAAAAGGGTATCCAAGTGTTGGATATACTTATAGAAAAAATCCTTATCAAGTATATGAGATGGGACGAGGAGATGAACGGTGGGCAACTCCAGAAAGAGATCCTCGAAAATTGATCGATAGATCTATTCGAGAAATAGCGGCCGAAATGGCACTGGGAAGATTATTTACTAGGAGAATTTAATGTCTACAAGCGCAAGAACTTATACAACAAGACGTTTAGGAATTGTAGAAGCGCTAGTAAATAAACTAAAAGACATAGATGGCACTGGACATTTTTTAACAAACGTAAATGAAAACGTATCCCCACGTTTAAAATTTTGGGACGAAGTAGAAGAGTTTCCTGCAATACATTTAAATGCAGGAGCTGAAACTAGAGAGTACCAAGGAGGAGGATACAAAGATAGATTCTTTTCAATTACAGTAAGATGTTATGTTCAAGATGAAGATACTGTTCAAGCACTTGATGAGTTACTTGAAGATGTCGAAACAGTAATTGAAGAAAATTCAAGACTAACGTATAAAGATCGTAATAATACAGATCAAAATACACAACAAATCACAATCACCAGTATAAGCACTGATGAGGGTGTACTTGAACCTTTGGGAGTGGGAGAAATGCTCATTGAGGTTCGATACTAGAAAATGCAGGCAAGAACAAACGTTCACGTCCTAGCCTTTTCAAGATACATAGGAGAAAACTATGGCGAATAATTTATTTTTTAGCAGAGATACCAGAGTGCTTGTGGAAGCAGACTCAGCTGTTTGGGAAATTCCAGTACTAGATGGGTTTTCTTTTTCGCAAGGTACAAATACCTCTGAGATTACTTTGAATGAAATGGCAGCAGCATCAGGCAATGCTAGCCGAAGGGGTCGAAGAATGTTCAATGATTCTTATGCTCCTGCTGAGTGGAGTTTTTCAACTTACATGAGACCTTTTATTTCAGTAGTAGATTCATCATTAGGTTGGGATGGAACATCAGTACAAATGCACGCAGTTGAAGAAATAATGTGGGCTTCTTTAATAAGTGCAGGAACATTTACTGCGGGAGGAGACAGTTCCAATAGCTCATGGAACGCAACTTCAGGAATTGCTCAAAGTAACTCAGCACTTGCATTTGACTTCAGTGACTCAAATGTAGCAGCATTAAAAGAAATCAATATTTATTTTGTAATGGGTCAAGGCGCTTATAATGCTAGCACTCATCAAGTTTACAAAATTGAAGCATGTGCAGTAAACAGTGCAGCAATTGACTTTGATATTGATGGAATTGCAACAATTAACTGGTCAGGATTTGGTAAACTTATAACTGATCATGCATCATTACCAACTGTAACTATCGCGGAAGCAATTGATTCGACAAATAACTTTATTAGAAATAGACTTACTACTCTAGCTGTCTCTGCTACAGCTACAGGAAGTATTGTAAGTGCTTATACTTTAACACTGACTGGCGGTAGCATTGAGTTTAATAATAACATTACTTATTTAACTCCTGAAACTCTTGGAGTAATCAATAAGCCAATTGCTCACGTAACAGGAACAAGAAGTATAAGCGGAGCTTTCACTTGTTATTTAGGAAATCATAGTGCTGGAAGTGCTGATTTATTTGAAGACTTAATTGAATCAGATGGTACAATTACAAATGATTTTGATTTAACATTTTCAATAGGTGGAGCAAGTGCACCAAAAGTAGCAATTAACTTACCTACTTGTCACTTAGAAATACCTACACATTCTATTGACGATATTATATCACTTGAAACTAATTTCCATGCATTGCCCTCAACTGTTGATGGTGCAGATGATGCAACAATTACTTATACAGGTGCTGCATATTAAACTATACCTGTAAAAAATAGTTCTTGACATTTTTGGTTATTTCAACTATACTATGAAATAGAAAAGCTAAAGGGACTCTTTTCGAGTCCCTTTTACTATCGGGACAACATGGCTAATTATAATTTAAAAAGAGAAGTAGAAGTATACCTAGTATTTTCAGGAAGTACAATAATACTTGATGTTGAACCTGATATAACATTTACTCAAACTTTTACGGATACAACTTATCCGCAAAAAACGTTGCATGAGCAACATAAATTACATGATGCATCAAACATAAAGAGAGCAAATCCTGCAAATTTTTCATTTACAATACCTGCTCTAAATGAAAATGATCTTGATACTATATTTAATTTATTAGTTGATTTTGCATCAGGTACAAATACATTAAATACATTTGATTTATTTATAAGATTTGATAATGGTACTACTTACAAATTAGAAACCTGTGTTATCACAAATGGGGCGTTCATAATTGAGAAATTAGAGAATCTCAAGTTGACAATTACAGGGCAGGCGGCAAAACTTATTACATCAAGTGTAAGTGTACCAAGTACTCCTACTAGGAGTACAAGAACTCCTTTACACGTATTGCACTTATTAGTGAAAATAGCAAGTATTACTTTAAGTGCATCCGTTTTTAGCGTAAAAGTGGAACTACAAAATAATATAAAGTGGATTCCATATCAAACTGTCAATGATGCATTGAGTGTAACAAATGCAACTAATTCAATGTACCCTTCTCAATTTACTCTTGAAAAAAGAATACTGTCAGGATCGATAGAGCAATATATAACTAGCGATTTTAACTCTGATCTTCAACAATGGGAGACTGGAGTAACTGTAGATATACAGGCAGGAACTTCATCTACAAAAGGTTTTCAATTTGATATAGAAGACTGCACCTTTACAAATAGACTAACTGTAGATGAAGCATTTAAACAAACCTATGACTGGAAAATGAACCAAAACCCAACAGACTTAGGCACAATAATTAAATTTAATAACATATAAGGAACAATGATGGAACTAAAAAAGTTAATGGTAGATAGTAAAGCTGCCTGGATTGACTTTCCAGGATTAGACGGCTTTAGCGTAGAAGTAGCAAATCTTTCCAGAAAAGAAATACAAGGACTAAGAAAGAAATGCACTACTACAAAGTTTGATAGAAAAACACGTCAAGCGATGGAAGATTTAGATGAAGAAAAATTTGTAGTTGAGTTTGCAAAAGCAGTAGTAAAAAACTGGAGAGGCTTAACATTAGAGCATTTAGAAACGTTAATTCTTGTGGATATTGAAGGAAAAGATCCAAAAGAAGAATTACCTTACAGTATGGATAATGCAGAAACACTAGTAAACTCATCGACTGAATTTGATACATGGCTCAATGAGGTAGTCTTTGATTTAGATAACTTTCGTACGAAAGGAAAGAAGCCAGCTATTAAGTCGTCTGGAAAAGTTCTTCAAGAATAGCGATGCAAAAATGACGCGAGAGCGTTATTTTAAAATGTGTGAACAAATGGGAAAAGAACCAGATCCAGAGGAAATACCTCCAGATGAATATGACTTCCCAGAGATAGCAGTAAATGCAATAAATACATTTTCAAGTTTAGGTGATAGAGTTTATCCAGATGTAGGATATGTAGGAAAAGACTTTACAAATTTACCTTTTTATTTTGATATGTATGGAATAGATACTATTGAAGATAAAGAGTTATTTTTAGAGATTCTGGTATTTTTAGAATCAAGAGCTGTTGATAGTTCTCAACAACAATTAAAAAGAGAACGAGAAAAGCTAAAGAGAAATAGTAGTGGCACAAGACACAATCAGCGTAAAGTTTAAAATATTAGAAGATGGTAGTCTTCAACAAATAGGTGTTGATGCTGATAAAGCTGCTGATGGGTTAAAAAAGACAGGTAGAAGTGCACGGACAGCTGACCGCAATCTAAAAGGTGCGGCAAATATGACTTCCAATACCTCAAAGCAATTTAGTAAAATGGCTCAAGGTATTACAGGAGGTCTTGTTCCTGCCTATGCTACTCTTGCTGCAAATGTTTTTGCAATTTCAGCCGCATTTAACTTTTTTAAACGAGCCGCAGATGTAAAAATTCTAGAAGAAGGTCAAAAATCTTTTGGAGCCAGTACTGGTATGGCTCTTCAAACTGTAACTGCTGGCTTGCGAGAAGCAAGTGGAGGTATGTTAGGTTTTAGAGAGGCGGCAGAAGCCGCTGCAATTGGTGTTGCAAAAGGATTTTCTCCAAAACAGTTAAATGACTTAGCAGAGGGTGCAAGAAAAGCATCTGCGGCACTTGGTAGAAACTTTGAAGATTCTTTTGATAGACTATTGCGCGGTGCTTCAAAAGCAGAACCAGAACTTTTGGACGAACTTGGTATTACATTGCGTCTTGCCACTGCCACCGAAAATTATGGTAGAGCAATTGGTAAAAATGCAAAAGATCTTACAGCTTTTGAAAGATCACAAGCTGTTTTAATAGAAACACAAAGACAGTTAAATGATATGTATAGTGATGTTGATGCTGTTTCTAATCCATTTGTACAGCTACAAAAAACTTTTGATGATATTGTAAAAGCAGGAACACAGTTTTTACTACCAATCTTTGAAGGTTTAGCCGCGATTATTAATAGAAGCGCAATGGCAGCAATAGCTGTCTTCGGTATGTTAGGTGTTTCTATTTTTAAATCAATGATTCCTCTTGACAGTATAAAAGAAAATATGAGAGATTTTGAACGTAATAGTAAAAAATCCATGATTTCTGCTATCCGTGATCAAAGAAACTTTAGAGCAGAACTAGCAGCAACAGCCGCAGCATTACGAGCTCCAACAAAAAATGTAAAAGGTGCAGCTATTGCAATGGGGCCAACAAAGTCCAAATTAGTACAAAGAGCTCAGATGGGCACTCTCACAGATCCTAAAGAAATAGGACAACTCAAAGCTCATCTTCAAAAAGCAATACAACAACATAAAAGATATGGAAAAGTAGTTCGTGGTATATTTAAAGGTGCAGATATGGAAAAGATGATTTCTTTCAAAGCAGCTTTAGATACAATGAATGTGCAAGAAATGACTTTCTTTCAGCGACAAAAAGCGAGATTAAAAGGTGCAAAACTTTCTTTTAAAGTATTTTTTACAACTATTCAAATGGGTGCAAAACTTGCTTTTACAGGCATGGCAAAAGCAGCTATGGGTTTTGGACGCGCACTAAATAGAATCCTTTCTGCGGCAGGTTTTATAGGTATTTTTGTTATGTTGTTTCAAATGATGAAACAATTAAAAGCAAATGCTTTTGATATTCTTCAAAGTGTTGTAAAAGGTTTTCAATTTGTAGTAAATAGTGTTTTAAGTTTTATGAGCACTCCTTTAACTGCAATCGGTAAATTTATAGATGCAATACGAAATTCTTTTAATACTTTACGAAACTCTATTACAAAAGGGCTAAAATTTTTAGCAGGTACAAAAATAGGAAAAGCTTTAGGACTTGATGAAGCTACAAAAGATATGAAACTTTTGCCAACAGAGCTTACTACTTTTGAAGATAAAATGAAAAGTTTAACAACAGAAGGTGTTGATTTTGTTACTACATTTAAAGAAAGTAACTTTGGAAAAATGGCAATGGACATGCAAGTAAATGCCAGAGAAGCAATGAAATCAGAAGAGGCATTTAAAAAATTACAAGATCGTATAAAAACAACAGGAGAAGAGTTTGTAACAATTCAAGAAGGTATAGATAAAACTACAGAAAAGTTTAAAAAACAACAAATGGCGGCTACAGCACTATCTTCTTTAAATTTGTCTGGACTTGTTGCAGGGATAAAAGCAATTGAAGATACTGATGTTCGTGATGCAGAACTAAGAAAACTTTTAGAAAATTTAGAAGGTATAGAAGATATTGCTCCTGGTGTTTTGAAAAATGTACAAAATTTAAATGTAAAAGGATTGATAAAAACGGAAACAACTGCTCAAGCCGCAACAGGAGGTCTTGCATCTCTAAAAGATGGTATTCGCGATGTAAATAGTGCTTTAGAAGGAAATGATTTATTAAAAGCAGAACTAGGTTTAAAATCTTTAAAAGGAACTGCTACTACAACAGGTAATGCATTTAAAGAATTATTCGGAAAAGATGCGGCAGCAGCAAAAAAAGCTCTAGAAGATTTTAATAAATCTTTTAGCGGAAAAAATATAAAAAATGCAGACGAGTTTTTAGTAGCATTAACGTCTCTTAGAGAACAACAAGATTCTCATAATTTATCTGTTCAAACAGCAAATTTTTTAAGTGGAGAAAGAGCAAAAGTAGCAAAAGCTCAAAATGAGTTAACAGGTGTAAGTTTACAGTTAGGAACACAAAGACTACTTCTTGAAAAAGCAACAACAGAACAAGAAAAAATGAGACTTCAACAGTCTATAAAAATATTAGAAATACAAGAAAAACTTGCCGCTATCGAACTTATTCGACAAACTCAAGGTTCAGGTATGGCAGCTGCAGGGCAAGTTGGACAAATTACAGAAAGCGAAGATTTTAAAACAGCAATGGGAGGTCCTTTATCTGGCAAAATAGGAGCAGTAGCAGATGCTATAAGTCCAATGGCAGAAGAACTTAAAAAACTAGGGCCTGAAGGCGAAGCAATGTCAACCGCCATTATGGGAGCTATGACATTAGGTGAAACCTTTGCAAATGTTTTTGAAAACATAGGAAAAGATGGTTTTGGAATGACAGAAGGCTTAGCAGCTGCTGCAACTGCAATTACTGCCATCTCTGCCATGATGTCTGCAAATTCAAAAGCACAAATTTCAGAAATAGACAGACAAATTGAAGCAGAAAAGAAAAGAGATGGACAATCTAAACAAAGCCAACAAAAATTACAAGCTTTAGAAAAGAAAAAAGAAAATGTAAAAAGAAAAGCTTTTGAGCAAGACAAAAAAATGAAAATGGCTCAAACAGTAATTAGCACTGCAACAGCAATTATGGATGTTATGGACGAAAAGTTTCCTTTAAACTTTATATTAGCTGGATTAATTGGAGCTATGGGAGCAAAACAACTTAGTCTTATATCTTCTTCAACATTCCAAGGAGGAGGTAAAGGTTCTGGACCAATGAGTCCGCCCTCTCTTAATATAGGTCAGAGAACAAACACTGTTGATCTAGCAAGAGGTAACAATGCAGCAGGTGAATTAGCATTTATGAGAGGAGAAAGAGGAACAGGAAGAATGAGTAACTTTAGACCTGCATTTAGTGGATATAAAATGAATAGAGCAGTAGGAGGTTTTGTAGTTGGAGAACAAGGACCAGAATTATTTATG
>TARA_R100001440_G_scaffold6549_2_pt1 | contig 10363 bp, 1 predicted proteins | sample TARA_R100001440 | Tara Oceans TARA_R100001440 (sample SAMEA2622112) | marine metagenome | biome: marine biome (ENVO:00000447); feature: surface water layer (ENVO:00002042); material: "saline water (ENVO:00002010), including plankton (ENVO:xxxxxxxx)" | depth 5 m
GCTACAAACGCGTCTGCTGAAGCAAAAGGAAATATGGTGGGTAGGTTTACTAGAAGTACTAATAATGATTTAGATAAATGGAGTTTTCAAACAGAGCTTCAAGCTAATCAGTTTAGTGGTTTTGAATTTTCAGTTGATCCTAATACTTTTAATGTAGAATTAACAGGCGAAGGAAGCGCTTATAAAGGAGGCCCTGTAAATATTAGTAAACAAATGGCAGGGGCTAGACAAGGGCAACCTTGGTTTGAATCTATACAAGAAGAAAATAAATTAGGTGTAGTATTAGGTGAAAGGTGGAATCAAGGTGTTAAAACAAAAGCTGGAGTAGTAGTAACACCTCTTTCTCAAAGTTTTAGTTCTCCTGAAAAGACAACTGTAAAATGGAACGGGACAGAACAACAGTGGGAAAAAATAGTTAAACAAACTTTTGATAGAAAAGCTGTGTATGAAGAATTATACAACGGCAAACAAAAACAAGTATTAAACGACACTATCACATCGAAAAATTTTGAGCAAATGTGGGATCAATTATTTTACGGTGGTTATTTAGTTAATAAAGATGATGGAAAAAATGATCCATTAGGTAGTTTAAGTTGGGATGTTGTTGGTAAGTTTAGCAATATGGAGCTTGAAGATTTAGACACGTGGGGACAAAATACTTACGGAAAAGATTGGAAGACAGAAAATTTTGCAGGTAAAGATGGTAAATTAAGTGAGACAGAAAGAAATGATTTTATTAAAAGTATGAATGAATCGGCTAGGAACGGTTTAGCTATTTACTACTCTCAAGTGTTAGCACCAGCTTCTGAAAAAGTCCTTAAAGAAGTAATTACAGATGAAAAAGCTAGTGATCCTAATAGTAAGGGTCAGCTTACTCAAAAACAAATAAGCGCATTATCAAAAAAGAAAGCAGGTTTTGAATTAAATTTAAAAAATGCAGCGGCTGATGTTAATGTTACAAGTGGAACTGAATTATTAAATAAAATGGCGGGTACTGATGGTCAAATGGCTAGAGCTCTTGAAGCTAACTTAGGTTCTGGTGTTGACTTTAGAACTGGTCAAGAAGTATACGATATGATGATTTCAGCTGGTCAAGAAATACCTGCATCTATTGGTACTTTAAAATACGGAGTTAATCTTGATGCTAAAAATGCTTTATTTGCTTTAACACTGGATGGTGGAAAAGAAAAAGGAAAACAAGTTGAGAGTTATTCAGCTACCAGACTTGCTACTTCTACTAGACTAAATGAAATTGCTGCAATGCCCGCTAAAGATTCAACACAAAAAGAATTAAAATCTAGAGAAATAGAAAATATACTTAATATTGCTATAAATTTAGATCCTGAAAGTAGAAATTACTTAAAAGATCAAACTGGAGGTATAAATCGATTTTTAGAATAATATGAACAATACTTATTATTATATCAATAATCAAGGCGAACAAGTAAGTGGAACTTACGAGCAAGTAGCAGAAGCTGCTGATGCTTTAGGTTATCCAGATGTTCAAACTTTTATTGATGATAAAAAAATAACTACTGAGCCACCAGAAAAGAAGAAAACTACTTCATTTGGTGAGCAGTTTGTCAAAGAAATATTACCGCCTACTATAAATGATGAGGTAGATAGAAGTAATTATGTTGAGCAAGTTAATAATAACATTAATGAAAAAGAATTAGAAAATAGGTTTGAAAACAAAAAACCTATGGCTAGTGGATATGCCAAGCAAGCTAGAATAAAAGAGCTTCAAGCTGAAACAGAAGTAGCATCAGATGAAATAAACAAAGTTCATGAGTGGATGGACAATGTAGATGATACTCAGTTTAAAAATACTAGTAAAAGTAAAATGGCTGCTACACTTAATATTGCATATCCTGGTTTTACTACTAAAGTTTTATATAAGTCAAAATCTGAAGTTACTCCAGATGGTGTAAAAAAATTACCATACAAAGAGATAGAAATAACTGATAATAAAACAGGTGATAGTAAACTTTTAAAAATTGACTCTGATAATTTTAAAAATGATATAAGGTCTTTTGTAAATAGTAAAGGCGGAGCAAAAGCTTATGAAGCTGATAAGGAGACGTTAGAACTAAACAAACAAGCTAATAGCGCTAAACAATTATCTGAGTATCAACAAACAAAATTAAATGAAATACGTAATACACCTTTAGATATATTATTTAAACCTAAAGTAGAAAAAGTAACAGTATCTGGTATTCCTGAAGATGGAAGAACAATAAGCGGTAGTAGAAGAATAGATAAAACTATACAGCCTTACGAAACAGAAATAAAACAAGCTGAAACATTACTTAATAAACAAATAGGTTATTTAAACTCTCAAAGATCTGCCGACAATCAACTATCAGGTCCAACTCCTATACAAATACAAGAAAAAGCAAAAGAAATAATTATATCTAAACGTGTTGTAGATATGCAAGATTCTAATATGACTGATTTTTTAGAGACATTAGATCCTTCTAGCATAGCTAAATTAAACGTTTATAACGCTCAAACTAGAAATAAAACAGTTAAACAAGTAAACAATATTCAAGCTGTACAAGATCAGTCAATGAAAGACTTTAACGATCAAGTTAAAAATCCTAGTTTGTTTATAGTTGATGAGTTTATGAAAACTTACAATGATCCTACTAAAACTTTTGTTGTTGAGCCAGGTGAAAAATTTATACCATTAAAAAATGGTAAAAAAGTAAGTGTATTAGAATATAATCAATACGAAAAAGCTAAATCTGATCTAGACAATCAACTAGTAGTATTAAAGCAAAGACAAAATAAAATAAACAATTTAACAGAAACTGTAGATGACTTAGATTCTAAATTAGACTTATATGGTAGAGACTATAGCAACTTAAATAAGTTTATATATAATGTTGCTAGCGGCTTTGAATCTATTGGATCTGGTATAGTTTATTATGGTGGTAGAATAGCTAGTGAAGTTATGCAACTGCAAGGTGGTATAACAGGTTTAGCTGGAGAAATGGCACAAAAAGACTTAACTGATTGGCAAATAAATAGATTTAAAGAAGATCAAGATCGCAGAAACTCATTAGCTAAAGACGTTTCTTTTGAGTCATTTAGAGATAAAAATGGCGAGTTTGATTTTAATAAATTTGGAAGGTTTATTAATCAAGAAACTAGTACTCAACTACCTATATTAGCTTCAATGATAGCTACTGGTGGTACTGGAACTACTTTTTTACCAGCACTAACTATTGGTACATATAGTGCAGGCGAAAGATTAGCAGAGTTTGATGTTAAAGAAGCAACAGATCCTAACTATAGACCGTCAGCTGCGGAAAAATGGTTTGTAAGTACAGGTTATGGTATCTTAGATGGTACGCTAGGAACTTTACCTACAGCTAAAATATTAAATAATGCTAGCAGAAGTATAGCAGAACAAGGTGGTAGAAGATTATTTAACTTTAAACAAGGTATACAACAAAGTTGGAAAAATGGTACTTTACCTAAAAACTTAATATATGAACCAGCTGTAGATATGGCCGGTGAAGTAGGCACTACATGGGGTCAAAATGTATTAGACGGTAGACCTATACTTACTAATACTGGGCATACGGCTTTTACTTCTGGTATGTTTAGTATATTTTTAGGTGGTGCACCTACAGCTTATGGCCATACATTAGGTGCTTTTACTCATAATAAAAAATGGAAACAAACCAAAGCTAAAATAGATCAAGTAGCTTTATTAGAGACTCAATACGAAGCTGTAGATGGTAGAACTAGAGTAGGTCAAGCTTATAAAACAGAAATAAATAAATTAAAAAAAGAAATAACTTTAGAAATAAACAAAGTAGAAAATAATGTTTTAAATAAAGTTAGCCCTAAATCTTTTAAAAAATTTGCTGCTGCTACTACAAAGCAAGAACAAATAAGAATAGAAGTAGAAGAAATACTTAATGATCCTAATATAGTTGAAAGTGAAAAGTTAGGTTTTTTAGAAACAGCTAAAAAAGAGTTTGATAAATTACAATATGCTAGAGATTTATGGAGAGACGAAAGCGCATTTGGAAATGAGTTTAACTTATTAGAAGTAGGAACTCAAGAAGATAAACAAAGGTTTGAAAGAATTAAAAACGAAGCAATAGAAAATTTATTAAGAGATAAGAACAAAGCGCCTGACTACCAGCCCGATATAGAAGATGTAAATGCAGAAGCATATAATATATATGTTAGAGAAGAAATAGAAAGTAGAATAAATGAAGCTAACAAAGCAGGAAATAAATATAAGACTACAGTATTAAATACTAAGCAAGACGCTATAGATGAAGTAAGGAAATTATCAAATGAAGAACTTAAAATAGCTGCTTCAGAGGAGACTACTATTACAGAAGATGTTGAAACTATAATAAAGAAAATAAAGTCAGGAAGATTAAACGGTTTTCAAGTTGGTAATACCAATTATGCAATAATGGAAAACGCTATTGCTAATGAAAAAACTGAAATAACTATACATGAACCTGGACACCAAGTGTTTGAAGATATACTTGAAAACCGTAATGCTGATTTTTCTGATATGGCTAAGTCTGTAATAGAGTGGACTAAAAAATATAACCCAGAAGTATATACTAGATTATCAACTCAAGCTGGTCTTAATTTATTGTTTAGTGATAATTTAGCTGATAGAAAAAGAGGTGCTGAAGAAGTAGTTGTTGAATTTTTAGAAGAAGTATCTGCTGGTAGAATAGATTTTAATAAATTAGAAAACAAAGATTTAGCAGCTTACTTTGGGTTTATGGCTTCAGATGTAATGCAAAAAAGTACTCCTAATAATTTTTCATTAGATTTAAAAGGACAAAATGACGCTGTTAGTTTTCTAGTAACATTAGCTGCTAAGATAAAGCGTGGTGATATAACGCAAAGAGACATACAAGAAGCTAGACAATCACCTGTTATAAAAGCTATAGAACAAAAAACTAGTGAAACAGCAGCTATAGAATTAGCTACTAAAGTAAAAGAAGCACAGTCAATTATTAAAGAGTCTGTGTCAGAAACAGCTGAAGAAAAAGCTAGTCGTAGAGATAGAAGAGATAAAAATGTTAAGAAGCTTTATGATGAAGCTCCTAAAACAAAACAAGAGTTTAAAGAGTTTTTACAAACTCCAGAAGGTAAAACTGAATTAGGTGAAATATTATTAGACTATTATCCAGACATGTTGGCAATAGCTAAAGGTGATGTAGATAAAGCTGTAGCGGGTTATCAACCTTTAATAAAACATATTGAAGCGTTTAATCCTGAAACTAACACAGACTTAGCTGGATATATAGGAACTTATTTAAAAGCTAAAGTTGGTACTGGTGCAAAGCGAGTAGCTAAATCAGAAGGGCCAAAAGGTGGACCTAGAATAGGTGAACAAATAGATGGTGGTAGAGCTTTTGATGTAGCAGATACTAGAAGTGAAGCTGATCAAACAGTTGATTTAAATTTAAGGCAACTAGCAGATATTAAAGAAGGTAGTGACTTATATAATTTTATATTAGATAAAGCTAAAAAAGTATTAGCAACTTTTAAACCAAAAGTTAAAGGATTAACACCTGAAATTAAAGAGTTAGCTAAAGAGCCTACAAACTCTAAGGCTATTGCTCAAGTTAATAAAGCTTATAAAAGTATTAGACAACAACTTAATAACGACTTTAATACTGAAATGTTTAAAGAAGTTAAAAACACTATTAAAAAGCCTAGTTACAAAGAGTGGTTAGAAAAAAATAAAAAAGCTATAATTAGTTTAGATATAAACACTTTAGTTGGTTTTGAAAGACTAGCTCCGAAGAAAATATTTGCAGTACCTGAAAAGAAAAACATGAGCCCTAAAGAAATAGATGCTGCTATTTCTGCAGGTAGAAGAGATGATTTAGTGTACATTAATCCTACATCAGGACCTACGCTATATAAAAGACTAGATCCTTCACCAGAACAAATATCAGAGTTCTTTTTAAAACGTGGTAGAGACAATGCGTTAGCTAAAGCTATAGCTGCTAAGCTAGGTGAAAATGCTACAATGGAAGTATTAAAAGGAGAAGTTGGCGGCAGCCCTATAATAGAAATATTCTCTAATAATAATCCTGATTTAAACTGGATACCTTTAGAAGGTATGCTACAAATGTTTGGTGAGATAACAGACCAAGGTATAGATGCTAAGTTTTCAGAAGAAATGAATTTAAACGATGCAGACTATGTTAAATTTATGGAAGGTAAAGATCCTTTTATTAAATCTATAGTTGACGTTGCTAAAAACCAAGGTATACCAGCAGATTCTGATAAAAGAAAGCCTTTAATAAAAGAACTAGTAGCAGGTAATTTCCCAGACATTGGCCGAAAAGCTAAAATAGTAGATTATTTTAATAAAATACTAAACCCATATGCTAAGCAAACTGCTAAATATAAAGCTGTTAAAATAGATTTAGATACTTATATAAATGAAGTATTGACAGATGATACTATAGACAGGTATGCAGAGTTTTTTGGTTTAAAAAATGGAGCTAAAATATTTGAAAATTTTGCGGTAAGTAAGCAGAGACCTTTTATTAAGACTGTAGCTAACATAATGAAATCAGAGTATAAAGATCCATTAGAGCTAGCTGCTGAGTTTTGGCATTACAAAGGAGGCTTTGAAGACGGAAGTGCTAATCCAGGTAGATCTATGACATTTTTTAATGATGCAGCAGGTATTTATAACACAAGAGCGGAAGCTCAAAAGGCTATTGACACTGTAGGTGAAGGTTTAGGAACAATAAAAAAATTAAAAAATGGTACATTTCAAGTAGGAGGCGGACACTCTGAAGCTTTTGTTAAGCAGTTTATTGCACCTGTATTTTCTACTACAGATAATCCTATAGTAGGTGTTGGAAACGTATTTAAAAAAGATAAAAAAGGCAAAAAAGTAGATTATGTTGAATTTAAATATAAAAATGGTGAAAATACATTAATTAAATCGCTAAAAAGACAAAGTCAAAAAACAACCAAGCAAATGGTAGACGGTACCATTAGTAAAGCTGAATTAACTAGAAGAGCTGATGATGCAGATAGAGCTTTTAATTTTGTATTAAAAGTTTACAAAGCTGCTAAAAAAGCTAATCCAACTAGTGAAAACTTATTTATGTTAACAGCAGGCATGGGAGCTAATATGAAAGGTGCTATAAGAGCTGCTGCTAGATTAAGATATTTACCTGTTAATGCTAAATATAAAAGTTTATCTAGGCCTGATGGTAGTAAAGCATTTGAATATGAGCATGGTATACCAGCTGTTATAGTTAATTTAGCTATAGCTGATGCAATATTTAATGACAATAAAAAAATTGATCTTAAAAAACTACAAGACAGTTATTCTGTAGGTGTTATAAGCGTAGAGTTTAATGATAATTTTGGTAGGTTTTTTAAATCACGTATGCCGTTTAACTACAAGATAGGTGATATGCCTACTACCAGATGGTATAATATGTTTACTATAGGAGGTGAAGTACATGAACTGCTTGATACTGTAGAAGGTGAAGTAATAGGTACAGAAGAAACTAAATTATGGAACTCTACTCAAGAAGCAAAAGCTGCTAACGATATTGATTTAAGCAACAATGTATTTAATATGAGCGAAGAGCTAACTAATGATGATGTAATTAGTTTAGCAGCTACAATAGATCAAGCTTTAAAATTTGCTCGTGATCCTAATGCACCAGTTAAAAAGATTAGAGTATTTGATTTTGATGACACATTAGCAACTAGTAAAAACATTGTTATAGCTAAAAGAGGTAATGAAGAAATAAGATTAAATGCAGAAGAGTTTGCACAGAGGGGTTTACAATTAAAAGAAGAAGGTTACACAATGGACTTTAGTGATTTTAATAGAGTAACTGATGGTGGTAGAGGACCACTATTTGAAGTTGCTAAAGCTATTAAAGAAGCTAGAGGTAATGAAGATTTATTTGTACTTACAGCAAGAGCGCCTGAGTCTCAGCAAGCAATATATGATTTTTTAAAAGCTGAAGGTTTAGAATTTAAAAAACAAAACATAATAGGATTAGGTAACTCTACTGGAGCTGCAAAAGCTAAGTGGATAGTAGAACAAGCTGCTAAAGGATATAATGACTTTTACTTCGCTGATGATGCTTTTCAAAATGTAAAAGCAGTGAAAGATGCGTTAAGTGTTATTGATGTTAAGTCAAAAGTGCAACAAGCTAAAATGAAGTTTAGCGAAGATGTAGATTTAGAGTTTAATCAAATACTTGAAAACAACTTTAAAATTGGAAAAGAAAAAGAATACTCCGCTGCTAAAGCTAAAACAATAGGAGCTAACAAAGGTAATTTTAAATTTTGGATACCTTATTCAGCTGAAGATTTTACCGGTTTAATATATAAGTTATTAGGTAAAGGAAAACAAGGTGACATACAAATGGCCTGGTTTAAAAAGAACTTGCTACAACCATATACTAGAGCAATGAACAGCTTATCACAAGCTAGAGTAAATTTGATGGATGATTTTAGAAAACTTAAAAAAGATCTTAACGTTCCTAAAGATTTAAAGAAACCTAACGAAACTGGATTTAGTAATGAGCAAGCTGTAAGAGTTTATATGTGGGATAAATTAGGATACGAAATACCTGGATTATCAAAAACAGATAGAAAAGAATTACTTAAAATTGTTAACGGTAATGAAACGTTAAAAATGTTTGGTGATCAAGTATTAAAACTAACTAAGTCTTCATCGTTAGCTAATCCTGAACAGTCGTGGTTAGCTGGTACTATCACAACTGACTTGTTTGATACTTTAAATAAAAATACGAGACGTAAGTTATTAGAACAATCTGGTTTTACTAATAATGCAGATCTTATATTTAGTGATAAAAATTTAAATAAACTTGAAGCTATATATGGATCTAAATATAGAGAAGCGATAGAGAATAGTTTAAGCCGTATGAAGCAAGGTAAGAATAGATTATTTAGTGGCAATAGATTAAGCAATAGAATATTAGATTACATAAACAATGCAACAGGTGTTATTATGTTCTTAAACGCAAGATCTGCAATACTACAGACTATATCTAGTATTAACTTTATAAACTGGAGTTTTAATAATCCATATAAAGCAGGTGTTGCTTTTGCTAATCAACCTCAGTATTGGAAAGACTTTCTTAAACTAATGAACTCAGATTATTTAAAAGATAGACGTAACGGTTTAAGAATTAATATATCAGAAAGTGAAATAGCAAATGCTGCTCAGACAGGTAAAAATAAAGCAAAAGCAGCTATAAGTTATATACTAAGTAAAGGATATGCTCCTACGCAAATAGCAGATAGTTTCGCTATAGCGGCTGGTGGATCTACTTGGTATAGAAACAGGATTAAAGATTTAATGAAGCGTAATCCAGATATGTCCTTAAAACAAGCAGAAGATCAAGCTTTAATAGAGTGGAGAGAAATAGCTGAAGAGTCTCAACAGTCTTCTGATCCTAGTAAAATATCTTCTCAGCAAGCTAGTGATGCCGGTCGTTTAATATTAGCGTTTCAAAATACACCTATGCAGTATGCTAGGTTGCAGAAAAGAGCTTTTCAAGATTTAGTAAATGGAAGAGGTGACGCTAAAAGTAATGTTAGTCGTATAGTTTATTATTCTATAGTACAAAGTTTAATATTTAATGCTTTACAACAAGGTTTATTTGCTTTAGGTATGGGTGACGCAGACGAAGACAAAAAGAACAAAAAATACTTTGATATATCTAATAGCATGATTGATACTCAACTAAGAGGTATAGGTATCGGTGGAGTAGCTTTAAGTACTGTTAAAAACTTTTTATTAGATCTATACGAAAGATCAGGTAGAAAACGACCAGAATATGTAGATGCTGTTTGGAAATTAACTCAGTTCTCTCCGCCAATTGGATCTAAAATATCTAGATTAAGATCAGCAGCTTGGAACGTTGATAGTAAGAAAAGAAGAGAAAAGATTATGGAGATGGGTCCTTTCGATATTGATAATCCAGCTTATGAATCAGCAGCTAAAGTTATATCAGCTGTTACTAATATTCCTCTTGATAGAGCTTTATCTAAATATGAAAATATAGACGCTGCTCTTAGCGAAGAAGCTGAATGGTGGCAAAGTATGGCAATGATAGGCGGTTGGCCTAAATGGCAAATAATGCCTGAAAAAGAATATGTTACTAAACGTAAACCTAAACGTACAGCATTAGATAAACAAGCAGAAAGACAAAAAGCGCTTAGTAAAGAAGTACAAGAGCGATTAAAATCACTTTAGGAACATAAAAAAATGGGCACCATACCCAAAGTTCCTGTAACCAGAAAGGGAGATGTAAGTCTCCCTTTTTTTATGTGATAGTATTGA
>TARA_R100001440_G_scaffold73727_2_pt1 | contig 10349 bp, 18 predicted proteins | sample TARA_R100001440 | Tara Oceans TARA_R100001440 (sample SAMEA2622112) | marine metagenome | biome: marine biome (ENVO:00000447); feature: surface water layer (ENVO:00002042); material: "saline water (ENVO:00002010), including plankton (ENVO:xxxxxxxx)" | depth 5 m
TTGTTTTATTACAAAACTCTCTAGCACTATTGCAAAAATTGTAGTTTCTGTCAAATTGATTAACTCTTCTATCGTGATTCAATCCTGTATAAGGGTCGATAGCGCAGACATCAGCGTCAGACTTTGCAAAGATGTTAAAGAGTTCAATATGACTGTAAAGTTTTCTATTGTCTATAAACTTAAAATATTGACTTATTTCTTTATTGTATTTTAATATCTCAAACTTATTTAAGTCTTTTAATTTTGTGCCTGTCCACATTTCAATGATGTCTCTTTTTAATTGTGAGGACTTATTTTCACCAGACCAAATAATGAATTTTAATTTATGTATTTTAGCAAGTGTTGTAAAATACCAAAGCAACCAAAACGTCTTCCCTACATTATCAAGGCCTAAACAAAGATTAAACTCTCCTCTTTTTAAAACTAAGTTCTCATCCAGTTTACAACCTATCTTAAGACCTTGCTTAATTTTACCGTCTTTGTAGTCATATAAATATTTAAGTGCGCTGTCGTCTTCTACTATCATTTTGTTAAAAGTTTTTTAACCTCATCAGATACTTTTAAGACGTTATCATTTTCATATTTATCTTTTATGTTCTTTTCTTTTCTTAATGCTTTAGCATTGCTTAAGCTATGCTTTCCGCCTTTTCTTCCTGACTCAACTCTTTTATTGTGTGCTTCTTTACGTTCTTTGTATTGTTTATCTAGCCAGTCAATAATAATATTTTTATTTTTTTGTTTAACTATTCCAACTTTTATTAGACTTTCATAATCGTCTGGAATTATTCTTTTGTATTGTTCAAATGGAACTTTACACTCTTTGCTCCAATAATAGCAGACTACTTTCATAAAAGAGCCTTGTTGTTTTAGGCTTAAGAAACTTATTGTTCCCGTTAGCCATTGATTTGGGTTGAATTTAAACCAAGGTAAATCTGTCATTGTTCTTTGTTTTAGTTTGTTTATAATTAGAAACATTTTAACTGCTCATATGCTGAAATTTTAAGTTTAGTTAAATCGTGTTTTTCAGGTTTAAAAAAATCTACTAGAAATTTGTCATTTGTTATATTATACTCATTTTCAATAAAGTCTTTAGGCTCTTTGCCGTATTTATTATTTTTTATTTCTTGAATATAAGAAATTCCATTAATTGTTTTAGCGTTTAAAAAATTATCGTCAATTTTAATTTCGCTTTTAACAATAAAACATTTTATAATTGAATTATCATTTAATTTTATATTGCTTAAGTTACTTAATTGTTTATATAAGTTTATACTACATTTATCATTTTTATTTTTATGATCAATTATAAAAGTATATTTTGTATTATATTTTGTAATTAAAGTATCAATATCCATTATAGTTCTTAATCTGTCTGAATTTATACTTAATAAAAAATTTAATTTATTGTTATGATATTTTTCATTATATTTCATTGTTATTTGTTTTAAATTTAAAATAATCTTGTTTGATTTTGTGCTACATTTTTCCAAGCATCAGCATTAAATGTAATAATGTGAATTTCATCTTCAAATTGTTTACCAATATATTTGTAAGATTTTGTAACACTTTCTTTTATAGTTTTTATACCTGTTTGAAATTTAATTATTCCTTCTTTAGCTTTTTTTAAAATATTTTTATTTGATTTTTTAATTTGTTCTACATTATTTGTTTCTCCACTTAAAATCCAGTATTTGGTATTTCTACTCATACCAATAAAAAGTGACGGATTACTTGTTTTAATATAAAGAGTTTGTTTGTTTTTTTTATACATTGAACCAAATATATTTAATATTTTAATTCCTATTCCTAAACCTTGAAAATCAGGCAAAACAACAAGTCTTGAGACTCTATAAGCGTTTTTTATTGTTCCACTAGGCATTGGTAAAATAGCAATAAAACCAACAGGCTTTTCATTCCATATTAATATAAAACATTTAGCCGATTTGTTTAAATCTTCTGTTAAATAATGATGTTGTTTGAATATATTCCAAGTTTCATATCTACATCGAAATATCTGTAATTTAATTTCTGGTCTTGATTGCCGAAGTAAGGAGGGCTTTTCAACCCTCCCTTTTAACGGTGAGTAAGTCCAATCTGGTAACAACCATTCCATTATGTCAAAATGACAACTTGCTAATATTATTTTTTTATTGTTTCTTCTTATATATTTTTGTAAAGCGTTACTCATAGCTTTTGCAACGTCTCTATCAACAACAGAAGTATATTCGTCAATTAGTATAGTTTCGTTTTCTTTTGCGTTTCCTACTTTGTAGGCTAATTCTGCTCTGTATTGTTCACCATTTGACAATGTATGAAAAGGTCTTAACCAAGTTGGAACAGAACTTAAACCCATTGAACTTAACAACATTGTTGCTTCGTTAGGTTCTAACCAATTAAAATTGCTTATTAAAGGTTTTTTATTACTAAAAACACATTTACTTAAATTTCCAAATTCTTTTAATAATGTAGTCTTTCCTGTTCCAGAACCTCCATAAATAACACCAATATTCCATTTAAATGTTTTACATTCAGAAAAATTTATTGGAATGTTTACAGATGTTTCTTCATTGTTTTGTATGTCAAAAGATTCATAAATGTAATTTGTATATTTATCGTTAATTATTTTACTTGATTTTTTTATATATTTCATTAGTTATTTTTTTTTAAATTATTAACGTAAAAGTCTTTTTCTTCTTTGCTTATGTCTTCCCATTTGTAAACAGGAGTGGAACCGTAGTCCCACTCGTTATTATAATAAGCCTCTCTTTTGTAGTTTGGTATTGGTTTTACTGGTACAGGCTTATAAAGTTGACATAAATAAATAGAATCAAGTTCCCATTGTTCTGCTAATTCTGGTATTGTATAACCCTCAATTAACAATTCTTGTATAAGACTCGAAAACCATTCCGAACTTCTTTTTATTGAACTCATCTATTATCTGTTTTAACTTAAAAGGGTAAATCGTTAGACGACTCCCAGGAGTCTGACTCTTGCTTTACAGGCTGTGCTTGACTTTCTGTATCAGGCTTCCAAGTATCAACAGAAACAGCAACGTTTTTTCCGTATTGGTCTGCTTCGTCTTTTACGTTTATGTTTAATTTAATAAATTTATTTCCATTATACTCTTGAATGTAATCTTTAATTTTAGACGGGTTAATTGTTACTTTTAACCATTTTTCGTTCATTGTCTTACCGCTTCCACAGTAGATTGTTTTTTCTTTTTCCATTTTTATTTGTTTTTATTTGTTATTGTAATATCCATTGTTAAGTCGTTCTTCTACGAGTCTATCATATGCCTCGTCAATTAAGTCAAAAAAGTCTCTTGGCTCTTCGTTTTCGTCTTCCATAGTTTATTTATTTAGGTTTGTTTTTATGTATTCTCTACAGTCTATAACTCTTTTATAGATGTTTTCAATAACAGCGTCATCTCTTTCAATGTTAAACACTTTTATTCTATATTTAGAATCTATATGACTATACTTATAATAATTGCTAAAAGACTCATAATTGTCTGAGTTACTAAACTTATATTCTCGCTCAATTAATTTGTCAGGCGTGTCCATAAGTGTGTAAATTAATTTATAATTATCTAATCCTGTCAAAGCCATATATCCCTGAGCTTGGTAAAAATATGCTTTATTTGGTATAGCGTCAAAGAACAAAGGAAAGCTATAACAATCCCAACTGTTTTTAACGTCAATTATATGGTCTGTAAGTATTGCGTCAGGAGTTCCAGTTAAAAAGTCGTTTTCAAAACTCTTTTCATTTTTAATTAGTTCGTCATAACCTAAGTTTTCAGCAACATAATTAAGTGACTCTTGTTCGACTTGATTTCCTTTATCTATGTATTTACTACTAAACTCTTTTTTACGTCCATAGATTTGTTCTTTTAGCCAGTCTTGACAATAAGACTTTGTTGTCTTAGATATTGTTTCAGTCTTCATTGCTGGGTTAGTCATTATTTGACCTATTGCCGAGCATCTTATTTTAAATTCTTTCATTGTTTTCTTTTAAAATCGTCTGACTCGTCTTCGCCAAATACGCCTAAACTGTAAAGTCCTGATAATTTTAAGACAACTCTTGACATTGCTCTCTTCTCAGCGATTGCAACAGGATAAGCATTTCTGTTGTTGTCTGGACTTGCTTCGCCGTATGTCTCTATAATAACATCATTAAGTTGTCCGACTGCTTTTATAACGCAAGTTTTACGTTCTGGACTATAATGTTTTAAATCGTATTCTATTTTAATATTAAGATTCGCTTGAATTTTATCGATTCCTGACCTCGTTATTATTTGATAATGAGGATGTTTAAACGTATCTTCAACGTTTAAGTTGTACTCTATAAAGAGACGGTTTAGTTGTTCTTTTCGTGTCATAATTTTTGATTTTAACTATTGATTTTTTTATTGTTTTAAGTCGTTTAGGAAAGTAATTATAATTAATTAATTTTAATTTATAATCTATCTCGTTAAAAATTTCTAGATATTCCTCAAATCGTTCTTTGTGTATTATTATGTCTTTGCGACTAGGTGTCCAGGTGTTTGAACTTAACAATCTTTTGTTGTAATTTATTCTTATTACTAAAAGTCTGAGTTCATTATATAAGTCTTTGGACGCTTCAAAGCGTTCCCACTCTTCTAAATATTCACTATAATTATTCCAACTCATAGCAGTTCTTTTACTTTGTTAATAATGTTATAAAGTTCATCAAACTCGCCTGTGTCAACAATTAAATGGTAATTAGTCTGAAAGCTAGTAAACTCAATTACTGTTGGATTGCCTTCTCTATTGTCGATTGATACTTTGACGTCTGTATTGTCGTCTTTAAATTGATAAGTTCTCTTTGTTGCTGTTGCTTCCATTTTTTTTATTATTATGTTTTTTAACAAAATCTTTCATAAAGTCTACAATAGTAGAAGAATAACTAAACTCCCACCAAGAAACAATACCTTCTTTTTTAGCTTTTTCTTGAAGTTCTTTGTGTATGTCTACAAACTCCTGAACTAGTTCTTTATCTTCATTTTTAATAGAGAATGTTTTAACTCCTTTTAACTGTTTCATTTTTTAAATATTAGTTATTAAATAAAATAAAATTTTGTAACTCAAATAAAAGGCAGTTACAATGCCCATAATATTAAATATTTCTTTTTTCATTATAAAATATAGCAGTTAAGGCAGTAAATTCTAATATTAATTTTTTCATAGTTTAGTTAATTATTTTTTAAATTGATTATAAATTTTAACTGCATGCTCTTTATCTTGAGCATTAATTGAATTACCTGTGCTTTTACCATTTTTATAAAGTTCAAACCACATGAACCCCATATAATCTTTGTTACTTCTTTGAACTGCTTTAATCATAATTTTAGTTGTTTTAAGTTTATGTTTGTAAATATATATATAAATACAATACAAATTACATTTTACTATAACTTTTTTTAAAAAAAAATTAAGCTACTTTGAGAAAATAATTAGAAAAAATGTGTAAATCTACAAATTTGACCTCCAGTAGGATGGTGTATAAAGCCTTCAATTGCAGGTAAATTAAGATAACCTTGTGAATGATGCCACGAGTCTGGAGGACTAGGCGAACGCATTGTCTCAACATTAACCGAGACAATATCGTTAGAGCGTTTAGAATGAAAGTGATGTAAATAAATATAGCGTCTGTTGCATTTTGCCCATAAATGAGGACACTCTGTTGCCATAATTAACGGTAAGTCGTTTGCTTTGCCTTTGTCGCCGTGACTAAAGCCGATTAAGTTATTTTCATAACCTATGTATTTGCGAGTAGCTGGAGAAACATCAAAAGAAACGTTTTTACAATTTTTAAAATGCGTCTCGATTAAATTTGACAAGTAAAAACCACTCTGGTAGTCGTGATTGGACGGACAAAAAACACAATGAACAGGAGCAACTTTCATTAACTTCTCTATAATATCAACATAAAGTCTTTTAGCCATTAAGAAAGACTCATACCACATTAAACCGTCAGACTCGACAAAAGTTCCTTTAGTTGTTTTGTTAGGTGTGTCATAATGTAAAATATCGTTACCTAGCACTAAACAAATTTTATTTAAAGGAAAGCCTTGAACCTTATCTAAAATTGATTTAACACCCGTTAAAACGCGAATAACAGCCTCTTGACTGTTGTATGTTTGCCCTGTCTCTAATTCAGACGCTACTTTGCCAATATGAACGTCAGCAGGGTCAATTACTAATAAATGATTGTTTAGTTTTTTAGTGTATTCTATTTTATCGTAGTTAGGAGCGTGGTCTTTAAAAGTCTTTAACATTTCGTCAAAGAACTTATTTTTGTCATCCTGTCTGTAAAGTGGATTTTTAAAGAATAATGACGAGTTTTTAGACTTAACCCATCCGTGTTTTATATCATTAGGACTAACGCCTTGTTGTTTAGCCTCTTCTTTTATTCTACGATACTCTAAAAGTATATCCTCTTCATCTTCTTTTAGACGATACCTAGTCGAGTTTCTACTCTTACTTTTTTTATTTTTCACTTTGTTTAACTCTTTTTAGCTCTTCCTCCAAAGTAAAAAGACACAATTGAAACTGCGACTCCTTCAACAAGTCCACAACTATGAATCATAAGTTCTTTATTGTGTTCTGGTATATTAATAAATACTATTGCAATAATTAAAAAGACAAAACTAACAAGCCCAATAACGCCTGTAATATTCATCATCCAGTCTATTCCTCCAACTTTTAAAATTTCAACTTCTCTTTTCCTTGCTGAATCTCTGTCTTGAACTTCTAAATTATATAACTCAACTGTTTGCTGGTGTATTTGTGCTTTCTCTTCAGGTGTTAAATCTGGGTCTGTGTCAACTAATTTTTTAACAACTCCCAAAATTCCTTTTTCTGGCAATAAATCGCCAACAACATCAAACACTTTAGGTGCTTTATTTTTTAAGAATTGTCCTAACTTACTGTCTTTTAATTTACTCATTTTATTTATTTTAAATCTTTTTCGTCTATTAAAGTATATGAGAAACTATTTCCCCAATATTTTTCTGCTTTTTTACATATATCAATAAACAACTCAAACTCATCTGAGTTCTGAAATACTTGACAACCCGCCGAATAACCGTCAACTGTTTTTCTTTCTCCCTCACTTGCTTTGTGTATATTAATACCGAAATATCCTGAAATAATTGTATTGTCTAGCATATCGTAATTTGTGTCTTTATCTTCGTCTCGATATACGTCAACTTTTCCGCCTGTTTGCACTAACGCTGTGTATGTGTAATGAGTTCCCAATTGCCAGACTCCTCTGTATTGATTAGGGACTAAAATAGCACAGCCTTTTGGATTCATTGGAGTCTCTAAGTATTTTAAACCTGGGAGTGTTGTAGCTTGAAACTCTAAAGAGTTCCACTTGCCTTTATACTTCCAAAACGTTGTTATAGTATCGTTAAATAAATTTGTTGTTGGATTTGACTCTCTAACGCCTACAATATTTAAATTAAAAGGCTTAACATCTGACTCATAGACTTTATAACCTTTTGACTTCATTGACGTTATTAAAGTGTTTAATTTACTCACGTGAGTTCCTTTTTCTTGTTGCTTTTGATTTTGCGTTTAATAAGAGTCTCTCTTCCATTCTAGCCAACTTCTCTCTCAACGCTGTGTTTTCAGTAATCAAACTATCGATTTTTGCTTCTAAGGTAGTAATTTTATCTTTAAGTTCTTCAATAACTTTAATTGAAAGACCGTCATTTCTTTTCTCTTTATCGGCTTTTATATCCATTCGTTTTTTTACGAGTTGCCAAATTTCTTTTATTCCTAACCCTCCAACGAGAGCAGTTATCGCCATTAGTAAGTTGTGGTCTTCCATTTTTATTTTATTTACCTTGTCCAACGTATTTCTTTTTCCATCCTTTTTGACCTTTTGAGGCGTTCTTGCTATGTATGCCAGGACGCTTCTTTTTAGGTTTGTATATTTTAGCAGTTAACCCTCTCATTATTCAGGCATTGGCTCAGACCATTCAGGGCTACTCATAAGAGTAAGTGCTTCTGAATGATTCATTTTATCACCTACTATTGGCAATGCTCCACTTGTTACATAACTTGGTTCTGTAATGTATGAAAGCAACCCTTGAGTGTTTGCTAAGTTTCTACGCATTGTTTGTGCAGATGTTTGATTTACCTGTGAAAAGTCAACTTTTGAAGTTTCTGTTAATTCTATTACTATGTATGTTGCCATTTTATTTTTATTTTAATATTTATGTTGGTACTGATGTTGATTTAGCTAAAACGCTCATTGAATATGATACGGCATTATTTTCAGAATACGGACTGTTGCCTGTTCTGTTTGTGCCTGATGACATACCTGAAGATGTTCCACTTCCTGTGGCTCCTACTCCGTCAACTAAATCTGATTGTGTCATATTTGCTGAAGTTCCGTTGTTAGTTCCTATCTCATCCAATACAGTCCAGTTTGTGCCATCAAATGATGAATTTACACTTCCTAACCTCCACCAAGATACTGGTGTTACTTCAAAAGTGTTTAAGTCAAAAGGTTTGCCTTCATTGTAAAGTGTTTTTACTTGCGTTGCTGATAATGCTGAATTATAAATTGATAGATTACTCATTTCACCTTCAAACTCATATGTATTCAATTTTCCAATAACTAAATCACCACCACCAGACGGGATTGAAGCAGGAATAGAACCTACTGAATTGAAAGCAACATAATTACCATCAGCATATACTTTTAATCTATCTGCATCAGTCGCACCACTTCCGTCATAAACAATTGCAAGATGCAACCATTTTTCTTGTCCAAGTGTTCCGAATTTATTTAATGACCACGTACCTGCAATGTTACTAAATGAACTACCTATATTTACATAAAATTGACCTCCACTTCCCGCCCAAAAATAAGCTCCAAAATTATCAGAACTACTTAAATCAGAAATACCACCTCTTTGGTCTAATGATGCGGGATTAATCCAAACAGAATACGTTAAATTTGTATAGTTATCAACGTTTAAATTAGTACTAATAAAATCATCTGTTCCATCAAATGAAAGTGAAAAAGGGTCATAGGATTGGTTAATTATAAGGTCGGATTGCACAAGGTTTGAAGCAGTCATACCTGAAGATGTGCCAGTGTTTGAGTTACTTGATGCGTCAGGGATACTCCAATTAGAGCCATCAAAGGTTGCTGATGCGTCTAATTCCCACCATCCTTGTAAGTTGCTCCAAGAAGCAATATTTGGCGGTGTTCCGTAGTTATATAAAGATTCAACTGATTCTGTTCCTGTTGCTGGTAATGCTGTGTTAAACACTGAAACATTTGACATTTTGCCATTAATTGAATTTGAACCAACTCCATCAGCTTCAGAAATTAATGTATCTAAAATAGTATCATTTGTTGTTCCAACACCTGTTAAGGTTTCATTGAAACTTCCGTTTAAATATAAACTTACAGAATCTCCATTTCTTGTAAACGCTATATGAATCCAAGTGTTTGTATTAGTTAATATATTTCTTGCGTCTGTATTATCAAACTTCAAAGCTACCTGTGGATTACCTATTGAATAAGTTGTAAAATTAACTACACTTGAAAATCCTGTTGATATAAATACAAGGTAATCAAATTGATTTGTGCTTGAACCTATTGGAATTTGCGTTGTATCTTGGGTTTCATTATAATACCAGAAAGAAACAGTGTTTGTAGTACCTAAATTAATTGATGGTAGATTTATTACTGGGCCTAAAGAACCATCACTTTGAAATACATAATCTTTTTCTGCTGAATTTGGTGTTAAAAACTCCCCGTTAAATCCAGCATTTCCAAGTGGGTAATATGCCACAGGTTTTCTTCCATTTGTTATTGCCATAGGGTTGCCAATAGCTGAGCCAGTACCATACAGTTGAGTTACTTGTGAAGATGAAAGCGAGTAATCAAATATTGAAACCTCTGTGATTTTGCCATCCCACTCAAAACCAGATAAAGTTGAATTTTTTCCAATGGTAGTGTTATTACTTGTATAATTTATTGTTCCAGTTTTACTTGCACTACTTGCTTCTACACCATCTACATATAACTTCATAGTAGTTCCATCCCAAGTAGCGCAAACGTGAAACCATTGATTTAGTGTAGGTAAGGTTGTAGATATAGTTGACCAGCTACCTGTTTTTATACCAAATTGCAAAACACCACCAAAAACAAAAATACCATAATCAACACTTGCTCCTCTACCAATTACACTTCCATTAGATGTATCTGTTTTATATGCCCAAGCTGAAATACTTAAAGCAGTTGTAGAAGGTTTTAGGTTACCAACATCTACAAATTGTGAAGTTCCATCAAAATCCAAA
>TARA_R100001440_G_scaffold9040_1_pt1 | contig 10349 bp, 25 predicted proteins | sample TARA_R100001440 | Tara Oceans TARA_R100001440 (sample SAMEA2622112) | marine metagenome | biome: marine biome (ENVO:00000447); feature: surface water layer (ENVO:00002042); material: "saline water (ENVO:00002010), including plankton (ENVO:xxxxxxxx)" | depth 5 m
TCAAGGCCTTGATGTTGATCTCCATTTACCTCGCCTTGAGAGATTGGAGGGCACTAAGCTCCGTGATAAGTTGTGGGGCTGCTTCAACTCTACCCCCCTATATGGGGTAGGTGACCTAGTGTCCATACGAGGAACCGCTCCCACATTCTCGTCTTGGCGCCTTATCAGTTACAGTCACGATAAGTTCCGTGACGGTCTGCATGGCTATCAAGACCGTAAAGTTGCAAAGCCTTACAAGACAGCCCTAGTTGCCGAGGTTCTAAACGCTACGTTTGCCTGCCGTCAGATACACAAATCAAAAGGTAGCACCCGACTGTACAGGATTGTAGCATTTAGTGCAGGTCAGTCTGATGAGACTTGGGTTTGTGAAAGCGATATAAAACTGGTCAAATAGTGGAGGTAATATGCAAGTAGGTGATTTGGTAAAGAGCAACTATCCCGATATGCAGGGAGCCATGGGTATGATTATTGAAACTAGGTCCGTGACCTATTGGATGAGCGGAAGCACCCAGCAATACAAAATCGATTGGGTGGATAGAAACCGCCAGCCTATCGGTGTAATGTGGATGACTGCTGAGAAGTTGGAGCTACTATGCAGATAGGTGATTTGGTGATGCACACCGAGGACAGGAGGTTTGGAGTTATCACCAGAGCAGCCACCGACAGTTACCCATTTTTTGTTGTTGATTTTGTTGAGGGCGGCATGTGCCTGTGTTCCTCGCAATCGTTGATAAAAGTTTCATAAAAAAACTTGACAGATACTCCTACCGTGATACACTGTATATGTAACCAACAACAATGGAGAGACAATGACTGATTATTCAATCCCATTCAATGTCGCTGACCTATGCACATTCGGCCCTGAGCAGGAGTTTGGTATTGTGCAAGATATACTGACGGCACAGTTACCTGACTTTGCTATCGTAGTCCTGTATGTGCCTAATCCACACCCTGATGTGAGAGGTTTGCACACTAGACACGTTTATATGAGCCCGAAGCACGTCGGTGGCTGGAGACAGCATAGCTCAGGCGGTTTTCTATTGACCAACATTACCACGGGGGAAACATGGAAGTAGGCGACTTAGTAACATTGTCATCAAAGGGATGGTTCAACAAGGGCAACATTGAAGTCCGTGGAAAAGTGGGCGTTATTATCGAAATCGGAGGGCCGTGCAGGTACCCATACCAAATCAAATGGTTCAACGCCTCAAGACTTCATCACTCTCGTGGTCTGCTCAGAATGAAGAGGTATGAGATACGAAAAGTTTGAGAAAAGACTTGACAGATTATTTTATCGAGTTACATTGAATATACAAACAACAACCGCATAGCCTTGGAGGGCAAATGCAGATATATGATGCTAGAGGAAGTAGAAAAGGTACTAACGCTTGCAGCTATTGCAGGCAGCATGGTCACAATGTAACAAAATGTCCTCACGTTGCACCCGATTGGGCTTCATGGCAGCGTATGGAAGTTCCCCTGAAAGACCCTGATTGTTGGGTGCATAAGATGCCAACCAACAGATATGGTAGAAGCCACTATTATAAGATACCAAGGTATTGGGGTGAATGGTATCAAAATGCTGCGAATGCTCACGCCAAGCAGGAAGCAGCTAAGAAAAAATCTGAAACACCTCGGCAGCAACGTGGCCCGAGGAAGTGTGGGTTTTGCGGAGAAGAGGGTCACACTCGTAGAAACTGTGCAGAGCTACTGGTGTTCCGAGAGAAAGCAAACAGAGCTAATCAAGCAATCCGTCGATATGTATACGATACGGTGATTGCCGAGCATGGCATTGATAGGGGAGCTTTGATCAACCCTAGGCGACACGTTTATGATTGGCAAAATCGAAGATATGTTGAGGATGACGATGGTGTATGTACTGTGCTTAGAGTTGCTTGGGACAGTGTTAGTGTAACCATCGATAATGCAAACTTCCAGCTCGACCCAGATCTCAGAACATCACTGACTGTGACCTACCTAACCCCTGCCGGAACACAGAGAAACATGTCAATCGACATCAATGAAGCAATCACTGGTCCTCGACCAGAGCCGACAAGTCGATACCATACTCTCTCAAATAAAACTTGGATCAATCAGGTCATCTCGCCATCTCCCACACCCCTAGATGAGGAGTGGGTACGTGATGCAAGGCAAGATGCTTTTGACTGGTTATCCACAAAGCGAAGTAAAGAATGGCTAGAAAACAGCAAGCTGGTGGAAACTATTGAACGATGGGCAGCTAAATACAACAGTGAGGATGGGCAATGAACAACATTATCGGTAAACTATATCGCCACAAACAACACAATGATGAATACTGGGTAATCACGGAGAAGTTTGTTGCTGCTGGCACAGGCAGGCCATCTCTCAAACTGAGACTGACCAGCTCCAGCAGCAGACTAGGCAACGCAGCAACAGGGATTACTCACATATATGAGGATTGTCTGCATCACGAATATGAGGAAATCTAAACTTTTTTCTTGACAAATCTTACTACCGTGATACACTACCTATGTAACCCAAACAAGGAGACACAATGCAAGTAGGAAGTTTAGTCAGATACCAGCACAAATACCCAGACGGTATGGAGGTAGACTGGATTGGAATAGTGATTGACTGTGAGATTGACAGCATTGGGAGGATTGTTCCTCATGTTCAATGGAGCAACGGAATGAAACAATGGAGATACGATATGAGGGATTTGGAGGTAGTATGCAAGTAGGCTCAGTTATTAGAGATGATATACTAGACAGGTTCGGTATCGTCGTCCTCTTGGACACTGATATGGTCAAAGTCACTTGGAGCGATGGGGATTCCCATTGGGCTTGGGTGCATCATTTGGAGGTAATATGCGAGTAGGTGATTTAGTAAATGATGGGCTTGGTAACATTGGTATCATAACGGTGGCCAATAAAGACTTGCCGTTGCCCTATTTCGCACAGTTTTTCAATACCTATGATGGTTACGACATCACTGGCTGGTACACAGACGGAGACTTGGAGGTAGTAACATAATCTCAAAAAAACTTTATCTTTTTTCTTGACAGATACTCCTACCGTGATACACTGTATATGTAACCAACAACAACGGAGACAAAAATGCAAGTAGGTGATTTAGTGCAGATAGCCCCAGCGAGGAAAGAATGCTCAATAGGTATTATTCTAGAACAGGCCCCGACTAAGTTCCACGGTAAGCAGAGACTTTTAGTCCATTGGTTCAACCCTAACGGACTGGGTGTGCCATCGCTGGTTGCTTGGGAACACAGCGATAAACTGGAGGTAATATGCAAGTAGGGGATTTAGTTATTGATCTTTCACTGGACAGCACAGCAATCGGGATGATTGTCACTAATGGGTTCTATACAAACATTGGAACTCCGTTTGACTGGGGTGTTTTCTACTTCGTGACTGGAGACATACTGGGTGCGGATACCTATCATTTGGAGAGGATATGCAAGTAGGTTCATTAGTAAAGTTCAACGAAGAGCGTTTGCCCTATGTTCTCGGCCCCAGCAACGCAAAGCATTACAAGGGCAAGATAGGTATTATCATTGAAGCCAAGGATGACCACAAAGAACCGACCTCCAGCACACTGTTCAAGATACATATAGATGGAGAGAACCTTGAATGGTTCGTATGGCACGAGCTGGAGATGGTATGCAAGTAGGCGATTTAGTAAAACACAACTCTAAGCTCTATAGTGAGCCTTACTTGGGCATCGTACTCGATACGACCTGTGTGCAAGCTAATGTTTGCTGGTTCACTTCTCCGTCTGGTGATGCCTTTTCAAGCTGGGTGTACCTCCGTGCGCTCGAAGTCGTAGCATAATCTCAAAAAAACTTTATCTTTTTTCTTGACAAAGATCATAACCGTGATACATTACTAACATCAACGGAGGGAACAATGAAAAAGAAAAAAAATAAAAAAGTTCCAAAGCAACGTGACTGGCTCGTTGTTCACGCAAAAGGCCTGTCGGGGCGCAGGGGAGCCGGTTTTCATAAAGACCAGCGCAAAGAGCAACAGCGTCGAGCCTGCCGAGGTCAAGTAAGAAACTGAAAAAAACTTTACCTTTTTACTTGACAACCTTTTGATAACTAGTTACATTAGAGACATAACTCAAACAATCACAACAAACAAAAGAGGTGGCCAATGGCTATTGATTTCAAAACTATGCTAAACGTACTTCCTGCTATCACCGATGCTCGGTATCCTGTTCTTATCCGTGGTCGTCACGGTATTGGTAAATCTACTATCGTCTATCAGTATGCTGAAGAGCACAACCTCCCTGTGGTCGAGCGGCGAGCTTCTCAGATGACTGAGGGTGACCTACTTGGGCTGCCGAAAGTTGAGGGTAACGTCACCACTTGGCTTCCACCAGAATGGCTCGCAGAAGCCTGTAACAACGGCGTTATCCTGTTCCTCGACGAAGTTGATAGAGCTACTATGGAAGTCCGTCAAGGTATCTTCGAGCTTTGCGACAGCCGAAAGATTGCCGGTCAGCATCTGCACCCTGACACCCTTATCTTTGCTGCCGTCAATGGCGGTGAGCATGGCGCTCAGTATCAGGTTGGCGAAATGGACCCTGCCGAGCTTGACCGTTACACTGTGTTCGATGTTCAGCCAACAATCGAGGACTGGTTAGGTTGGGCCGATGGTACTGTATCTCAGGTTATCTGGGACTTCATCAACAACAACCACCAGCATCTTGAACATACCGATGATTACGAGCCAAACAAGGTCTATCCGTCTCGACGGTCTTGGGAGCGATTGGACAAAACACTCGCTGGTCTGGGTAAGATTGAAGCAAACGCAAGCCTGTATCATATTGCTAGTTCGTTTGTTGGCTTTGAAGCTGCCGTTGCATTCCGTGACTTTGTTGGTAACTACAAGTCTATCGTCACCCCGGAGGACATTATCGACGATGGCCGACACGATCTTGTTGTTGACTTCAAGATCAACGACCACAACGCTCTCATCGAGAGTATGGTACAGCAAAAGTGCTTCGACATCGAGCTAGACGAAAACCAGCTCAAAAATACTGCAACCTATATGGTTCAGCTCCCATCTGAGCTTGCTATGAACCTGTGGAAGCATATCACCAGCGGAGCTAAGGCCATCGAGAATGCCGGAGGTATTCACAAGTGTGACCTTGGTGACGATCTCCCAACCGTAAAAGAGTTTATGATGGAGGTGCTCGCTGCTAAGAAGTAAGCGACCCCACGGCCCCCGAGAAATCGGGGGTCAACTATTTTTTTCATTTTTTTATTTGACAAATGCCTAGAACCTGATACATTATCTATGTAACCAACAAACATTGGAGGTCAAATGACCGATAAGCAACCATTCGATTTGAACAAGGTAACATGGCAGTTGTTACAGAACGAGCCTTTCTTTGCTGCTCTTTCTCGTCGCATCCACAAGTCCTCTACTACCGCTATACCCACCGCTGGTGTACGTATCAACAAAGATACTGCCCAGTTTGAAATGGTGTATAACCCTGCTTTCTTCGAGGATCTCGAACCAGTAGAGCAGCGCGCTGTTCTGAAGCACGAGTTTTACCACCTCATCTTTCAGCACGTCACTGGCCGTCTCCCTCCGGAGGGTATGTCCAAAATGTGGAATGTGGCGACTGACCTTGCTATCAACAGCTTCATTGCTGAAGAGCTTCCGGAGGGTGGTTGCATCCCTGGCATTGAGCCATTCCAAGATTATCCACCTGAGATGTCAGCAGAATGGTATTTCTCAAAGCTCCAGAATGATGAGCAGTTCCAGCCAAAAGATGATGACGGTGATGGTCAAGGTCAAGGCCAAGGTGGTGGCGATGGTGAACCAACCGATGGCCAAGGCGGTTCTGGTGGCGGTCTACCTGATAGTCTGGATGACCACTCAGGCTGGGGTGACGTTGACCAAGAGACACGAGCTATGGCCGAGGAAAGGCTCAAAGATGCAGTCCGTAAAGCATCCCAAGAAGTCAACGAGGGCGGTCGTGGCTGGGGTTCAATCTCAGCATCCTGTCGCAAGCAAATCCAAGATATGGTTACCCCTCGCGTAAACTGGCGGTCTGTGCTTCGTTACTTCATCAAGACATCACAGCGAGCTAGTAAACGATCCACTGTTCGACGCATCAATAAGCGGTTCCCCTATATCCACTCAGGCAAAAAAGTCACTAGACAGGCGAAGATTGCGATCTCCATTGACCAATCGGGTTCGGTTTCTGACCAGATGCTTGCTACATTCTTCGCAGAGCTGGAGGGTTTGGCTAGATATGCTGAGTTCACAGTGGTTCCATTCGACACTGAGGTTGCCGAGGACAAGGTATATATCTGGAAAAAAGGTCAACGCAGAGAATGGGAGCGTGTGTCTTGCGGTGGTACAGATTTCGATGCACCGACCAAATGGGTCAATGAGCGACAGTTTGACGGTCACATCGTGCTCACCGATATGGAAGCTCCCAAGCCAGTACCGTCCAAATGTCAGCGTATGTGGATGACCACCCCAGAATGCAAAGACCGTCAGTATTTCCAAACGAGAGAGCGAGTTATCGCCATTGACTAAATGCGGTCATAAAAGCCCTTTAGACGTTAGTAAAGTCTACTGGGCTATCCATACCCTACCTGTAACCTTCTGTGCGCTCAGAGAGCGTTTATGGAGCTTTTATGAGCTGGTCAAGACACACTTTCACCGTTAGAACAACCACCGACCAACAGACCGTAACCCTACACAGCCTTGTGATATACCCTTTCGTCATCCACCGCAGGGTAAAAGAGGGCCGTGGCGGTCGATGGGTGGTGGATAATGCTAGGCAAACCAGAGGTTATGTTATCACCCACCTACTTACTGGTGCATCTGTCGCTCAGAGCAGAACATGGTCCTATCGTGGAGAGAGAGAGGTTCTAACAATGGTACAGGCAAGGCATCGCGCTATAGAGGTCGCAAAGGAGCTGACGGTTTATCCTGAGTTTCTCCTTTCAAACGTTGAGCTAGTACAGTCTGGGCCGAATAAAAACTCTATTAGGTCGCTGGTAAAGACTTTATGGGACTAGTAGAGGGAAAACTGTATCTGGTGAAGCGAGACAAACAGTACGTAATCGCGATGTTTACAGGCTTTGAGGATGGTAGACACCTAGGTGTGGATTGGCGATGGTCAATATGGCTCGGTCCTGACGGTATATTCCGCATCCCAGCTTCGGATACTTTTCTGACCTGCGCCGAGCTTGACTCGGAGGAAACGTAATAGTTGTTTTTTTTCTTTTTTTTTCTTGACAAATCCCAATAGGGTGATACATTACTAACACATTCAACAACAACATTGTCTTGGAGGACAAATGGCTAGAGTATCAAACGCACAAGTAATCAAAGCATTTCTTGCTGGCCGTGAAGCGCACAGCTTGAGCCTGACTTCTACTTTCTACCCCCAGATGGGTACACTAGCTCCGCGAGGTTTCCTGCGGTCTTACAACCAACTAATCGCTCGTTATGATGAGGGCTGTGGCTTCTTGGTTTTCGATTTTACCTCATCTGGTGAGTATATTTCACAAACAACCTCAAAGCACGTTGGGATGGTAAAAAGACAACTTCCAGCAAAGTGTGTCATGCACCCCACCCAAGCTAGACTTGGCGGTCTACTCGGAGATCAATAAAAAAGTTTATCTTTTTACTTGACAACCTAAAACAAACATATTACATTATCATTGTAACCATTCAACAACAACAACAACAAACTGGAGGTCACTATGACCATCAATAGCTTCATTCAACATTCAAATCGTTTCCGTGGTTCATTCGAGGTCGTTATCGAAAAGAAAGACAAGTCAGGTAATGTGTCGCGTGAGGTCGTGCCCTGTCACAATCTTGCATCCGCCCGAACTACCCTGCGCCAGCGCACCAAGTAGAGGTGATTTATGAGCGTAAAGCAGATAGCTAAAAAGCTCGATGAGATTGAGGACTACGGACTGTTTATGTTTATGTGGCAGTCCATCTCGGAGCTGCGCGACCCTAGCCTGATAAAGGCTTGTCGCCCAGCCGTCCTAGCTAGAATAAACTCAATGAGCGACACCCGAACAAGCCAGATATACCGAGACATTGATACTGTCGGTGGCCTGTTTGCCGATATAGTCGAGCGCAGACTAGAGATTGGCTTTGATGAGATCTTCCAGACCGAGCAGGAAGTATCAACTCCCAACTTGACCGTGATTGACGGTGGTCTAGCAAAATCTAAAGAAAAATAAGACTTTTTTCTTGACAAGCCCTGCTACCGTGATACGCTGTATATGTAATCAATAACGGAGATAATATGCAAGTCGGAGACTTAGTAATGCTACCCTCATCACAGGGGTACATTGCCGAGCACCCACATTTGAAACTCATCGGTATCGTGACCAAGAAATGGGGTAGACTAGTGAACTATCCCGATGGTGTCCGCGACCAAGAGTATGTGTGTGTGAGCTGGGCCAACGGTAATCAATGTGACTACAGGCCCGACTGGCTGGAGGTGCTATGCAAGTAGGAGATTTAGTAAAGTACAGGGCTGGTCGCCCCGAAATGATCGGTGTCGTAATGAAACTATGGACTGAAACGCTCGGCCAGAACTGGGCACAAAAGAAGTATCAAATGTGCAAAATCTACTGGAATGACCATTCAATGGGGTTTGTGCGACAAAAGAATGTGGAGGTGATTGATGGATAACATCGAGATTGGCGACTTAGTAAAACTTGGCCACATGGCATACGACTACAGCCCTAAACTTATCGGCATTGTGATGGACTATCGCGACCCCACCGAGGATGACGGAAGCGATTGCTCTCTCATCGGTATCCGACAGTATCTCATTCAATGGTGCAACGGAGAGCAATGGGAGGAGGAAGCCGAATATATCGAGGTCATTGAAAAAAAAGAAAAAAACTTTGCCTTTTGACTTGACAGTCTACTACCCCCGCGTTACATTACTAACATAATCAACAACAACATTGTCTTGGAGGACAAATGAATGCAGTAGTTTTACTTATCAGCTCACAAGATGAGAACAATGTAACAGTATGGTCAAGCGAAGAGGAAGCCAAGGCATCAGCCGTTGAGTACCTCGCCCATTATGCGGATGGCTCCGAGTGTGATACCGCCGACTGGGGTTATGACGATTATGTCGAGTTTGCCGAGCTGTTCTACCACATTCAAACTCAAATCTCATTCCATCTACTTCCAACCAAGGGGAGCGAATGATAGACAAAGACCGATTAGGTCGCCTCTTTGAGTTCATAACCCAAGAGTTTGTTTGCGGCCTAAACCGTCAGCACCTTGGTAAAAAGATAATCTGCTACAGGCACTGGAGGCCCGATGAGCAAATATATTCACCGTACAGGCACTGGTCCAAAATCCATTGATTGGTGGACCGTCCTAGCTTCGACACTGAGATAATCGAGGTCATTCAAAAAAAGAAAAAAAGTTTATCTTTTTCCTTGACAGCTTCCTACTACCTTGTTACATTATGAACATAACCAACAACAACGGAGCCACAATGAACCTTTTTGAATATATCGACAGTTGGGAGAAAGCCTTTGCCTTTTGGTTCTTCATAGTATGCTTAGCTTTCCTCGGTATTGTCCTAGGTATGGGTCTTGAAAAACTGGGCGCATACGTCTTTCAAGACCTCCTTTATCCACTACTAACAACCACCCGATAATCTGGAGGTAGCTATGCTCCACTATGATGGAATGACCCTGCACAATGTGACCCTGACCTTTACCGATGGTGAGGTGCTGGAGACACAGCTTTTCCTGAAAGATGACCAATCTCACGCGGAGCAGATGGACTGGCTCTACGGTAGGTTTCTTGTCTCTTACGAGACAACCAAGGCAACCGAGAAGTGGGTAACCCATAAGAAGCTCTCTCAGGATGCTAAGAGAAGCCAAGACCCGACTTGGGTATTGATGGCGACTACCCGACACTCTTTCAGTTTCTAAAAAAAAGTTTACCTTTTTTCTTGACAGCTAAAATATACCCTGTTACATTACTAGTGTAACCAACAACAAAGGAGAGACAGATGACTGTACTGATTGAAAATCTTTTCACCTACCGAGAGCGATTGACCAATGGTGCTCAATCATTTCTAGCAATCCAATCCAACGAGCCGTGGGCCGATGGTGTCCAAGACCTAGTCAATATTATCTGTGATACTTGGAAAGTTGAAGAGCAGGATCTCGTCGTCGCAATCCACGATGTGAAACATAACGCACCTGTCTGGGGCTGAAAAAAGTTTATCTTTTTCCTTGACAGCTGATACAGACCTTGTTACATTATTAGAGAACAACACAACAACGGAGAAACAATGAACTCATTCTATAGCGTGCTTGTGGC
>TARA_R100001440_G_scaffold61281_1_pt1 | contig 10342 bp, 19 predicted proteins | sample TARA_R100001440 | Tara Oceans TARA_R100001440 (sample SAMEA2622112) | marine metagenome | biome: marine biome (ENVO:00000447); feature: surface water layer (ENVO:00002042); material: "saline water (ENVO:00002010), including plankton (ENVO:xxxxxxxx)" | depth 5 m
TTCATTTATCTCTCCATTTTAGCTTTTATATATTTTAATTTCAGACCATCTAAATCATATATCATATCTGTGAACAGGTCTTCTATTTCTTCAGATACATTTTCATCAGCAGGTACAGGAAACTCTTCTGGGTCTACATCTACTGTTACGTTAATTCTAACTCGCATTAGGTTCTCGACCTTCTAACTGATTAATACGCATGTCAATATATCGTTTTGCTTTATTTAAATCTTCTATCTCGCTTGTATTTGACTTGTATCCTGCTCTCATTATATATTTAATTACATTACCCATCCAAAAAGGTAATTCATTATTCATTATAAATGATACAGGTTCTATAGCATAACGCTCATAGTGTTTAGGATTATTAACAGTAGCAACATCAGATTGTTTCATAGCTTGTTTCATATACTCCTCATGTCTTAAATTGTGAAAATCAATTGGCATTATGCACTCCCATCTGTTTTACTTTTAAAAGTTAAATTAATTATATTATCTTCACCACGTTCAATTATAACATCTTCATCATCTTCATAATCATCATCAAATATTTCAGGATAGTTTTCAAACGTGTATTCAAATATGGCTTTTTGAACTTTTGAATCTGTTTCCATAACAGGAATAGAACACAACATCATTTTTACAAATCTGTCAACACCCATGTATACATCTTTACCTACATTCTTTTTATTAGGTGTTAATACATCTATGTTAACTTCACCTGTCCATTTATTTTCTTTACTAAATGTGGGTGATATTTTTACTACAAAATCAGACATACTGTATTTCATTATGTAATTATCGTTCATTATCTTCTCCTCTGTACTTTTCGTTTTGGGAAAGCAATAAACTTTGGATGTTTGTTCTTACCCTTTTCCTCTAACCAACTCTCTGGTATAATTCTATCGTAATATTTAAAGTCATATTTGTCACACCATTGACTATATGAAGACTTAGCACCCTTACGTAATTTTCGTCTGCTGTTTTCAAAGACAAATCTTATATCTAATTTAGGATGTTGTTTCTTAATTGCAAGATGCTTACGTCTATCTAACGTAGTAAACATTCCTTTAGTTTCAATTATTATACCATTGTCCAGTATAAAATCAGGTGTATAAGTTCTGTAGGCTAGGTCTTCCCACTCAATTTTAATACTCTCATACTCAAATTTTATATTAAGTTTAGTAAGTCGTTCTGAGTTAGAAAGTTCTAGCCCACTTCTGTAGCCATACTTTCGTGCTACTCTAAATTGTTTATGATTAGGCAAGATTATTCCATCGTCCTAAAGGTATTGGATTAAACTGCTTGTAACCCATTGAACGTAGTTCTTCTTGAATTAACTTATCAGCTTCTTGCCTAGCTTGCAAAGCAGAACGTAAACCTGACATGCGTTTTTCTTGATACTCTTTACGTAATGCTTTTAACTCTTCTTCTTTAAGTTTTATTTCTTCTGACAATTGTTCTAAATCTTCCATCATCTATACTCCTGCGCTAGTTCTACATATTTTATAATCTTAGGTTGTTTAGCCTGAGATTTTACTGCAGGTAATTCCTGCAAGGTAGGCCAACATGCATATCTGTAATCACAAAACCCACACGTTGTACCTAAAACTTTATTGCCTGTAGGTTTACCTCTAAATGTTTCAACCTCTGCTTCAAAACATCTTTCAAACTTATTTATTTTTAACTTGCTATAAATATTTTGTATCTTATTAACTTCAGTTTCTACATCTATAGTATTTGCTGGTACATATTTAAAGTCACCATTTGCTTTGTTGATTACCCACCATCCACCTGCTTTTAATCCAGATGCTTTGGCATAACCTGCAAGCTGTCCTATGTATCCAAATGCATCACCATCTTTTAATGTATCAAAGGACTCAAACTTATGTTTAAAAGACCAATCCGATGCTGATTTAATATCATCAACTGAACCATCTATTGCAATATCATATGTTCCTTTAATTGATGCATCTTCTAAATCTAGTGCAACACTATCTGAATCTTTGTATTCAACACCTGCTTCTTTTAATAAGCCTTTAAATACTGCTTCAACAATATCACCAAGCAACATGTTCATAACAAATGTAGTTGGTTTTGGTAAGGCAGTTTCAGGTTTGTTCTTTTCAAACCATAACTGGCAATAAGGTCTGCCAACATTTGACATACGTAATCTAAAATCTTTTGATTTAGTATGCCCAAACTGTTTTACTATTGCATCATATACATCTTTTGAAATTTGAAAAGATGTTACATCTGATATACCACCCTTTCCATTTACAACTTTTTCTAAGTATTGATGTAAAGCAATCTCTGCTCTATGATTCATTAAGCATCCTCAACATCTGATACATCAACAAAACCTTCTACGTCAGGTTTGTTATGTTTGTTCCACTCAGATAAAACATATGCATTATGAGATTCAATGTTCTCCATAAAAGAAGTAAACAACTGTTGGTCATCATCACCAATCTCAATGGAGGATTTCATATCTAACTCAGGCACTGGAACAAAGTAAGAGTTACCTGTTGGTAAGTCTCTTTTTGCAGTGGTTAAGTTTATATTATGCAACATAGGTAAACGCTTCATCCTATTTAGTTTTGAAAACACACTACCCATATTTTTAAAACCTTCTTTAGTATCTACATCCCAAATACAAGGTATGTCTTTAACAGGATGTGAATCACCACTCTCAGTTATAGCATCTGACATAGTTACTACACCATATACAACACGTGTACGTTTAATAGAACGTAACAAGTCTTTAGTTTCTTGAGGCAACGCATCAAAATCTTCTATCCAACCAGAAGGTTTGCCACAATTAAAACCACCATTGGTATCTTTCAAATCTATATTAAAAGAATCTGCCATTAAAGTTTTAATATAATTATTATTATTTGGGTCATACTTTTGATACATGAAACGCTGAATAAAAGGTCTTAAAACAGCAGTCTCTGAATAAACTGTAGTACCATTTTGTAATTCAAAACCACCAGATAAAATTTCTGCTTTTACTATTTTACCATTTAGTTCAGTTTCACCATGTAAAGGTTTTTTATTTACTTTAAATCTAGCTAAAGAAGATTTAGATTCGCTATCTGTATCATACGCAATGCCCATCATTTTTGCCATTGCTGCATAGTCATCAGTATTTATTACTGCTAAGTTACCATTCATATATTTTACTCCTATCGTTAAAAAGTTTTGTAGTTATATCACACAATGTCTTTTGTGTCAAGCCAATTTTTACCTATTTTTGCTTCTAATAATAGAGGCACATTAAAGTCTATTTCCCACTTTGAATTAATCAAATCTATTAATTCTCTATTTGTTTTATTAATAACCTCTACTACACCTTTCTCTTCATCTGGATGAACATCTATTACTATACTATCGTGTACTGTATTTACAATACATGACTTAAAATTTTGTAGCAAAGTATGTATATGTATCATCGCTAAAGGAACTATATCTGCTGTAGCAAATCCTTGTACAGGATAGTTTTTTATGTTAGTAAAGTGTGTCACACTGCCATTAGGTCTGCGTTGTACCTTTGGAAAAGAATATTGTCTACCAGATGGCACTGTGATACACCTGTTAGTTAAAGCCTCTTCAGCCAATCGGGAATGCCATACCCCGATTTTCTCGTATTTTTCTGTGAAGTGTTCATAATATGCAGCTTCAGCAGACGTGCGTCCAAATCCTGTTGCTCCGTAAAGTGGCGCGAATGTATGTGCTTTTGCTTCTTGGCGACTCGTCTTCTGACCAGCGTTACTAATAACTTTGGCAGTGTAACTATGAACATCAAAACCTGTTTTAACTTCTTCAATTGCAACTCCATCTTGTGAAAGGAATGCTGCTACACGAAACTCAAGTTGTGCAAAGTCAGCTTCCATTATTTTACCATCTTCCCATCGTGATACAAACACTCTCTTAACAGGGAACGTACCACCTCTAGGCATGTTCTGCATATTAGGATTAGAACCTGACAACCTGCCAGTGGCAGTTCTATGTTGCATTAAGCTAACATGGAGCATACCATCTGGCTTAGTGAATGCTTCAATACCAGTTACATAAGTTGATATGTAAGATTCAACAGCATTTAACCTAATAACTTTTGACAGAAAAGATTCTGCTTTTGTCATACCTCTTGACTTAGCTTGCCTTTCTAAATGTTTTAAGCTATCTTTACCTGTACTAAATCCATTTGCACTAGCCCACTTAGAAGAGGGTGGCATAAACTTTAATCCTGCAACTTGTTTGGTACTGTTGTATATAAAACCATCTGCTTTACAAGCAATGCACTTATTATCTTTTGCATATGGTGTGCCATCTTTTTTAGTTTTACGAACATATCCTTTTCCATTACAGATATTACATTTTTCAGCCAGTGTTTTGTACACTACATCTGTTTGTAATCTGATTAAGTCTCGCCACTCTCTATCTCTCATGTATTCACCATACGAATTAGCCCACACATTTTTGTCTTGTGGTTTTCTTGAATACACTACCCAAGATAATTGTTCAGGACTACTTAAATTAATCTTAGTGTCTCCCATTAAATCTTGAGTTTCTTTATATAGTTCTTTTGTTAACTGTTCTTTTTCTTGTTCATACTCCTTTCTAACTTCTTGTAGTTTATTTAAATCAACTTTAATACCATTGATATACATATGTGATAGTACTTTACACAAAGAGTTAGTTAAATCTACTGTCTTAATAAGCGATGAATACTCTTTTGTATTTAACTTATTCCACTGTAAATCTGACAACTCTTGAGTAGCTTTTACATCAGTCATACAATATTCTTTTAATTCATCTACTGGTATCTCACTTGTTCTATAACCCTTATCATAGTATTGTTTAAGAGTATCTAACTTACGAGTTAAGTTGTGTCTTTCAGCACACGCTGATAAACTTAAACTTCCTTGTTTATCTCCACGTTGTAATACATACTCTACTAACATGGTATCCCATATAGGACCATCGTATTTAAAACCACACTCCCATAACCAAGCTAATTCAAATGATGCATTGTGACATATTAATACAGTAGCTTTATCTAACCACTCTTGAACAAAATCAAAACCTTTCGGAGTAGGTGAAGAAACATCATGGTCAAATACGTAACATTCTTTTTGACCTGTATCTGACATAAGACCAACCATTACTAAACAATTGTTTGCTTCAAAAGGATCAAGGTGTAGTTTACCATTTTTTTCTGACGTGTTTGTTTCTATATCAAGTGTTACTTTCATTAATTCTTTCCTCGTGTTTTTCTAAATAACTAATTGCATTTTTAAAAAATTGTTTATTTTCATTTCCTATTTTAGTATTACAGTTATGACACAACCAACCTTTAAAGGTATTAGTTTTATGGCAATGGTCTAGCACCCACACTTTTAATCTTATTTGTTTTTTTAAATATAATTCTTGCATAGTTTTTTCACAAATAGGACATTTATAATCTGGAGAGTGTGTGTAACTATGGACACTAGACCTAAACCAATTTGGAAGAGAAACATTTTCACCACAATAAGGATAAGGATATTGCTTTCTTAGTTTAGTTAGTATTCTTTTTTGTCCATTGTTACAAGACTTACACTTTCTTTTTATCTCTCCAGATTTTAATGCATTAAAATTTTCTTTAGGTTGTTCAACGCCACAGTTATTACAGACGTAACACTCTTCCATAAGTTATCTTTTTATATGTTGAAAATATACTTTGTCTCCAAGAGGAATTGCATACTCAGGATTAACTACATCCTGTTTACCTACATACTCCCACTTATATCCATTGTTCATATTTTCTTCTAGTTTATCTATAAATACTGCGCTCTCATTACTAAACAACGCTACTACTACTATTCCTAATATTGTTATCATACTCTATACCTTCCTGTTATATTATCAATGTTACATACTAATCTGCCATGCCAACCAGACAACTTGTTCTTCACAATGTTAATGTGTCTTTGTGGGTCATTGTTATCTGAGTTGCTACCGATTGCAGGATTTGCAGCAATCAATAACATCAAGTCAGCTTCAGCAGCTTTACCTGTTTTAGAACCTTCCATCATACTTTGGTTCAATACTGTCTTACCTTCAGCATCTGCTGACAGTTGTGACATATAAAATATTGCACAGTTATACTCCTTTCCTATCTGTCGTGCATGTATTACGTTTGCTTTTAATGCTTCATCTTGTCTGGTATAACCATGCATCGTAGCAAACTTATCACCCATATCAAGAACTACGATGTCAGGTTTGTATTCCTTACAAACACTTTCAACCCAACTCATATTTCTACCTGTACTATCTTGGATAGTTAGATTAGGTATGCTTTCATATGCTTTCCTTCCTAATTCTCTATCCACTTTTAGTTCATCTTCTGAATAGTTTGAGGCAACAGATGCATATCTTCTGGCTACCCTATCATACTTCTCTTCATTAACAAGCACCAAACATTTTGCTCCTTGCTGAAGAAAACCTTTCGGACCTGCTAATATACTAGCGTGAAAAGAAGTCTTGCCTGTATTAGGTCTAGCACCTACCTCAATTAACATACCTGAATTAATACCTGCTACAACTTGTGCTATGGTAGGTAGATTAAATTTCCAACGAGAGTGTTCCTCAAGCATATCCATAATTGTATCGTATGATGTATCATTCCATTCTACTTTTACAGTAGGTGTAAAATCTTCATTGTATTTATTTAATAAGTCATTTAAAGGTTGCAGAGTGGTGATGTCACCATTTGATAGGTCTACTGCCAAGTTAACTAGTTCATCGCCTACATGCTTACGAAACAGCTTAGAAAGCACATCATTTGCTACATCAGTACCCATAGGTTGTTCATTCTTTATGGAATGAAAGAGTGCGTCATACTGATGCATCTGTGCAGTAGTAAGAGATGGATTCTCAGATATAAAATACATCTGTACTTCCTCTGGTAATACATCTCTTCTATATCTTTCAACCATGCAATCAATAGTTCTTTTAATCTTTTTACCATCAGCAGAGAACAATGCTTCAGGACATCTATCACCTTTGTGATTGTCATAAAAATCTTTGTTCATTAAGGTACGTAATAAAACATTTTCCATTACACACCACCTAACTGTATCATCATATCTATGTCATCCTTTACTTTATACTTTAAATCATTCTTTAAATTCAACACCTTAGAGTTTTCTATCTCTTTACTAATCTTAATAGACTTTGTTAAAGCATCTGGGTCAAGTGCTATTAGCACAGTTGAGAACTGTGAAAGTATCTGTTTATGTGTATCGAACAAACTAGTTCCAAGCAATGCAACCCCAACAAAACCTTCAACATTACCTGCCACTACAGCACTAACACAGTCCTCAACCACAACTGCGACATCACCAGAGCCATAACGATATGGGAAAGGAGAGAAACCATATCGCTTCCACTTAGGTTGTCGCCATGCTGCCAACGCTCTACCAGTAGCATCGACAGGAACACCATCATACATTACAGGGAATACAATTCTATCCTCACGTACATCATACAATAATCCATTCATTGCGTATGTTATATCCCACTTATGTAAGAAATCTAATACGTGTCCTCTATTTCTATGAGGAACAATGTAATCAGGCATAACAAAAATCTTTTCTTGTTTTTTACTTCTCCTATATTGGTCAACAGTTAAAATAGTTTTTTGATTTCCTTTCACATCACAACTAGCTTTGTAACAATTCCACATTAACTTACCCATGTCATTGGTTACAGTAAAAGTATTATATCCTTTACATACAGGACAATTAGTTCTAATAGTCTCACCAATACCAACATCTATATCATTTAATATATTTAACATATTATATATATTTCCTTTCTTGTCGGCATTTAATATTCATATATCACGATTTCGCCTAGCTGTCAAGGCATAATTTGCGCTGTCGTACGTATTTTTTATGTAAGGTTTAACAGATTGTGGATTAGCATGTCCTGTAACCGACATAATTTGTGCTATCCCGACTCCTGCTTCAACCATTTCTGTTGTTCCTGTCCTACGTAAGTCAGATAACCTTAGTTCAGATGGCAAACCTGCTTCATTTATCAATTCCCTAGAGAATTTTGACAGTTTAAAAATACTATAAGGTATAAACTTACCACCATAAGGATTAGGTCTAGGCACTACATACTCCTGAAAACCAAAATCATCATGTTGTTGAGTCAACATCTCAAGTAAGTCATCACTAATAGGTAAAAATACTTCTGCTCTTCTCTTACTTTGCTGTATTGAACATCTTTTCTTATCAAAATCTATGCTACTCCATGTAAGTAGTCTCATATCACCCACACGTTGACACCATTCGTATGCCATCTGTGCTATTAATCCTATGTTGCGCCACTTATAATTACTGTATGCGTAACTTAACAAGTGTGTTACTTGGTCAGGTGTCCACACAACTTTTCTACTTTTGCTAGACCTTTTCTTAACTGCTGCAAAAGGATTTACAGGTATGTGTTCCATCCTAACTGCATAATTCATAACAACATTACATACTGCTATCATGTGATTAGCAGTTGGTACACCTGTACCACACCATTCATCATAAGCTAACTTACATTTTTTAGTTGTCAAAAAATTGACACTATCTAAATCTTCAAAATAGTTTACAACACATCTCAACATGTAATTATAATGTTGTTTAGTTTTGTCTCGTAAGTCTTTGTATTCAATAGAGTTTTTATACTCTTCTATAAAATCTTGTAACATCATAACCTACTCCTATATAAACTATAAAAAATACATATCCAAATATAGAGTATAACTAATTCTAACATTAGTCGCAACTCGATAGTCTTGCTACTTCAGTAACGTGCATACAAACACGTGGGTCATAATATGTATTCTTAATATAAGTCATGTAACCTTGTTTTGGGTATGTGTCAAAGTACATCTTAACTCTAGTGTCCATCTCTTCCTCAGATTCTGTTTGTATTCTAGTTATTATTAATGGGTTGCTCATTCACATCTCCTTTTACAATATCTGTATCTTCTTCATCTAATATACCTACCACTTGCTCTCGCCATGATTCATAACATCGCTCAAGTGAATCCACAATATCTAATAGTTCTTCATTCATGCTCACCTCCTGCATCTAAAAACTCCTGCATAAACGCATCAAGGCTATCTTCCTTTGCTACCTCTGTGTAGTGATGGTACATCTCATCATATGCAAAACGCAATAGTGTTTCCATATCCCAATCATCCACACATTTCATGCAAGTCTCAGCTATCTGGTCATCTGTATATCTACTCATGCTCACCTCCATTACCTCTGCCAAGTCCACCAAAGTATTGTGGTCTACGCTTGGCAGTTTCAAACATAGCCACAGTTATAAAGATACCTGCTAGTAATAGTGTGTGTATGATTGCACTAATACCAAAGGCAACAATAGAACCTAGATACATACTGAATATAATACACCACATCCAAGCTAATATTTGCATTATCATGTGCCTAGTATTTATATCAGGTATGTTAGATAGTGGGTTCTTTGCACTATCCATAATTAAATTATATACTTTTACCATAAAAACTTCTCCCAAAATGCTACTACAGTCATGTAAAATCCAATGGCAAATACAGACATGATAACAAACCTAAGTACATTGTCCATAGATGGGTCTGTCATCTCGTCTTTATTCATCCAAAATGTTAGTAATTTTTTTATCCATTCTTCTAATCTGTTCATTAGATATCTCCTGCTAAGTGGCATTTTATAACCATCTTATAATACTCATTATCATAAAATGATTCCCACATGTTTGCCATATACTCACATGCTTCTTGTGTCATTGGTTGCTGCAACACTATTTGATTGCCTATGTACAACCATTGTGAGCCATCATTTCCCCACATAGTTATTACTAATACAAATAATTCATTCATTTAATCCATCCTTGTTATATAGTGTCCATTCTTTGTAGGTATAGCTGTAATGGCGTATGGATAGAATATAACTTCACCCTCTCTTGTTTTCATCTTGGCTATATATTGTAAGTCCTCATCTTCTTCATGTGGACTACGATACACGTCATCTTCTTCTATTGTACCATTAAACTTATACAACCCATGTCCATACGTATCTCGTAAGTATTCAAACAATGTCTTACCTTCTGGTTGTAGTTGCCAATTTAGAACCCATATAGGTAGTAAGCCTAGCGTTTCTTTGATTGCTACATCGCCTAAGTATCCATACTCTTTTTTATTAACTTGTAATATTGTCATACTATTGTCCTTTCTATCATGTCTGCGTATAGTGTCATGCCAAAATCGTAGCCCTGCTTGTAGTAGTAGT
>TARA_R100001440_G_scaffold25074_3_pt1 | contig 10327 bp, 8 predicted proteins | sample TARA_R100001440 | Tara Oceans TARA_R100001440 (sample SAMEA2622112) | marine metagenome | biome: marine biome (ENVO:00000447); feature: surface water layer (ENVO:00002042); material: "saline water (ENVO:00002010), including plankton (ENVO:xxxxxxxx)" | depth 5 m
GCGATTGCCGCTTCAGCCGTTGCGATGTTGCCGCCGATAACCTGCACTTCAGGGAAACGCTTCTTGGTCCAGCTGACCCGGTCCAGAACACCTTTCGAATGCCCGTGAGCGGTGTCGATAACAATCACATCCACACCCGCTTCAACCAACGCCGATATGCGGGCTTCGGTGTCTCCACCGGTTCCCACTGCAGCGCCAACACGCAACCGACCCTGCTCATCCTTGCAAGCCAACGGATAGTCCTTGGCTTTCTGGATATCTTTTACTGTGATGAGGCCTCTCAGCTCAAACGCATCGTTTACCACCAGCACTTTCTCGATACGATGACGGTGCAGCAGGTTTTTAACCTCGTCGAGGCTCGCGCCCTCAGGGGCTGTCACCAGCTTTTCCTTTGGCGTCATGATCTCGGAAACCAGGGTGTCCAGACGGCCTTCAAAACGAATATCACGACCGGTCACAATGCCAACCAGATCGCGGCCGTCGACAACCGGCAGACCAGAAATATTGTTCGCAGAGGTAATATCCACCAGCTCACGCACCGTAGTGGAAGGCGATACGGTGATCGGATCCTTCACGACGCCGCTCTCGTATTTTTTGACCTTGCGCACCGCAGCGGCCTGCTGCTCGACACTCATGTTCTTGTGGATAATCCCGATGCCGCCTTCCTGTGCCATGGCAATAGCCAGTTCCGCACCGGTAACGGTATCCATCGCTGCTGACACCAGCGGAATGTTAAGGGTGATCCCTTTGGTTAACTGGGTTTCAAGGCTGACATCCTTGGGAAGAACTTCTGAATAACCTGGAACGAGGAGGACGTCATCAAATGTGAGGGCTTCTTCGGCAATACGCAGCATGGGACCCGCCTTTTTTGGAGCTAAGTGTTCGGAGGCAACGACAGAGTTGAAAGCAATTAACAAACCCATCCAGAATGGCGAGAATGTTTAAAGTTTTCAGATAAAACAAACGCCTCGGCCGCCTCAATGCCATCTGTGCATTGTAGATTCAACCAAGGCGTGTTTATCATCGCTTCCTTTAATCGATCTATTATAAAAGGGTGCAGGTAGACAGTAAACCTGCACTACAGAATGATATCGGTGCATGTTTTTGAAATTGCGCCTTTTTTATAGCCCCCGGTTCTCGGAAAACCCCTATATTTTATGGATATACCATCACCCAAACCCCGCGCACGTGCTCTTTCAGTCAGCGAACTGAATCATCAGGTACGGCATCTGCTGGAAGTCAGCTTTCTTCAGGTCTGGGTTGAGGGTGAGATTTCCAGTTTCTCCCGGCCTGCGTCCGGCCACTGGTATTTCACCCTGAAAGACGCCAAAAGCCAGGTTAAATGTGCCATGTTCCGCGGCAATAACCAGCGGGTTCGCACGCCCCCCAAAGAAGGTGATCAGATTCTTGTGCGGGGCAAGGTGACGCTTTATGAAAACCGCGGGGATTATCAGATTATCGCGGAAGCTATGGAACCTGCTGGGCTGGGCGTCCTTCAGCAGGCATTTGATGCACTCAAGTTGAAACTGCAATCCGAAGGCATGTTCGATGCCGAACGGAAGAAGCCTGTCCCCACATTGCCGAAGCATATCGGCGTTATCACATCGGCCACGGGCGCAGCGATCCACGATATTCTGACTGTCCTGAAACGCCGCTGCCCCGGAATCCCTGTGACACTGTATCCAGCGTCCGTTCAGGGGAATGCCGCTGCAGGGGAAATCATCAATGCGATTCAGGCAGCAGAGCGTCACGGTGTGGCGGATGTGTTGATTATCGGACGTGGCGGTGGCTCCCTCGAAGATCTCTGGCCATTCAATGAAGAAAAGGTGGCGCGCGCCATCGCTGCATGCTCGCTGCCCACAGTCAGCGCTGTGGGTCACGAGGTTGACTTCAGCATTGCCGATTTCGTCGCGGACTTCCGTGCCCCTACCCCATCCGCCGCTGCCGAGCATCTTGCGCCGGATCAATCCGCATGGATCCGGACGCTGGAGCAACAATCCAGCCGACTGGAAGGCATCACCCGACGCCTGCTCGCCCGGCTGCAGGAACAGGTTTCAGGTCTTGGCGGCAGACTTCGCGATCCGCGACGGGAGCTTCAAAACCACCATCAGCGGCTCGATGATCTGGAGAGCCGGTTAAAGTCCTCATTCGCTCAGCAACTGCAGGCCCGCTCGCAAACCCTGTCGCAACAACAGGTGCGACTGGCAAACCAGAGTCCCCGGCGACAATTGGCTGATAGCCGGAATCGTGTATCCCAGTTAAAAGAGCAGTTATTCCGAGAACTTCACTGGCAACTGAACGAGCAACGCGACCGCCTCGGCCATGCTGCACAGTCGCTCCAACTGGTCAGCCCGCTGGCGACACTCGGGCGCGGCTACGCCATTGTTAGCACGCGCCGTCAGCCGGTTATCCGCGATGCCAGCCGGCTCAAACCGGGCGATGAGATCAACGCGCGACTAGGTCACGGCAACATCGATGCAACCGTCACCGCTATCCACTCTTCGCTTCTCCCCTCGGACGACGACATCGAGCCATCATAAAACAGCTCAGGCATTCGCGGGCCTCTGACTATCTCGTTCAGAGGCTCCTTAGCCGTTGGTCTAGTAGCGACACCGTGACAACCCCCTAAAGTGAGAATAGCCATTCTCCCTCATAATCCTGACAACAATAGGGGCGGGTCCATGAGTTACAGTGAGGATTTCCAGCAGTCCGTCAACGCACCCGAACAGTTCTGGGCCGACAAGGCACGGATGATCGACTGGTATCACTTCCCGGAAAAAATACTCTCCAAAGATTCGAACGGTTACCATCAGTGGTTCGCCGACGGCAAACTGAACACCTGTGACCTGGCACTGGATACTCATGTGCGCAGCGGTCGCGGCGACCAGCTGGCACTGATTTATGATTCGCCGGTCACCGGCCAGCAGCAACGCTACAGCTACCGTGAACTCACCGATAAGGTGGCACAGTTCGCAGGCGCGCTGGACTCACTCAACGTACGCAAAGGTGATCGCGTCATCATTTACATGCCGATGATTCCCGAGGCGGTTATCGGCATGCTGGCGTGCGCACGTATCGGCGCAGTGCACTCTGTCGTATTCGGTGGTTTTGCGTCCCATGAACTGGCTGTGCGCATTGATGATGCCAAACCGAAAGCCATTCTGACCGCCTCCTGCGGTATCGAGATCCAGAAAGTCATCCCCTATAAACCGCTGGTCGACGCCGCCATTGATGAAGCCCGCCACAAACCGGATGCCTGTGTCGTATTCAGCCGCCCCCAGGCATCAGCAAACCTGTCTCCGGGGCGGGACCACGACTGGCAAACGCTCGCTTCCTCAGCCGCTCCGGTTGAACCCGTCCCTGTGCTCGCCACTGATCCTCTGTATATTCTCTATACCTCGGGCACTACCGGAAAACCCAAAGGCGTTGTCCGCGACAATGGCGGTCACGCGGTTGCGATGCGCTACAGCATGGAGCTGGTGTACGGTGCCAAGCCCGGCGACGTTTTCTGGGCTGCGTCCGACGTTGGCTGGGTGGTGGGCCATAGCTACATCGTATATGCCCCTCTTATTACCGGCTGCACCACGATTCTTTATGAGGGCAAGCCGGTAAAAACACCGGATGCCGGCGCCTTCTGGCGCGTATGCGATGAACACAAGGTCAATATTCTGTTCACTGCGCCCACAGCTTTTCGGGCGGTCCGAAAGGAAGACCCGGAAGCCGATGCCCTCGGTGATTACGATATCTCATCGTTGAAACGCATCCTGCTGGCCGGCGAACGCCTGGACCCACCGACTTATGACTGGCTCCGTGAGAAGACCAATCTGCCCATTCTCGATCACTGGTGGCAAACCGAAACGGGCTGGGCAATCTGCTGCAACCCTATCGGCATTGAGAACATGAAACTCAAACCCGGCTCTGCCACATTACCTTCGCCAGGTTTTGATGTCCGGATACTGGATTTCAGCGGCAAGCCGGTGCGACGGGGCGATCAGGGCCAGGTCGCGATCAAGCTACCGCTTCCACCCGGCTGCCTCAGCGGGGTTTGGGAAGATTCTGCGCGCTTTAAAAGCACTTACCTCGAGCCACTTCCCGGCTTTTACAGCTCGGGGGATGGCGGCTATATCGACGAGGATGACTACGTCTTTATCATGGGCCGTACCGACGATGTGATTAACGTGGCCGGCCACCGACTATCGACAGGTGAAATGGAAGAAGTGGTGGCGTCCCATCCTGCTATCGCAGAATGCTGTGTTGTCGGGGTGCAAGACGAGCTTCGAGGACAGGTTCCTGTAGGCCTGGTACTGCTCAAGGATGGCGCCACAATCGAACACGACGAACTCGAAGACGAGCTTGTCGAAATGGTGCGGGAACGGATTGGTGCGGTGGCCTGTTTCCGGCGGGCAATCATGGTGGAGCGCCTGCCCAAGACTCGGTCGGGCAAAATACTGCGGCGCGTTATTCGCAACATCGCCGACGGCGAAGACTATGCCATCCCCTCGACAATTGATGACCCCTCAATTCTCGACGATATTCAGGTGCGCTTCAGGCGATCCTGACCCTCAACTAAAAGCACCGGGAACGCGGTTGAAAGCCGCGCTTCCGGTGCTCCTCGAATATGCCCCTTCTATATGACGAGAGTGTCACCAAAGCTGAAAACTGCTTAATTAACGGGCATATGATTTTTTTTGACGCTTTTTGACCACCGTCTATACTCAAAATTGCTGTGAGGCAGCAGCGGTATTCTGTGAAAGCGTTACGAAAGCCAACCCGATTGGCTCTGCGTTTGTCCTTCCCCGGTACTCTCTGATTTCTCAGCACGCAGTTTTTCCGTGAGGAAATCTATAATCCCCAAAGGGAACACCATCAGGAATACAGGAAAGATTCATGTCTGAGATGAAAACCGGCCACGTGAAGTGGTTTAACGAATCCAAGGGCTTTGGCTTTATTGAACAGGAAGGCGGCAGCGACGTGTTCGTTCACTACAGTGCGATCACCTCTTCTGGCTTCCGCACGCTGGCCGAAGGTCAGCAGGTGCAGTTCTCCGTCACGCAGGGGCCCAAAGGCCCTCAGGCCGAGAACGTCACACCTGTCTGAACCGGCACCTCAGTCAACGCTTTCACGATGACTGAACAGCAAAAAGCCGACACCCTCCCGGGTGCCGGCTTTTTTGTTACTTCTGGAGTGCGCTTCAGGCCGGCGACCCTGCCTGTTTCTGGCCCGCATCCTGCCGTGATCCCACATGATGCGCCACTGCCGACAACAAGGCCTGCAAGGTCGCAGAAGTTGTATCCTCCGCCAGCGCAGCCGCGCTGTAGGGCTGACCGCCAACCTGGATGCGGATACAGGCCATGGCATTCGCCTTGGTACCTTCACCCAGCGCAAATTCATCGTAGGCCTCAACCGCAAGCGAGAACCCATGATGTGATTCAAGGCCTGCGGCAACCGCCTCGACAGCGCCCAACCCTTCGCCGGAGAGCTTCATCAGCTGATCCTGTCCATATTCAACGGTGGCGGTTACCCCGTCATCCGTGCGGTGCAGATCATACGTCCTCAAACACCACTCCGGCCGCACCGACAGGTAACGATCCTCGAACAGGCGGTGGATAGTGTCAGAGTCGACCTCACCGCCTTCAGCCTCAGCCGCCGACTGGACGACTTTGCTGAATTCGATCTGCAACCAACGGGGCAACGAGATGTTGTAGTCACGCTCGAGAACATAAGCGACACCGCCCTTGCCCGACTGGCTGTTAATCCGCACCACTTCTTCATAGCGGCGGCCAAGATCCCGCGGGTCGATAGGCAGATAGGCAATTTCCCACGGATCGCCCGCGCTGTAGGTGGACAAACACTTGCGAATGGCGTCCTGATGACTACCGGAAAATGCTGTAAAGACCAGTTCGCCCGCATAGGGATGGCGCGGATGAGTCTGGATTTCAGTACAGGCCTCCACCACATCGGTAATCTCTGCCATACCGGACAGATCCACCTTGGGGTCGATGCCTTGTGAATACAGGTTCATGGCCATAGTCACCAGATCCATATTACCGGTGCGTTCGCCATTACCCATCAACGTGCCCTCAACCCGGTCGGCACCGGCCATTACCGCCAATTCAGCGGCTGCAACACCACAGCCCCGGTCGTTGTGGGTGTGGACGCTGATCCGGATGTGCTCGCGATATCTGACCGTGTCACAGATCCATTCGATCTGATCTGCGAAAACGTTTGGGGTGGCCATTTCGACCGTGGCTGGCAGGTTGATTACCACCGGTTGGCCCTGATCCGGACGCCAGACATCGTTAACCGCATCAATGACGTCTGCCGCGAAATCCAGCTCGGTCCCGGTGAAACTCTCGGGTGAATACTGGAACGTCCACTGTGTACCCGGCTGCTTCTCCGCATGTGCCTTTACAATCCGTGCACCGTTAACGGCAATCTCGCGAATGCCGGCCCGGTCGAGCCCAAACACTTTTTCCCGCTGCACTGTCGATGTGGAATTGTAGACGTGAACGATAACGGCCTTCGCACCCTCAACGGCTTCGTAGGTGCGGGCTATCAGTTCGGGACGCGCTTGGGTCAATACCTGGATGTGGACATCATCCGGGATGCGGTTTTCATCAATCAATTTACGACAGAAATCAAAATCAGGCTGGCTGGCCGCCGGGAAGCCGATCTCGATTTCCTTGAATCCCAGTTTGACCAGCAGGTCGAACATTCTTGTTTTCTGCGCAACTGACATGGGCTTGACCAGCGCCTGGTTACCATCACGCAGGTCAACTGCACACCAGTCCGGCGCACGTTCGATAACCTTGTCCGGCCAGCGGCGATCTGTTTTCCGCACCGGTGTGAATGCAACGTATTTGCGATGATCAAATCCCATCTCTCAGGTCCTTATACAAGTCAGGTAAAGGTGCACATCAACGATATCACCAGTGTAAGCAACGCCACGCGCAATGTGTTTGCTAATTTTCTTTATTTTTATATTTTATTGGATGAAACTGCTAATAATTAATCAATAAGCAAAGAATACTGCCATGAAACCAGAAAAATTACTAAAACTCGATCGTGTAGACCGGCAAATCCTCGAGCAACTACAGCGCCACGGCGAGTTGAGTAACCAGGAACTGTCGGAACGAATCGGCCTGTCACCCTCACCCTGTTCCCGGCGTGTGCGGGCGCTGGAAGATGCCGGCATTATCGTTCGAAGAGTCACAATACTGGATCATAAAAAGCTGGGGCTGGCGCTGACTGCCATTATTCTGATCGGAATGGATCGCCACACACCTGAGCGGTTCGAAGCATTTGAGCAAGAGGTGGCGGACTATCCGGAAGTGCAGGAGTGCTATCTGATTACAGGCCAGGATGCCGATTACATGCTCAAGGTAGTGGTCCCCGACATGGACCACTACCACGAGTTTCTGCTGAACAAGATCACGCGAATCCAGGGGGTGAGCGGCGTGCACTCCAGTTTTGTGCTGCGACGCGTCATCGACAGCACGGCACTGCCGCTGGGTTACCTGTAAACGGGAAACGTCAGGTCAAGGCGGTGTTCCGCCGCTTTGATCAACCCAGATCAGTTCGTCCAGGGAGTAACCGGCGTCAGCGGCGACCTTCAGCATCTCGTCTTTGACGTCATCCGGCAGTTGTTTTTCCCGGGACAGGAGCCAGAGGTAGTCCTTGTCTGGTCCGGTGACCATTGAATATTGATAGTTGTCCTTATCGAGCAGCACGACCACATAGCTCGCATAAAACGGTCCCCAGAATGAGACCTTGAGATGCCCCACTTCCGGACCTTCAACAAATTTCGCCACGCCCTCGGCACGTTCCCACTCTTCCGAATCTGCGTTGTAGCCGGTGTTAACCACGCGAATATCGCCGTCGTCCCGCAACGTATATTCAGCCTGCACCTGCGACAACCCATCTTCGAAGGAATGCGGCAAACGGGCAACCTCGTACCAGGTGCCAAGATAGCGCTCAGCGTCAAAGCCATTCACCGGCGTTATATTCTCGGGCACCCCGGTACATGCCGTCAGCCAAACACTGGCACCCATGACGAAACCCAACCCAAGCCGTTTAAACGGATTCATGCTGCATCCTCCTTGCGTAATCAAGACAGGGAACCACTGCCCTTTTCGTTAACCAGAGAAAACAGATACGCACGCACCATACGCTTCAGTTCATCAACGAGTAGCACCGCCTCATCATCAGGCATGGTGACCGCCAGACGCAGCATGCTGCCGCAGGTGCGGGGCAGCATCAGGCTGGCAGACCGGCGTTCGGTTTCGCCAAGCTGTGGATACTGGCGCGCAAGGAAGCGATCAATGTCTTCGGCGTTTGAGTGCAACTCCCGAAGATCAAGCGCCTGCAATTCGGGCATGGCCTCGACGCCGGACCAGATTGCCTTGTAGGCCGGTTCATCGCGATAGAATTGATAATAGATGTCGAGCAACGTGTTGATGATTTCGACGGGCCCATCCTCCGATAACTGTTCGCGCAGGACTTGCTCGAGCTTTTCAACGTGTTGCTCGGCAATCGCGCGGACGATAGAGGATTTATTGGGGAAATAACGATATAGCGATGCCAACGACATTGATGAGCTGCGGGCAATGGCTGACATACTGGTGGCATCCACGCCATTATCGTTAATGATGTGTGTTGCGTGCGTGAGGATACTGTCTACCCGCTCGCGGCTGCGGGCCTGAACCGGCTTGCGGCGGATTGCAAGATTATCGCTGTCGCTCATTGTTCTACCTGGTCAGGAGATGGAGCCTGTCTTCGCGGTGTTACGCGGGCAGTGCATAGCTGCCCGTCACATGCGCAACAAGCTTTTCATCACTACCGGACAACAACCGCACTTCACAAAAGGCAAGACGGCGCCCCATCCGCAGAACAACAGCCTCGGCAACCAGATCGGCAGCGGCAGGCTTCTGCAAAAAATTAATATTAAGATTGCTGGTGACGGCCATTTCGACCCGCCCCAGCGAAGCCAGAATGGCAGCATACATACTCGCGTCCGCCAGAGCCATTTGAACCGGCCCGGACAGCGTCCCGCCGGGCCGAACCAGATGACTGGCAAACGGTACCCGCGCTCTGGCAAAACCATCCCTGACGACATCAACCCTGAAATCAATATCAACGGCCATGGGAACACCTTCCCTAATCAGCGTTTCTACTTCAATGGCATTGAGGGTCATGATGGTTACTCCTGAGCGCACAATATTCCCCCGGATACCAAACCCGACGGGTTTTGGCAGCATAAAGGAAACAGCAAAAGTTGCGTGGGTATCGGCTGTACCTGATCCCCTTGGCTCCGTACAATAACCGGCAGATGCGTTCCAGGAAACCTCTTCCGGTTGACCTGCTATGCTCGGCATGTGCGATTCACCGCAAAACTCGGTGGATACACCCGGGATGACCGAAGAACCTTCTCTAAATCCAAAGACTGACTGCACGGACTTAAACGATGCGCGCTAGCCGTTATCTGATTGCCACTCTGAAAGAAACACCTTCCGACGCCGAGATCATCAGCCATCAGCTGATGCTGCGCTCAGGCATGATCCGCAAACTGGCGTCCGGGCTTTATACCTGGCTGCCGATGGGCTTGAGGGTGCTACGCAAAGTTGAGCGTATTGTGCGCGAAGAGATGGACAAGAGTGGCGCCCAGGAAGTGCTGATGCCTGCCGTGCAGCCGGCCGAGCTATGGCAGGAATCGGGCCGCTGGGAACAGTATGGTGGCGAACTCTTGCGGATGAATGATCGCCACGGCCGCGACTTCTGCTTCGGGCCGACCCATGAGGAAGTGATCACCGATCTGGTTCGTAACGAGCTGAAGAGCTACAAAGAGCTGCCCGCCAATTTCTATCAGATTCAGACCAAGTTCCGCGATGAGCGCCGCCCCCGTTTTGGCATCATGCGCGCCCGGGAATTCCTGATGAAGGACGCTTACTCGTTCCATATCAGCCAGGACTCACTGGACGAAACCTATCAGGTGATGCACCAGACCTACTGCAACATCTTTGATCGTCTCGGTCTTGACTACCGCCCGGTTCAGGCCGATTCAGGCTCAATCGGCGGCAGTTCGTCCCACGAGTTCCATGTGCTGGCCTCCTCAGGCGAAGACGCGATTGCGTTCAGCTCAGGCGGCAAATACGCTGCCAACATCGAGAAGGCAGAAGCCGTCGCACCGGCGGGAGACCGCCCGTCTCCTTCTGCGGAGATGGCGTCAGTCGACACCCCTGATCAGCGTACAATTGCTGATATCTCGAACTTCCTGAAGGTCGATGCAAAGCAGACGGTGAAAACCCTGATCGTTAAAGGCGTGGCGGGT
>TARA_R100001440_G_scaffold12383_11_pt1 | contig 10325 bp, 6 predicted proteins | sample TARA_R100001440 | Tara Oceans TARA_R100001440 (sample SAMEA2622112) | marine metagenome | biome: marine biome (ENVO:00000447); feature: surface water layer (ENVO:00002042); material: "saline water (ENVO:00002010), including plankton (ENVO:xxxxxxxx)" | depth 5 m
AGAGCGCCTTATAAAGGACAAGTACGTCTTTGCCGTATTCACCTCACCTTCAGGTAATGGACTGAAAGTTTTGGTTAGAATTATTCAGGACCCGGACAACCACACCAACTACTTCAACGCACTGGAGAAGCACTTTAACTCTGACCATTTCGATAAGACGTGCAAGAACATAAGTAGGGTGTGCTATGAAAGCTTCGACCCACTCATATACATTAACGAAGACTCCTCGGTTTGGACCAAGGTCGAGGAGGCAGAGTACGTAGAGGTTGAGGCACAGCGCGACGCACCCACTATACCCATCACCGATGAGAACAAGGTCGTAGACATACTTCTCAAGTGGTGGACGAAGAAGTACGGTATGGTCGACGGGGAGCGCAACCAAAATCTGTATAAGCTGGCCATGGCATTCAACGACTTCGGCGTAAATCGCAGCCTTGCCTCTCACATACTCCGTCAGTTTGAGCAGCCTGACTTCAAGTCTCAAGAGATAGAGCGCACCTTGGCATCGGCTTACAGCAACACCGCCAACTTCGGTACGCGATACTACGAGGACTCGGACCGCATAAACAGCATCAAAGCACAGCTCAAGCGCGGCGTATCAAAAAAAGAAGTCCGCTCCCAACTCAAGGAGTCCAAGGTTGAGAGCGATGTAATTGATTCTGTCATAGAACGGGTAGAGAAAGAGAACGAGGAGCAGACATTTTGGACCAAGACTGAGAAGGGGGTCATCAAGATTATCCCTTTGGATTTCAAGACATTTCTTGAAGACAACGGGTTCTATAAGTATTGTCCCGAGGGGAGCAAGAACTATGTCTTCGTTAGGGTCACCAACAACCTCATCGACCACACCACGGAGAAGGAGATAAAGGACTTCATCCTCGGCTACCTCTTGGAGCACGACGACAAGACCATATACAACTTCTTCGCCGATGCGGTACGTTATTTCCGTGAGGAGTTCCTTACCCTTTTGGCTACGATAGACGTGTATTTTATGCAGGACACGGCCACCACTGCATACCTGTACTACAGGAACTGTGCGGTGCGGGTTACGCGTGACGAAGTGAAGAGCATAGACTACCTCGACCTCGGTGGGTACGTATGGAGCGACCACATCATAGACAGGCAGTTCGACTCGTGCGACTACAAAGGCTTCGACTACCAGAAGTTCATATCCAATATCTGTGGCAGCGATGCGTCCCGTACGCAAAGCATGGAGAGCACCATCGGATATATGCTTCACGGATACAAGAACCTAAGCTATTGCCCGGCTGTGATACTCAACGACGAGGTCATCAGCGACAACCCTGAGGGGGGCACCGGCAAGGGATTGTTCATGTCTGCGCTATCCAATATGAAGAAGCTGGTCGTCATCGACGGCAAGGCTTTTGCTTTCGAGCGCAGCTTCCCATACCAACTCGTAAGCGCTGACACTCAGTTGCTTTGCTTCGATGACGTGAAAAAAAACTTCGACTTCGAGCGGCTATTTAGCGTTGTTACAGAGGGGTTGACGTTGGAGAAGAAGAACAAGGACGCCATAAAGATTCCTTTCGAGAAATCCCCCAAGATTGGCATCACCACCAACTACGCTATCAAGGGTGCTGGCAACAGCTTCGCACGCAGGAAGTGGGAACTTGAGCTACACCAATACTACAGCAAGGGCTTCACCCCCATCGACGAATTCAAGAAGCACTTCTTTGCCGATTGGGACGACGAGGACTGGTGCAAGTTCGACAACTACATGGTCTCGTGCCTAAGTGGATACCTCGACACCGGCTTGGTAGAGAGTAAGTTCATCAACCTTGGTATCAGGCAGCTAAGTGCGGAGACGAGCCACGACTTTATAGAGTGGTGCGGCCTAGTCAACGGCGAGCAAAACAAAACCATTGAGCCCTACGTCAAGCTGTACAAGAAGGACGTATACCTAGACTTCGTGCAGGAGTACCCTGACTACGGACCTACGGCCAAGCAGAGCATCTCTCGCACCAAGTTCTACAAGTGGTTGGTGTCGTATTGCATGCACAAGTATGGCATAGCTCCGGAAGAGGGGCGCGATAGGCTGGGACGTTGGTTACGCATCCGCAATAAGCACGAGGGAGAACAGCAAAGCGAGATGACATGGAGCTAAGGAACTACCAGAAGCGCATCGTACACCGTGCCAAGCGCATCCTCGAGCAACACCGTTTCGTATACCTCGCTATGGAGGTGCGCACCGGGAAGACCCTCACCTCCCTGAGTATAGCGGAGGAGATGGGTGTAAACAGCGTCTTGTTCTTAACTAAGAAGAAGGCTCTTACAAGCATAAGTGAGGACGCCAAGATGCTCTGTCCCTCGTATGAATTCTTTGCCATCAACTACGAGAGCATGCACAAGCTCCCGAAAAAAAAGTGGGACCTTGTTATCCTCGATGAGGCGCATGGATTGGGGGCTTTCCCCAAGCCTAGCAAGCGAGCCAAGGACGTGCGGAACATAATCCGTGGTAGCTACGTCATCTTGCTTTCAGGCACGCCTACGCCAGAGTCATACAGCCAGATGTACCATCAGGTTTATGGCATCCCAAGCAATCCTTTTCGTAGTTATAAGAACTTCTACAGGTTCTGCGACGACTACGTTGACGTGAAGACGCAGATAGTAAACTCTCTGCCTATCAAGTTCTACAACAATGGGTTGCCGTCTATCCTTACGGCTATGCAGCCTTACATGATTAGCTTCAGCCAGCGAGAGGCCGGCTTCAAGAGCGACTTGCGGGAGCACATCTTGCGTGTCCCAATGGAGGGGCGGACGTACGATATGTGCAAGCGCTTGCGCAAAGACAGAGTTATAGATGGGAAGGACGAGGTTGTCTTAGCCGACACCCCGGTCAAGCTTATGCAGAAGCTACACCAGATGTACTCCGGCACCGTTAAGTTCGAGAGCGGCAAAGCCATGGTCTTCGACCACAGCAAAGCGCAGTTCATCTACGATAGGTTTTGTCGAGATAAGATTGGCATCTTTTATAAGTTCAAGGCTGAGCTAGAGGCGCTCAAGAACGTGTACGGCGATGAGCTTACCACGGAACTGAAGGAATTTGAGGAGGGCGACAAAAGCATAGCCCTACAGATTGTCAGTGGGCGGGAGGGCATCAGCCTGCGTCAGGCTTCAGCTTTGGTGTACTACAACATCGACTTCTCCGCCACAAGCTATTGGCAGTCTCGCGATAGGATGACGACCAAAGACAGAACCGAGAGTGATATCTATTGGGTCTTTGCTGAGAAGGGCATAGAATCGCAGGTATACAAGGCCGTTACCGAAAAGAAAGATTACACACTGAATCACTTCAAAAAATGGAATACAACAGAGATTTTAGACATGACCTGAAAGTAGGCCACAAGGGGGAGAGGTATCTGGCCGCCGTCCTTGAGGGCGCCACCATAGAGGTCAAGGCTGACAGTTGGATTGGCCGCACTAGAAAAATTGCAGTCGAGTACGAGAGCCGTGGAAAACCGTCCGGAATCGCCACTACTGAAGCCGACTACTGGTGCTTCATCTTCGATGGTAATGACGCCAAAAAAACATTCATCATGGTGGACACAGATAGGTTGAAATACATAGCTCGAGAGTATTTGAAGAAGGGGAGCATCAAGAAAATGGGAGACAAGAACAGCTCTACCGCCGTCCTTATCCCGTTGTGTGAATTCATGAGAATGGTATAGATGTTACCTTGTAGGTGGGATGACGGAACAGAAGATTCAGACACGCCGTATTAAGGAACTTGAAGAGCAGGGATACTATGTTATCAAGCTTATCAAGACCAACAAGAACGGTATCCCTGACCTCATTGCCATCCCACCTGATAGCGGAGTAATATTTTCTGAAGTCAAGAGACCCAAGGGAGTAGTGTCTAAGTTGCAGGAGTACAGGATGAAAGAGCTAAGGCAACATGGAATCGAGACCGAGGTATATCGAGGTTGATTCCTCGTACGAGTTGGACGAGGGGTTCGTTGATGGCGTTATGGAACTTAGCGCCCATCACCGCATCCGCGTCTTACGCCAAATAAATAGTGCCATCGAAGAATTGGAATACACGTATGACGATACCACTGTTGCCGGGGGTCGTGTGGGTTCCGAGGTCTTCTATCAATTCGAATACTTTAATATGGAGGGTTGGATTCCAGTCCTCATCGACTTTAATCTTGTTCAAGTCGACGACTACTTAGATATGCTTGTCGACAATAAACTAGTCATATCATGATTCCAGCAAAAGACCCTAAAGAAGTTCGCCGCCTTGCCGACATCTGTTTCACTGGCTTCGGCTCAGACGTATTTACCCGTTGCCGCAAGCGCAAGCACGTCGACGGACGCATCGCCTTCTCGCTCTTGCTTCGCGAGCAGGGCCTCGGATGCTCCGACATAGGTAGGATTCTAGACCGCAACCATGCTACTGTATTGCACTACTGGTCTCGCGGCGAGGCTCTTATGGAGACCGACAAAGTTTTCTTGAAGCGCTTCGTCAAGTGCCGAGAGGAATACTCTGGCAAGGAGCCGGTGTACTACTACTCTGCTCCGGAGCTACGCAAGAAGTTTATGGAGCTACGCAACGAGCGCAACAAGATGTTCGTTGAGCTTCAAGCATACAAGCAGCAAGCCAAGGAGGACCGCCACCTCGCGGACATCTTCAACGTTATCCGCTGGCGCACCAAGCGCGACAACGTGGAGCAAACCATGCACAAAATCAACAGGCTATACAACGGATTATGAAGTGCCCGCAGTGCCGTAAGAACATGATGTGGACTGGTGACCACGACTCCGACGAGGACGGTCACGAAGGAATCATGGTCTCATGGCGCTGCGTAAACGAAGAGTGCGAGATTCGCGGCGTCGACGTACACTGGGTTATCTAGGTCTCGGCGTTCCCGGAAGTGGGCGTTTCTTTTCCTTATCGAGGTCGTCATAAATCTTTCTCATGAACAGACGCCGCACATCCTTGTAGAATGGGATGAGACCAGCCATACCTAGGACCTCAAGACCGAACCTCACTTGCTCGTCCTTCCTGCGTTGGATAGCATCTGGCTTCACTTTATCGCTGTCGAAAGCCAGCTTCATACCGAGGACAGCGGTTTTAGCTGGAGGCCCATACGGCCCCGCCAAGCGCCCCACGGTGGTGGTCATCTTCTTGTACGGTGTTGAGCCCTCTCCAACATCAATGAGGGGGTATACGATTTGGTCTGAGTAGTCATACTCAAACCCCTCGTCCTCAAGGTATTGCTTGTTGACCAGCTCTATGCCCGTCGAGGCAAGACCCCGAACGATAGAGCCGTAGGCACGACCGAGAATCAGGGAGCTCAGTCCACCCACGACAGCCTTGAGCACCGTCTTATCTTCCTCGTCTTCATCATCGTCGAATCCAAACGCACGGTCTATCAGGGTTCTCAGGGTAGCCGTAATCATACCATATAGAACCATACGCGCTGTGGTAGCCCCGAGCAGGGCCACACCCTGCTTGCGGCTCATCGTACCGTTTCCGACAGCCGCATTGATTGCCGTACGCGCGGTGACGTATTCGAACACGAGGAAGCGAGTCATGTAGCTATTGATGAGCCTACCGAAGTTTTTCAACGGTGAGTTATTTGGACTGCGCAGTCCGCCAATGATTCCAAGGAAGGTGTTGTCGGTTGCACCGGTTCGAACCGAGACCGTGTCCGCCTCATCCCTTGAGGCTTCAATGGCCTCGCGGAACCTCTCTAGGTAAGCCTCGTCGTTGGCAGCAATCTTGTCGAAGTCGACCTCTTGGCCGGTCCGCGCCTTGAATTCATTCGCGAACGTACCAAACCAAACCGGCCGTGTCACCATCTTATCCGGAGCGGTAATCATCTTGTCGGCCAATTGCCCCACCTTGGCCTGACCATACCCTCCTGTATACGACCAGATTTGCTTGAGCTTATTGAGCACCGCATTGCTGACGTCGCTCTTGACGGGACCTGTGGTCTCCCGGAGGGAGTCTACCATACGGGATGACATCGCGTCTTCCTTGGGGTAGATACGCGTCGTCTGTACGCTGTTCACGTTTCGCAAGACATCGGAGCCGCGGGTAGCGGCAACCTTTCCGTACTTGGCCATGCCGTCGAAGAAGGCGCGTGGGCTGCTCATGGCGAACGCCACGTTGCTCAAATACTCCCCAACGACCCTACTCACATCGGGGAGAACAAGACGATAGCCCTGTCGCTTTGCCCACTCCAATGCTTTCTCACCCAACGAAGACGTAGTGTATGCCTGAACCAGAACGTCGGTAATGGTTTCGTTCGATGCATTCTTCAGGGCGTTTCGGAACTTGGCCGCGAGCCCCGTCATAGATGTGCCGTCGAGACGGTTGAGCAGCCGACTGTTTGTACGAACCGGCTCAGTAAAGTGGTAGTCAGTAAGGATGTACTTCGCCCCCCTTTTGGCTGACGCGAAGGGGTCGAAACTCACCGGCGGTGCGGCCGCGGCGGTTCGCTGCTCCAAGTTCTTTGCGCGAGTGGAGGGGCGCATGTTCCGCTTGGCTTGGTCGATAAGACCTTGCACTCCCCTCAATCCCGTTGCCTCCTGCGGCTTGAGTACCACGCGGTGGAAGTACTGCGAGAACGGACGGAACGGAACGCCACGAAGTACGCCAGCGACATAGGCGGCTTTGGGCGTAAGCTCGTTGTTGACCTTACGAATCTCTTTCGCCACCGCCTTCATCTCCGGGCTAAGCAGCTCTTCAATCTGCTTTACTGACTTACCGTCTATCTGGTCCCGGATGGACTGAAGGACATCGGCAGTAGCGTCGTTGTAGTACACGCCACCTGTTCCCGTCCGAGCTTTCTTGATGGTCTCGTCGAGCAGTGCCACGGCGGAGAAGACGCCAGACACCCCGGGGTTGGCCTCGAATTCCATCTGCATCATGTAAGCCCCGATAAGGAACTTGGCTCGCGTAACCTTGTTGGGGTTGCGCCCCAACGATTTGATGAGCTTCGCCTCCACCTCGTCTAGCCGCTCTTGTATCTCCAGTAGGTCGGCCTTGTACTGAGCGTTGGCTTGGGCAAGGTCTTTGAAATACGTGTTGTAGATGCGGTCGGTGGTGTAGTCACCCATAATCTGCCCGATGAATCGCAACGGGTTGCGCCGCACCAACCCCTCTACCGTGCTGGTCTCACCGAACAAGGCTCGAAGGCGAGAGAATGGTGGCAGCCGAGCCTCTTTCAACGCTCGCTCGGCGATAGCAGCTCGGTTGATGGCGGTCATCTGTTCCACCAAAACCTGTGCGTAGTGAGGCAAGAATCCGTTATCGATGTTGTCTGCTACCCGAAGCACGTTCTTGAGGTCAGCGTTAGACAGGCTCTCAATGGCCTCACTCTTCACCAACTCGTTGAACTTTCTGACCAATGTGTTCTCTTCCCGCATCGGGAACCGGCGGGAGATGGTGCCCAGTGCTTCTATCGAAGTGACCAACCTATCGCGCTCCTCCTTACGCCTAGACTCCTTCTCCTCCTCCGTCATCTTCGCTGCCTCACGCAACTCAGCGGCGTACTTCTTGAGCAGCTTGGCCTCATCTTCGGTTAGGTCACCCGCTTCAACCATCGCCTTTACGGTCTTGGCGAAGGTTTCTTTCTTGGGGTAGTTTTCGTACCTAGCCAGCAGCTCCTCCTTCATAGAGAGCTCTTGGTCTACGGCCTCCATAATCTCTGCGGTCACGTCAGAGACCATGGTCCTATCCGCGAGTTCTAGCACAGCCTTCCTTTCGGCCAGCATATTGACCAAGGCCGTGTACTTTTCGAACACCTCTTGAGGGATAGCCTCGGCGTTGATGTCCAAAAGCGTACGCAGCATAGGCACGATATCGGTGGCCACGCCAAGCGTCCCCTCTGCGTTCTTCAATGCTCGCTTCCGAGAGCGGTTGAGGCGATTTACCTCTTGCGCGTAGTCAGCATCAGCAAATACATTCGCTACGTAGTTGACGAAGTTCTCTACCTGAACGGGGTTGAACGGATTCATGGCCGCCATCTTCTTGATGATGGCCGTAGCCTGAGCTGGAGTGAGGGCCCCGCTTGCCTTTAGCTTGGCGATATCCTTTCCCACCTCACGCATAATCTCTCGTGAAGCAGCGGCCGTAGCCCGGGAGCTACGGGCCATGGCACGAATCTGGTCTACGAGCGCCTTCTTGTCTACGCTTGGTATACCGGCGTCAATCTTCAGCTTGATGACCGACGGGGCCGCTTTGATGCGCCGACCCATCTGCTTCTTTACCGCACGCTCCATCGCCTCCCGCCCCACATCGGATGCGTCCTTGTAGAACTTGGTGCCACGCAAGTACTTGAGTACGTCAGCCTCAATACGGTCGTTGACAGCCTTGGCTCGGGCGCCCTTGTTTGCAATGGCTTGGATGGAGGCGTCACCACGGGCCCGCTCTCGGGTACGCTGGATGATGCCTTGAATCTCGCGGTTGACACGAGCAGCCTTGGCGTCGTACTCGGCGAGGGCTTGCTCTGCCCCGGGGCGCACGGCGAGGATGGCCTTGTCGGAGAAGCCGCGCTCCTTGGCGAACTTAACCACGGCATAGGTAGAGAACCCCTCGGTGGAATCTCCAAGGTCGCTGCGCTGCTCACGCGCCGACAGACGGCTCGGAGGAATCATCCCCTCCGGGAAGTCTTGGTATTCGTCTTGGTACTGTTGCAGCTCCTGTTGCGCACGCTCCTCAGCCTCAGTACGCTCCAAGCTCTCTGCGGCCTGCGCCTCGCGCTGCTCTGCTTCGATGGCCTCTCGGTCGGCAATGAACGCCTCGTCGCTGGCAATGACGTCAGCAGGCTTGACCCGCTTGCCGTCTTCCACGATGTAGAACCTATCGTCGCGCTCTCCGAACTGCTCCACTCCGAAGCCAAACTTCTTCATGTACCCACGCAGCTCTGACGCCAACTTAGCATCGCCAATCAGACTTCCGTCCGGACGGAACTTATACCGACCCAACACCTCCGAGGCACGCTGCTCACGGGCCTTGGGCGCCTTCACATCGTAGATGACCGTGCCGTAGGTGGAGTTGTCCATGTCGCTACCGGGGGTGGCGTACACACCCTCATACCCGAGTGCTTTCATCACCACCGTGGACCGTGAGTCGACGTTACCCGGCTCATTGTATATCCGATTAGCCTCCGCCCTGAGCCGTATCCGTCTAGACTCTACATTACTGTTCCTTCGCTGCTGCGCCCGAATCATCTCGTCGGAGGCGTCTAGGTCTAGCTGTTCGTAAGCGTAGAACTCATCATACCGGCCCAAAGCCATGATGACACGAAAGAAGTCCGATTCACTAAACTCGTCTTCTGGATACTGAGTGAAGCCACCGCTAAAATTCTCACGGAATGTAGTATTGACCTCCCTCAACGCGTTATGCAGCTCCTTGCTTGCCGGAGCGAGGTTATAGTCTCGGATGTCTACGGCGGTGACGTCGCGGTCGTCATACTCTTCAGCCCGCTTCCTATCGGAGAAGAAGTACGCACCGGTACCGAAGTGTCCGGTACTGCGACCGCCGCTCATCATGCCTCGGGGCTCGGCCTTGGAGTCTACAGCTCCGGACCGGTATACAATGGTCGGACCCTCGGTGTCTACGCTTACCCTCTGCTCACGGGCCTTGGGCTTACCCTCCTTACGCTTGTCCAGCGCCTCGTCCACGGACATGGTACCGAGGTTGGACACGAACTCCTTGAGCTCGGCTCGCTTTGCCTTGGATGCCTTATCGGTCTTGCCCTTCAATCCGTCCAGCTCCCTTTTGGCCTCACGAGACAGTGTGTCTTTCCGCTCTCGCTCCTTCGACTCCTCTCGCTTGGTCAACTCCACCACGCTGATGCCCTCGACCTCGGCCTGTTTTTTGAGGTATTCTGCACGAGCTTTTTTCCGTTGCTCCTCAGTCATTCCCGGACGACCGACAAACTTCTTCTTTACGGGAGTCGGCTTAGATGGAGCTTTCTTCTTCGGAGCAGGCTTCGCAGCCGCCTTCTTTGCAGCCGGCTTGCGGCGTGACGTTGTCTTCTCTTTGACGGGTGCGACCTCGGCCTCGAGCTGTCGAATGTTTTCAGCGGTATCCTCAATGGCAAACTCAAGCATAGCGATGCCATTTTTCAGGTCCGCTTTCATCCTGTCTGTGGCGCCTATGTCATCTAGTTTTTGAAGTTCCCGCTTAGCTTGAGTCAACTTCTGCTGTAGACCTTGGAGCTGCTTTTTCTCCGAATCGATTCGTCCCTTCAGCTCGTCAACACGCTTCTTATTCTCAATTTCCTGTTGCCTAGCAATGAGACCTGCGTTGCCTTGCTCAGTCTCAGTCTCAGTCTCAGTCTCAGTCT
>TARA_R100001440_G_scaffold11919_5_pt1 | contig 10292 bp, 10 predicted proteins | sample TARA_R100001440 | Tara Oceans TARA_R100001440 (sample SAMEA2622112) | marine metagenome | biome: marine biome (ENVO:00000447); feature: surface water layer (ENVO:00002042); material: "saline water (ENVO:00002010), including plankton (ENVO:xxxxxxxx)" | depth 5 m
TTTCACGATGCAGGAGGCACTGGCATGCTGGCAAAACGCGTAATTCCTTGTCTGGATGTTCGTGACGGACAAGTGGTAAAAGGGGTTAAGTTCCGTAATCATGAAGTTATTGGTGACATTCAGCCGCTCGCTAAACGTTATGCGGAAAGCGGCGCCGATGAGTTAGTGTTCTATGACATTACAGCATCGGCTGACGGACGTACGGTAGACAAGTCCTGGGTGGAACGAGTAGCCCGCGAAATTAATATTCCATTCACTGTGGCCGGCGGCATCCGTTCGGTTGAGCAGGCACAGACCATGCTGTCTATGGGTGCGGATAAAATTTCCATTAACTCGCCGGCTCTGCTTAACCCGGACTTGATCAATACCCTGGTCGAAGAGTTTGGTCAGCAGTGCATTGTTATTGGCATCGACAGCTTTTATAACGAACAGTCTGATCAATATGAAGTCCACCAGTTTACCGGTGACGAGAGTAAGTCTCGTAAATCGGCCTGGCAAACGAAGGACTGGCTGCAGGAGGTTATCTCTCGCGGTGCCGGTGAAATTGTTCTGAATTGTATGAATCAGGACGGTGTTCGCCGGGGTTACGATATCGCTCAATTGTCAGCTTTACGTGAATACTGTTCTGTACCTTTAATCGCCTCTGGCGGCGCCGGCGAAATTCAGCATTTTGTCGATGCCTTTCAGCAAGCGAAAGTTGATGGCGCACTGGCAGCGTCGGTTTTTCATAAGAATATATTCAGTATTAGCGACGTAAAAGCCGCTATGGCAGCGAATAATGTTGCTGTTCGCCCTATAGAAGCGGTTCAGGAGACACAATGAGAATTAAGTTAGATATGATAGACCAGCTAGCCTGGGATAAAATGTCGGGGCTGCTACCCTGCACGGTGCAACACGCATTAACCGGTGAAATCCTGATGCAGGCCTATATGAACGCTGACGCTGTTAAAGAGAGTTTAGCAACTGGCAAAACAACGTTTTACAGCCGCAGTAAAGAGCGTTTATGGACTAAGGGCGAGAGCTCAAAAAACTACCTTCAGCTTGAAGGTATTTATTCAGACTGTGATAACGACGCATTACTGGTTCAGGCTCTGCCCGATGGCCCTACCTGCCACTTAGGTAACCGCAGCTGCTTTGCCGAAGCACCTAAACCTTTACTGCACGAGCTGGATGCGCTTATTGCCAGTCGCAAAGGCGCGGATGCCAGTAAAAGCTACACCGCCAGCTTGTTTACCAAAGGGTTAAAACGAGTTGCACAAAAAGTCGGAGAAGAAGGCGTTGAAGTTGCTCTGGCCGCAGCAACCGCCGATAAAGACGAGCTGGTTAATGAAAGTGCGGATTTACTTTATCACTTGCTGGTCGCGTTGCGAGCCAATGAGCTTAGCCTGGACGACGTGCTGGAGGTGTTAGCTGAGCGCCGCGGTTAAGCGGCACTGTTTAACTGCTCACGAAAGTGCTTACGCTCGTATCGACGGGATACGCGGCGTAAGCGCAATGACAACAGGACAGCTGCAACACTTAGACCGCTGATAAAACCTATCCAGAAACCTGCGGCCCCCATTGCCGGCACTACCCAGTCGGTACGCCCCAAAATAAAGCCCACACTTAGACCAAATGGCCAGTAGGAAATAAAAGCGAGGATCATCGGGTACTTGGTGTCTTTATAGCCACGAAGTGTACCTATAGAAATAGCCTGGAAAGTATCTGACACGGTGAATATAGCCGCCAGCCCCATAAGAGTGGCTGCTAAGTTAATGATGTCCTGGTCAGGTGTATAGAGGCTTGCCAACCAGCCTCCCCCCAAATACATGATAAGCCCATTAACCGTTGCGAATGCGCCACCAAACAGCATAGCGATTTTAAAGCTCAACATGGCATTTTTCGGGTCTCCTGCTCCCAACGCAAAGCCAACCCGTAACGTTACCGCCATAGAGATACTCAGCGGCACCATGTACACCAGCGAACTGATGTTCAGCGCAATTTGATGAGCAGAAACCACCGTTGGCCCCAAAGGAGCTATGAGTAAGGCTACGGCCGCAAACAAACTCACTTCAAAAAAAAGTGACATTGAAATAGGAAAACCGATACGAATAACGTAGGTGACATCGTCCCAGTTCGGACGATACCAGCGGCGCAGTAATCTTAACCGTTTGTAACGTTTGGCGGTAAAGGTATAAATGGCCATAGAGAGAGCCATACCCCACAGCACGATAGCGGTAGCAAGACCACAACCCGCACCACCAAGCTCCGGCATGCCAAATTCACCGTACACAAAGACATAGTTTGCCGGTATGTTGATCAGTAAGCCAATGAAGCCAATAATTAATGATGGCATGGTATTCGACATACCTTCGCAGAAATTTCTTAGTACTGCGTAAATAACAAAGCCAGGTATACCCCAGGCTATATAAAATAGGTAGTCCAGCGTAATAGCACGGAAGTCATCTTCCACTTCCATAATATCCAGTAACCATGGAGCGGAGGACATTCCAATTAAGGTAATGACACCGACAATGGCACACGCATACAAGCCCTGCTGCAATATATTGGCAACGCGCTTGTGCGAGTTAGAACCATCGAGATGAGAGATAATTGGCGCTAATGCCAACGCCAGACCGAACACCAATAACGTGGCGGGCACGAAAATACTTCCGCCGACAGACACGGCCGCCAGGTCAAGCGCGCCCTTGCGCCCTGCCATGACCGTGTCGACCACACTCATTAGCATTTGAGTGAGCTGGGCAACCAGAATGGGACCGGTCAGTTTGGCCAGTTTATGACATTCGTCTTTGTTATTGCTCCACCAGTTCACTCGTTCTTATTCTCTGGGTTAATGAGGTTGGTTGCGCAAAAAGCGCAGAATACGCTGGTTAACATCCGCCGGGTGAGTTAGTGGTCCCATATGCCCGGCAGTAACCGATTCTCTTGTAATATTAGGCAAAACCGTGGACAGAGCCTCGGCAACCGCCTTAGCACTACGCCGAGTGTGATCGCCCTGCAACAGCAGCAGGTTTTGAGCAACACCACTGTAGTCAGCCAGGCGCCTTGGTTCGTTAAGCAATGCATCAAAGTCCAGCGCTACTTTATCGGCCTGGGCAACCATTAACTGCTGAATTCGCTCAGGCAGTGCATCGAAATAACCGGCATCGTTCCAGTAGTCGACAAAAGTGCGAGTGCATTCTTTCGCGTCTCTGCCATGCATTGCCTGACTAATTTCCTGAATTTCCAGCATGCCCGGCGAGTCATCCGGTAGCACATGAAAGGCCACCGGCTCATAAACCACCACGTCGGCAATCTCAAACGGTTTTTCTAATGCCAGTTTTAGCGCAACGGCACCTCCGTATGAGTGCCCGACCAGCTGAATAGGCTGTTTCAGCCGCAGACTTTCTATTGCAGAAAGGATACGTGGCAACTCCTGTTCCAGCCGAAAGTTCGCCGTAAATTCAACTTTAGGCGCCTGCCCATAACCAAGGAGATCAACCGCAATAACAAAGTGGCTGCTCACTAAGTCCTTTAACAGAGCTCGCCACTGTGTACTGGCGCTCTGCGAGCTGTGCAACAAAATGACCGGAGGATTTTGCTGCTCGCCATATAAATGAATTCCGGGTTCTATTTCAGACATAACTTCACTTTAAGATAAACTGACACCAACAAACTGACCGATACCGTAACCAGCAGCTAATAGCAAAACGGCAAAAGTTGTTAATACACCAATGGTTCTTGGCAGGCTAACACCTACACTGCGGGTTAACCCAATGGCATGGCATAAACGAGCAATAACCAGCGCAATACCTAAGCCATGCAGTAAGCCTAAAGGCGCATTCTGAACTTCCATCATAGCAAATAGAATAAGAGCCAACGGCACATATTCAATAAAGTTGCCATGAATGCGAACGGCGGCTTTTAGATCCTGAGCTTCGCCGGTACCAATACCGACTCGGTGCTTCCAGCGTAAGCGTATAATACGCGCCGCCAGGGCAAGATAAATTAACGTTAAGACTCCGGCATAAAAACCGGTAATTGTAAGTTGTGATGTCACTTGCTGCCCCTTCTTTTTCTTTGTTAGTCGGCGTCATCAAAAAAGGCTCACCATGTGAGCCTTTTGCTAAACCTGTTATTTTCTAAGCAAGTCGCCAAGCTGCTCACTGACTTTGTCGACAGGCTGCGTACCATCAATTTTGTGGTACTCTGTTTTCCCTTCCTCAGACAGCTTCTGGTAGTACTCAACCAAAGGCTCTGTCTGCTCATGGTAAACCGACAAGCGTTTGCGAACCGTCTGCTCCTGATCGTCCGGACGAATCACCAGCTCTTCACCAGTTTCATCATCTTTACCATCTACCTTCGGAGGGTTGTGCTCAATATGATAAACACGACCTGATCCAGGGTGGACACGACGCCCACTCATACGATCAACGATAATTTCGTCCGGAACATCAAATTCCAGTACATAATCAATTTCAATACCGTTATCGCGCATTGCATCGGCTTGTGGAATGGTTCTTGGAAAACCATCGAGCAAAAAGCCGTTCTGGCAGTCCGGCTCGGCAATACGTTCTTTAACCAACTCAATGATGATATCGTCAGACACTAGTTGCCCGGCGTCCATCACTTGTTTGGCTTTTTTACCCAATTCCGAACCCGATTTTATTGCTGAACGCAGCATATCACCAGTGGAAATTTGAGGGATCCCAAAAGTGTTCATCAGAAACTGTGCCTGAGTTCCTTTTCCAGCTCCTGGGGCGCCTAACAAAATAATGCGCATAGAAAACCTCTTTGTATGATTCAAAAGTCTGCCCCGAACTTTACCCTGACGGGCGGGCTATTACAAGCTCAGAAAGACGCTGCGGGCAATGACTTACCCGCAGCAGAAGGTGCAAAATTAAGCGTTTAGCATTAATTTATTAAGGCGGGTGACAAAAGAGGCAGGGTCTTTCAGATTACCCCGTTCTGCCAAAGTAGCCTGGTCCAATAATACCTCGGCCCACTCTTTAAATGTGTCCTCGTCCTTAGTCAGCATCCGTTCTACCAGTGGATGCTCAGGGTTCACTTCAAAGATATACTTAGTTTCAGGAACCGCCTGTCCAGCAGCTTCCATCAACTTGGCCATCTGCGTGCTCATATCATTGTCATCGGTAATGATACAAGCTGGCGAGTCGGTTAACCGGTGAGTTACGCGAACCTTCTTCACTTTATCGCCTAATGCTTTTTCAAAACGCTCAAGGTTCGCTTTGAAGGCCTCTTCGGCTTTTTCCTGTTCAACCTTATCTTCCTCGTCGTCCAGTTCACCTAAGTCCAGATCACCACGAGTAACTGACTGCAATTGCTTCTCTTTAAACTCTGTCAGGTGGCTCATTAACCACTCATCGATACGCTCAGAAAGCAGTAAAACTTCAATGCCTTTCTTGTTGAAGATCTCCAGCGCAGGGTTGTTTCTGGCGGCTTCGTAGCTGTCGGCCACAATGTAGAAAATCTTATCCTGACCTTCTTTCATACGCTCAATGTAGTCATCCAGGCTGACTGACTGAACCGCGCCTTCATTGTGGGTCGAAGCAAAACGCAGGAGTTCAGCGATACGTTCACGGTTGGTATGATCTTCTGCCGGACCTTCCTTCAGAACGTTACCGAAAGTATCCCAGAACTGTTGATACTGTTCTTTATCGTCTTTTGCCAGCTTTTTCAGCATCTGCAGCACTTTTTTGGTACTGCCGTTCCGCATAGCACGGGTAATTTTATTGTCCTGCAGAATTTCACGTGAAACGTTCAGTGGTAAGTCGTTTGAATCGACCAGGCCACGCACAAAACGCAGATAAGTGGGCATTAACTGCTCAGCGTCATCCATAATGAATACGCGCTTCACATAAAGCTTAACACCGTGCTGCTGCTCACGGTTCCACAAGTCCCACGGAGCGCGTTTAGGAATATACAGTAAATTAGTATACTCGGTCGTGCCTTCAACTTTGTTGTGGCTCCATAAAAGTGGCTCATCAAAGTCATGTGCGACAGTCTTGTAAAACTCTTTGTATTCTTCGTCAGTAATTTCTGACTTCTCACGAGTCCAGAGTGCCTGGCCTGAGTTTACAGTTTCCCATTCGCCGGGTTGCCCTTCTACTTTGTTGCCTTCGTCGTCTTCTGACTCAGGTACCGGTTCTTTCCACATTTGAACCGGGATACTCAAGTGTTCTGAATATTTATTGATGATGCCACGCAGACGGTTTTCATCTAAGAATTCATCGGCATCGTCTTTCAGGTGCAGAATAATATCTGTGCCACGCCGGGCTTTATCAATGTCAGCAATTTCGAAATCACCCTCACCTTGCGAGCGCCATTCAACTCCGCGAGCGTCTTTATCTAATGCTGAACGAGTTCTTACGGTAACTTCATCGGCAACGATAAAGGCTGAATAGAAGCCAACACCAAACTGACCAATAAGCTTGCTGTCTTTTGCTTCGTCGCCGGACAATTGACCAAAGAATTCAGCGGTACCTGACTTGGCAATGGTTCCCAGGTTGTTCATGACATCGTCACGAGTCATGCCAACGCCATTGTCACTGATAGTGATGGTGCGGCTGTCTTTATCAACAGAAACCCGAACGTGCAGGTCGCTGTCGTCGCCATACAGCGAGTTATCGCTTAAGGCTTTAAAACGCAGTTTATCTGCTGCGTCAGACGCATTTGAGACCAGTTCGCGTAAGAAAATTTCTTTATTGGAATACAGAGAATGAATCATCAGATGAAGCAGCTGTTTTACTTCTGTCTGAAATCCATGTTTTTCCATTTGACCGGCTTCCGCCATAGTATATTTCTCCTGCTGTTATTACCTATGCCAATAACAATGGGGGCGCAGGAGATATTTTCAAGTCATCGGGAAAATTGTTTTCGACCGCTGAAAGCGTGACCTAAAGTCGTTTGGTCGACATAGCCCAACTCACCACCAACCGGCACGCCATGAGCTATTCGGGTAGTATTGATATTCTGTTGGGCGGCAATATCGGCAATATAGTGCGCGGTAGCATCACCTTCTACCGTCGGATTCGTTGCCAGAACAATCTCTTCAACGGGTTCATTCTGCAACTGTCGCTCAAGCTCATCCAGACCAATGTCTGACGGCCCAATACCGTCCAGCGGCGACAAATGCCCCATTAACACAAAGTAGCGGCCCTGGAACTGCGAAGTTTGTTCAATCGCAAGTACGTCGGCGGGTGTTTCAACCACACAGAGCACACCGTTCTCACGCCGCATCGGATTGCTGCAAATTCGACACAGCGGCTCTTCAGTTAAGGTCCGGCAACACTCGCAGTGCCCCACTTTTTCAACTGCGGACTGCAAAGATTCGGCAAGCCGGGAGGCGCCGCCGCGATCGCGTTCAAGCAAATGAAATGCCATACGCTGTGCTGATTTCTGACCAACACCTGGCAGACGCTTTAAATTATCAACAAGCTGATCAATTGCCGGACTAATACTCATGAACTGACCTTACGACTTAGAACGGCATTTTAAAGCCAGGAGGTAAGCCCATGCCGCCTGTAATTTCGGACATACGCTCTTTGCTGGTCTCTTCAACACGACGCACGGCATCGTTAGTTGCCGCTGCAATCAAATCTTCCAACATTTCCTGGTCGTCTTCCATTAGGCTTGGGTCAATACTCACACGTTTAACATTGTGGTTGCCAAGCATCGTCACTTTTACTAACCCGGCGCCGGCTTCACCAGTGACTTCCATGTTAGCCACTTCTTCCTGGGCTTTTTGCATGCGCTCCTGCATTTGTTGCGCCTGCTTCATCATGTTACCCATTCCACCTTTAAACATAATTATTTCCTCGTTTAAGCTTTATAAAATTAACGCGCTTGAATTGATGATTCATCAACCTGCGCTTGAAACCTTTGCTGTAATTCCTGTACACCGGTGTCGGCCTGCAGTATTTCGCAAGCACGCCGATGCCGGTACTGATCAATATGCTGCTGCACCATAAGAGGCGTCGGCTGACTCGGAACGCCAATATCAAACTGCACCCGTGCAGCTGGCCCTAACAATCCGGTTAGTGACTCTCTGACGGCTTCACTGGTTGAATCGTTCAATAAACTCTTCTGCTCTTCTGCAACCAGAATGAGCCAGTCATCGGCCCCAACCTTTTTTAACTCTGAATTAAGTAGTACCTGACGCGCTAAACCTGAAATATCCATGCCGGCGATCATCGCACTCCATTTATCGATTTCTGCGGCTTCTCGGATATCGTCATTTAACTCAGGGAATTGGTAGTCTCTGGCTGGTACAGCTTCAGCCAGGGGCTCTTGTCGAGTTTCGGGCTCAGGGTCTGGAGCGGTTGGCCTCTCTTCACTAACGACCGGAGTGACTACCGATTCATTACTGTTGTCTGGCTTTTTTTTTTCCGCCAACTGCTCACGAACACGCAATAGATCGGAAACGCCGGAGTCTTGTTGCTGTGTTTCCGTTGGTTCCGAATAACTGAGGTCGGGTTCCGGTTGATGCTTGGATTCTGTTTGGTGCTCGGGCTCCGATTGGTACTGGGACTCGAGCTCCGGCGGCATCGGCTCTGCCGGTTCCGATTCTAAATCTGATTCAGGCATAGCTTCGACAGCGGGCTCATTCACTTCGGCGCTGGCCAAATTTGAATGAGGAACATCGGTATGCGCAGTGGCACTCAGTTCACTGGTATCGTTATAGCTATCGTTTTCTGCAGGGCGAAAGCAGAGCATTCTCAACAGAGTCATTTCCAGACCGCTGCGCGCGTCAATAGCATAGGCTTGCTCACGACGCCCTTCCAGAACAATACGATAAAATACCTGAATTAACTCGGCCGGCATGCGCCGTAAAAGCGGCCTTAATACATCGCTATTCTCAAAGGCGTTTGCCGCACCTGGCACTTGCTGTACCAACGCCAGTTGATGCAGTAAACTTTGCAGCTCAACCAGCACGGAGCTTAAGTCCGGCACCATAGAAACCATCGCGTCAACACGCTGCATGACACTTTCGGCTTCACCATCAAGAACACAATCCAGTAAGGCCGCAATGTCAGCGACCGGTACATTACCCAGCATGCGTCTGACACTGTCAATACTCACAGCGCCGTTGCCCTGAGCGATTGCTTGATCGGTTAAACTCAAGGCATCACGCATGCTGCCACGAGCAGAACGAGCTAATAATGGTAACGCGTCAGCGTCCGCCTGAACCTGCTCCTGTCCCAGAACGTAATTAAGCTGCTGTGAAATATCGTCGTTCGACAACGCCTTTAAGTTAAATTGCAGACAGCGTGACAAAATGGTCACTGGAAGTTTTTGAGGGTCTGTTGTCGCCAATAAGAACTTTACGTGTTCCGGTGGCTCTTCCAGCGTTTTAAGCAACGCATTAAAACTGTGCCGCGACAACATGTGGACTTCATCAATCAGGTAAACTTTATAGCGTCCGCGGGTCGGACGATATTGAACGTTATCCAGTAACTCCCGGGTATCTTCAACTTTCGTTCTTGACGCGGCGTCTATTTCGAGCAAATCGACAAAGCGCCCCTGCTCTATCTCAAGACAAGCACTGCATTGCCCGCACGGGGTCGAAGTAATGCCTTGCTCGCAGTTAAGAGCTTTAGCTAATATGCGCGCAATGGTCGTTTTACCGACGCCTCGTGTTCCGGTAAACAAGTAGGCATGGTGCAACCTTTGCTTATCCAGCGCATGTTCAAGCGGTTTCAAAACATGTTGTTGACCAACAACTTCCGCAAACTGGGAAGGTCGCCATTTTCTTGCCAGTACCTGATAGCTCATAGGGGAGATTCTTAACTCTGTCTCGTTAAAACTGACATAAGGTATAGCACGCAACGCCTGCCTGCTGCAATTTATCTTCACCACCTAACTCAGGTAATGAGACCACAAAAGCGGCTTCCTCTACTTCGGCGCCGGTTGCTTTAACCAGCTTATGAGCCGCAACTACGGTCCCGCCAGTGGCCAGCAAGTCGTCAACAATTAAGACCCTATCGTTTGCAGTCAATGCGTTCTCGTGCATTTGCAGTTCATCAGAACCATACTCTAAATCGTAACTCTGGCTTACAACCTTGCCGGGCAACTTTCCGGGCTTACGCAAGAGAGTGACGCCACAGCCCATTGCATAAGCTAACGCTGAGCCAAATATGAAGCCTCGCGCTTCAATTGCCGCTATTTGAGTTATTCCGCTCTGCTTATATCTTTGTTTTAAGGTGTTAATTGCCAGTTCAAAAGCCGCAGGGTTTTGCAACAATGGCGTGATATCACGAAAGATAATACCCGGCTTAGGGTAATCAGGAATA
>TARA_R100001440_G_scaffold75143_1_pt1 | contig 10283 bp, 3 predicted proteins | sample TARA_R100001440 | Tara Oceans TARA_R100001440 (sample SAMEA2622112) | marine metagenome | biome: marine biome (ENVO:00000447); feature: surface water layer (ENVO:00002042); material: "saline water (ENVO:00002010), including plankton (ENVO:xxxxxxxx)" | depth 5 m
TCCAATCAACTCCTGCAGCTCAAGCACAAGCAAATACCGGAGAAAGTCAAATGACAGAAGAACAAAAAAAATCTAATAGAGATAAATTACAACAGGCTGCAGCAGGTCAAATTCCAGCAGGAGGAATAATTCCTGACGTTCAACAAGTAGATGCTAATATACCACAGCAAACTACTGAAATGCCTACGCCTACAGTTGTTGGTCAATCTCCAGTTACAGTAACTCCTGCAGAACAAGTTACAACTATGCAGCCTCCACAAACTGCAGTTACTCCTATAGTTGCACCTGTATCTACTGTTCAACCTGCACAAATAGTTCAAGCTCCTACGGTTACTGCTGCACAAACAACATTAGCTGATGAAGAACTTGCTAAAATTGCAGGAGTAGACAGAGTACAACCTATTGATGCTGCTGAAGTAAAAGTAAAAGAAGGAGCAGTTACCCAGAGAGTAGTAGGTCAATTAAGTCCACAGTCTATTGCTACTGCAGCTCAAGCAAGTGGCACAACTTTAGCAAGAGTTACTAGAGCTAAAAAACAATTAAGAACTGCTGGATTAGATGAAGAAACAATTACTGCATTAGGAGATAATCCAGAAGCATTAGAAGATAGATTAACTGACTTTACTGAAGCACAAAGAGGTGTTATTGAAGGCTTACCTCAAGAAGCTTTAGTAAGTAATCAATTAGATACTTTATTAAAAGGAATTGAAAATGGTGAAATACCTACATGGGCACAACCTGCAGTATCTGCTGTAGAACAGATGTTAGCTCAAAGAGGACTAGAAGCTTCTACAGTTGGTAGAGATAATTTAATAAATGCTATAATACAATCTTCAGTTCCTATTGCTCAAGCAAATGCTCAAGCTATTCAACAATCAGTAGCACAAGAGAAAACTTTAATAAGTCAAGAAGCTCTAGCTAATGCTCAGTTTCAACAACAAACAGCGTTACAAAATGCTAATAATGTTTTTAGATTAGATTTAGCACAATTTACTGCTGACCAACAAACTGCTTTAGCTAACAGTAAATTTTTACAAACTGTTTCATTACAAAATGCTACAGCAGAGCAGCAAGGAATTATTCAAAATGCTGTATTAATGTCTCAAGCAAATATTGTAGAGGCTGATGCAAATACAAAGTTAGCAATACAAAATGCAAAATCTTTTTTATCAGTAGACTTAGCTAATTTAAATGCAGAGCAACAAGTAAATATATTAACAGCTCAACAAGACCAACAAAGAATGTTAACTAATCAAGCTGCACAAAATGCTGCTGCACAGTTTAATGCTACAAGCACAAATCAAACAGAGCAATTTATGGCTAATTTAGCTGCACAAATGAATCAGTTTAATGCAGTCCAACAAAGTGCTATTTCTGAATTTAATGCTACTCAAGCCAATGCTGCTGCAGCTAGAGATGCTGGTAGAACTGCCGAAGTAAATAGATTAAATGCACAATTAGCTACTCAAATTGAACAGTTTAATGCTAATCAAGATTTTGCTAGAAATCAATGGAATGCACAAAATGCTGCTGCTGTTGAAGCAAGTAATCTTCAGTGGCGAAGACAAACTAATACTGCAAACACTGCAGCACAAAATGCAGTTAATTTACAAAATGCTCAGAATGCTTTTAATTTAAGTACTCAAGCACAGGCTTTTCTTTGGCAAGAACTTAGAGACCAAGCTGATTTTGATTTTAGATTTGCAGAAAACGAAAAATCAAGAATAGGTGCTTTGTTAAACACAGCACTAGCTGCTGACCCAGCCAGTTATAAAAACACTAAAGGGTTAGAAGCTTTAGTAACTGCATTAGCAGATGACGTATCATAGGAGAATATTATGGGATTATTTAGTGAATTAAAAAAGACTGTTAAAAAAGTAACTAAGCCTATCAGAAAAGCAATTAGCCAAGTTGCTAAAGGCGTTAAAAAAGCTGTTAAAAAAGTAGGAAAATTTGTTGAAAGGACAGGTAAAAAAGTATTTAAAGGTATAAAAGAACTGACTAGAAACAAGTATGTACGGCTAGGTTTGATGATAACAGCAGCCGTTATGTTACCCGGAGCTATAGCTGCTCTACCTGCTATAAAAGGATTAGGAGTAACTGCTGCTGCCGTTGCTTCTGGTGCAATTAGTGGTGCAGTAATAGGAGCAGGTGGAGTTGTTTTAGCTGGTGGTAGTTTAAAAGATGCTTTAAAAGCTGGAGCATTTGGTGCTGCAACTGGAGCTGCTTTTGCCAAAATTGGTCAGTCAATTAAATCAGCTAGAGCTTTAAAAGAAGCTGAAGGTGCAATGACTGGAGATGTATTTGGTGGAGCAGTTGAAGCAGGTAATGCAAACATAGCTTTACCTTCTGATGGTGTCTCTACAACTGGAGATGTTGCTTTAGGAACAGGAGAGATAAGCACTGCTATTACTTCTCCACAAGATGTTTCTGCAGCTATCGCAGATTCAGGATTAGCAGCAAAACCCATAGGAAATTTAACAGATATGAGTCCTCTTGGTAGTCCTGACACTATATTTGTTGATGAAATAGGTGCTGCATTTGCTAAAACTGGTGAAGGATTACAACCTATATCAAGTTTAAATAGCTATGCTGTACCTGATTTAAATGTAGGCACTCCAAGTGTTACTGACTTTACAGCAGATATAAGTAATCTTCAACCTAAGTTTGATTTAACTTTAGGTAATCAAGGACTGCCTGTTAGACCAGAAGGATTAGGAATGCCTGACCCACTTTCTTTAGGAGACCCAACTGCAGGTTTACAACAAAACTTAGCAAATGTTTCTCCGGGTTTTAAACCTGATACATCTATGCTTAAAGACCAGTTAGCTATAGATTTTTCAAATCCTGATGTAGGTCTTAGAAATGTAGCAATAACTAAACCTATGTCTTATGGAGAAAAACTTGCTCAAAATATTAAAGACTCTTTTAGTGCTGACAAAGTAGTTGATGGAGTATTGAGTTTTGGTGGTGGTATGGCGAGTTCATTAGCGATGAGTGCACTTCAACCAGACCCTGAAGAAGTACTGCAGCCCGGAATACCGGCAAATGCTTTAGTTGGTGTTGGTGCAGGAATGGCTAGTCAAGGTGTTCAAGCTCCTGTGATAGGAGCAGACATAAATCCACTTGCTCCTTATCAAAGTTTAACTTATGGTTCTGGAGATGCTAATATAATGGGTGGAGAACTATTTAGACAACAAATATTACCAATACAGGTGGGATAATGGTACAAGAAAAAATTAATCCTTTAAACAGAAAATTTATTAAAAATAATTTATCAGATGCAATGGTACAAAGTGTATCAGATGTTTCTGAAGCAAATGTTGATATATCAGAATTAGTAGATGCTATAAATAAAGAACCTACGAATATAATAGCTGATGGTCCAATATCTGATGAAGCATTAAATCAATTAGCAAATGACACTATAAAAGGAGTTGCAATACCCGGACAATCATTAGTAAATGACCCAAAAAATCCTTATCCTTGGGAAAAACCTTCAGAGTTTGCTAATCCTAGAGATGCTTTAACTTCGATAACTGCAGATATTTTAGAGCCAGAGGCAATGAAATCTATCATACAATCTTTAGGAGATGGAGTTGCAGTAACTGATATTGTTAACACGATTTTGTATACTAAATTTTTTAAAGGAGAAGTTAATCCTGATGTAATGTTATTATTAATAGAACCAGTTATGTATACTGTTATGTCAATAGGTTCTGAAGCCGGTATAGAATACAATATTGAACCTAACGATATTGGAGAATCTGACCAAGAAGAAGTAACTGAAAGACTGGTAGAGTTTAAAAAAGCTGCAGAAGATATTAAAAGTAAAAAACAAATTACTGATGATAATAAAGACACTGCAGTTGCTAGAGCAGAAGAAGTGGTTGGAAAAAATTTATTAGATAAAATAAAAGAGAAAGGTCCTGAAATGAGGAGCTTACTAACTAAACAAGAAGAGGCAGTATAAAATGTCAGAAGATTCAAGAAAAAAATTATTTAGTGGTGCAGTAGTTGATGCAGGTATGCAAAACGACTTACAAGTTTTTAATAGTTTGTTAGCACGAGGTAAAAGTAATGACGTAAGAGAAAGAAATAAACAATTAGGTCTAGCAAGTTTATTAGCTTTTTTTAGAGGTAAACAAGAAAAACTTCAGAAAAAATTATTAAATAATCTTACAGAGATGAAAAATGTTTTTGGTGATGAACAACTATCTCGAAAAACTATTTATGATAAAGAAAATGAAAATAGAAATTTTTACCAAAACTATTTAAAAAATCCAGAAAAAGCTATTAAAGACTATGCTGAAATGCTTTACAATAATGATGAAGCTATCAGTCAAAGTAATGTGACATTTAAAAATAAAAGTGAATTAACTGACCCTAATGCTAAATTTTTAGCTGAAGAATTATGGCAAGAATCTAAGAAACGAGCTAAAACAGAATTAGAGGCTATGAAGGACAATCCTTTGATAACTTCAAGAACTTTTCAAGAATATGATAAAGCATACTATGATGCTTATAAAGCAGAATATGCTCGATTAGAAAATGACCCAACTCAATCTAGTTTACTAGCTGCTGCTGCAAATAAAGTATTTCCCTCTTGGTTTGATGAAAGAAAAGCTAGGTTACAAACTGCTGCAGATAAAGCAAATTTTGTTGTACAGATGCAAGAAGAAGATGAATTGTTCAATCCTGCAGTTGCTAGTTATTTAGCAGCACAACCAAAGCTAGATAAAACTCAAGCCTTAGAATTTATTAATACTAATTATGATGATAAAGTAAGTCCAGAAATACTAAATCAAATGGAACAAAGTATCACTAGAATGAAAAGTGAGGAAGGAATTACTTCAGATGAAATACTTGGAATAGCATTATCTAAAGTAAATCTTAATAGAAATAATAAAGATGAGTTTACAAAAAAAATAGAAACAGCACAAAGATTGTTTGATGAACGATGGAAAAGAAGTCCTACAACTGGAGGAGTAATTCCAGAAGAAGGAGATGAGCTTTATCCTACTTACAAAGAAGAATCAAAACAATTTACAAATTTAATGGTTCTTGAGCCTGATGAAAAAATAAGAAGAGTAGGATTAATAGTAATGAAGCTAAATAGTCCATCAACTGACCCGAAACTAATACCTATACTTGAAAGACAATTAGTTAGTTATACTCCAGACCAGATGCTTGAAAGTACACTGCAAAGTGCAACTCTTTATCTTCGTAATCCTGTAAATGAATCAGATATAGAAGCTACGATTAACGCTGAAAAAGAAACAGATAATCCAAGATTTACAGATAAGCCAAGTTTTGAAGAATTTTATTATAAAAATCTTATGTCAAATCATGGCAGACTTCTAAATATTAGAGAAGCTAGAGCAAAAGAACTTAGAAATATAGATACACAATAAAAATTAATTATGTCAAGTCCATTATTTTTTATGCAGCTTTGGCAACAAGCCAATGAAGATTCAAGAAAAGAATTCAAAAGAACAAGTATAGGAGCTGGTTCTGACATTGTAAGAGAAGCTATTGAGATTTACAGACTTATTGATGAGCCTACTAAAGAAGAAGCAGCATCAACTGAAGATTTTTTAAATACACTTTACAGTAATGTTGTAGGTAAAGAAAACGTTATTCAAGAAGAACGTCAAGGTAGACTGGTAACTAATATAGCTGAACCAGAGTCAGGAATAAATCAAACGATTAGAGAGATGACTGCTTTTGGTGCATCAATGGCAGGTGTTGGTAAATTTGGTGCACCTTTAAAAAGTTTAAAACTTACTAAAGCTGCTACCAAAGCTGCACCTAAAACAACTGCTCTTACAGGATTTATTGCTAAAGGAGAAATAGCTGCACAACTATCCCTTAATCCAAACGAAGAAAACTTTGCTAATATGATTGGAGCATCAATAGATGATGATGGTGAAGGAACGTTTGCTGCAATAGAAGACTATTTATTAGACCCAATAAAATCTAGTAAAAATAAAAGTGAATTAGAAAATAGAATTGGTTTATTAGCAGAAGGTCTAATTCTAACTGGTCTTGTAGGTGGTGCTATTAAATTAGGTAGAGGTGCTTACAATCAACGTGAAAATATTGCAAATAATATAATAGGTGGTTTAAATAAAATTAAATCAAAAGGTGCAAAAGCAACACAAGATTTTCTTAAAGTTGTTAAGTCTACAAACAATGCAAAACGAACTTTACAACCTCGTAAAGAAGCTGCCCTAAAAGCTAGACAAGAAGCTGGTGATTTAGGAGACATAGAAGGTTTAGAAGATAATTTTTTAGGTCTTTCTAAATTTTCAGACATACCAGCTATAAAAAGAATTTCTAATATTTTAGCCAGAACTTTCACAGCTAGAGGTGGAATGACTAAAAAAATGTTTGAAACCGATTTTAAATTTAAAGGTTTGCAAAATAAATGGGATAAAACTATTGAAAACACTATGTTAAATTTTGATAGTGCTTTACAAACAATTTACAAAACCACCAATGATACCAGTGAAAAAATTTTAGAAGATATAAATTATTTATTGTTTACTGATTTTAGAGTTCCGGGTATCGTTACTTCAAGAGGAACAAAAGCTCCTGTTAGCCAAAGAGCAACTTTTCTAAAAAAATTAAATCAGTTTCCAGAAGAAGCTAGACAAGCTATTTTAAATGCTAGAGATTTACAAGATAATTTAAGTAGGTTATTATTAGATAGCCCATACATCAGTGCTACGGATAAAAAAATTATCTCAGACCAACTAGGTATTTATGCTCGGACAAGTTATAAAAAGTTTGAAGACCCTAATTACTCACCTAGTAAAAAAGTAAGTGATGCTGCTGAAGCTTTTATTAAACAAGATATAATTAATAAAAATGCAACTAGAAAAATACCTTTAACTGAGGCTGAAATAAATGATAAAGTAGCTGTAGAAATGGATAAACTAGCAGGTGGTAAAGGTAAATATGCAAAAATAGTAAAAAGGCAAAATAAATATAAAGGTGTCAATAGAAATTTACTAGATAAAAAACTACAGCTTCCTCAAGAAATAAAAGATTACTATGGAGAAGTTACAAATCCTTTAGAACGTTTAAGTATTTCTTTAAATAAAATTAGTAGGTTTGTAAATGATTTAGATTTTTATGATGAATTAAATAAAAATGGTAAGGATATTTATTTTCATAATGAGCCTAAAGCAGGTTTTAATGTACAAATACCCACATCAAAACAAGCTAAAAAACAATTTAAAAGTAAACAAGCTAAAGAAGATGCAAGTCTGATACAACCTTTTGGAGCTTTATCTGGAAAGTACACCAGTCCTGAACTAGCTAGATATTTTACAGAAAAACAAAAATACAATCAATGGTTTGATGGCGAAGGTGGAGTTTTTAATCTTCTATATCAAGGAATGGCTTATGCAAAAGGATTTACTCAAAGAGCTAAAACTATTTGGAATCATGGAACTCACATTCAAAACGTTCTTGGTCAAGCAATGGGTACACTTGGTCAAGGAGCTTTTCCAAGTATAAAAAGTTTTACTGATACTTCTAGATTAATCGCTAAAGATTTAGCAAGTAAAACTGATAAAGAACAACAAGAATATTTAGAAAAATTAGCGGGATATAATATTTTAAACAAAGGTCCAATAGCTAGAGAAATAAATGCTTTAATGAAAGATGTTAGAGATAATGGTTTAAAAAGTCCTTTTTCTTTTATAACTGAGCCTCTTCGTAGAAATAAATTATTAAAATCTGCATCAGATAAAGTTAAAAAATCAATAGACGGTATTACTGATTTATATATTGCAGAAGATGATTTTTTTAAAATTCTTTTATATGAAGTAGAATTAAAAAACCTTAAAAAGTTTAATGATGCTTTACCAGATAATTACAACGGCTTTTATAGATTTACAAGTGAAGAAGCTCTAGAAAGAGAAGCAGCCAGAAGAGTTGTTGGCGGACTACCTAACTATGATATAGTTCCTGAAAACTTACAGCTTTTAAGAGCCAATCCTTTTTTCTCTCAGTTCTTTTCTTTCTTATCTGAATCAACTCGTATAGGCTTTACCACCGGTATTCAAGCTGGACGAGAACTGAAACTTGGTAAAGATTTAATAGAAGAAGGCTTGGATGAAGCTGGTCTTATCATGTTAAAAAGAGGTAGAAATAGAATGGCTGCTTACACTACATTAGGAACAGGAGGAGAAGTTGTAAAATATGGACTAAGATATGGAGTGCCCGGAGGAGGAGCTATAGTTGGCTACCAAGCTATTAACAGGTATATCTCTGGTATAGATGAGCAACAAGAAAAAGATATAAAATCTTTTGTAGCTCCTTATGCTAGAAATGATAATTTAGTTATAACTATTAATGATGAAGGAACTCCTATTATTTTTAATACAAGCAGATATGATTTCTATGATTACCCTAATAAAATGGTAAGCTTTATTCCTAAACTTATTGAAGAAGGATATGATGTAGAAGGAAATGTAAATCAATTATTTTTTGATTACGCTAAAGAAATGTTAACTCCATTTTTCGGAACTACTATGACTACATCTACATTAACAGATTATATTGTTAGAGGTGGTAGAAATTTTGAAGGAAGACCTATGAGAAATCCTTACAATAAATCTCAAGTATATGATACTGTTGCTGGTCCTTTAGACCCAAGTAATTTAACTATTTTAGTAACTAATTTAGCAGAAAATTTTGAACCGGGAACAGGTGCAAATATCCGAAGATATATACAAAACTACGGTAAAGATGAAACTAAATTTGACCAAGAAATACATAAAGGTAAAGAAGCTCTTAAATTTTTAACTGGTATAGGTAGTACAGTTTTAAATAAAGAATACATGACAAATGTATATGAAATGAATACCAATAGTTATAGTAGAGATTTAAGTGCAAGAAGAGGGCTATTGGCTAACGCTGCTAGTAATGCAGAATCTAAAGAAGCTTTTATTGAAAATTATAAAGATATTCAAGCAAGACATTATGAAACTTATAGAGAATTTTACAATCATACAAGTGCTGCAAGAAGGTTAGGTTTAAATACATATCCTGTTTTGAAAGATAAACTTTCTAAACCTGAAGCAAAATATTTAATGGGAGGCAATCGTTTTGCTCCTATTAAAATAACTTCTGGTATATTAGAAAGGTTGGTAAATAATCAAAATTTAGCTAGTGATTATTTTGAAATCAAAAGAGCTTTGTCTGCTGAAGAACAAAAGTTTAGTAGTCTACCAATCCTAGATTACTCTGAAAAAGATTTAGAAAAAGGTAGATTAACTAAATCTACTGGAGGATTAATAACAGGAACTGAAGACGTGCCTTTCACTGAAGAAAATCCTGCAGATAGAATTAATCCGGTAACAGGAGAACCGTACAGTGAAACTTCGCAAGGTGTCTTAGCTACTTTAAAAGCTAGACAAGGAGATAGAGTTCCTAAAACATACGGTGGTTTGTTAAAGAACTTACAAAAACGTAAAAAGTTTGTTGTAGGAGGGGTTAGAGCTGGATTAAAATTTGTGTTAAAAAAAATAGCAGAGGGTAAAGAAGTTCCTGCAGAAGAATTAGTAAATGCTTTACCAGATAAAGTTTATCGTGGTGGTACAAGTAGGATAGTAGACAGCCCAGAAGGCACGGAATCAGTGTTTGCTTCTTCTGATAAGTTCCATGCTCAAACTTACGCTGCTCCTGATGCACCTGCAAAGGTAGTTGCTAGTGATGGTAAGTCTTTAGATATTCCAAAGACAGAATATAATTTACATGAAATAGATATTAGCTCTGCTCAAAAACCATATATATTAGATAACCCTACTCCTAGTATGAAGTTAAAAATGAAAACTAAACTAGCTGAGTTAAATGATATTAACTTTGACCCAACTCCAGAAACTGACGATTTATCTGATGCTTTAGGAGTTTTACTAGGTAGAGCCGAAGGTAGTTTAAAAGTTGACTCTGGAGAGTTTGCTAAAATAGCAAGAGCAGCAGGTAAGTTTTTAAGAGAAGAAGGTTTTGATTTAATTATTGATACTCCTACTCTAAGAAAAGGTTATATAAATAGTCCTGATGCAGAGCTTTATGTATTAAGAAGCTTTCCTGTTAAAACTATAGATGATTTTGTTCCTCCAAAAGTACAAGAACAAGCAACTAAAAAAACAAACACTGTAAAAGTTCCAACATGGTTTAAAGAAACAGAAGTTAAAACTGATGTAGACCCTGCTGATGCTCAGAAAACTCAAGTAGGTATAACCTCTGGAACTTATAAAAAAGTAGTG
>TARA_R100001440_G_scaffold71944_1_pt1 | contig 10249 bp, 12 predicted proteins | sample TARA_R100001440 | Tara Oceans TARA_R100001440 (sample SAMEA2622112) | marine metagenome | biome: marine biome (ENVO:00000447); feature: surface water layer (ENVO:00002042); material: "saline water (ENVO:00002010), including plankton (ENVO:xxxxxxxx)" | depth 5 m
TGAGACGTTGTCACCAGCAGATAAAGTAATACCCCCAGTTAAACTATTTACAGACGAAACCCCACCAGCTGGCCCCTGTATACCCTGATCCCCCTTCGGGCCAGGAACAACCCCAGTAACTGTAATCGGGGCTGGTATAGACTGAGTAACAGATATAGACGGCGTAGTAGTAGGAGATATTGTAACCGTAGAGGCTGAAGCCATGGTAATCTGAACAGGACTGGTCGTCTTAGAAACGTTTACAGTCCTGACAGAAGCAGATGTGGCAGATACGCTAGGCGGAGCCACACTTGGCGTTACCGATATAGTGGCAACCCCAGAGGAAGTCACTACTACATTAGCCATCAGACAGTGATATCCTCGTTAACTTTAAAAGTGCCGAACAGGTACGTCTTAGTAACGTTGTTGTCTGTATGCTGAAGGTCGTAAACAAACAGCCCAGAGGTGTCGATAGCATTATTTGGGGCGCTTATTTTAAGCTTACCCTTTAGGTATGTTTCAGACCCTCCAGCCTCATCGTCTACTCTTTCTATGGTAAAGTCTGCTGGAGATGCGGATGAAGAATACGTGACTGCCGAAGCTGTATCGGAACTTCTAACCTCCATTTTAAAACCAGAATTGCCAAGGGCTGTAAAGTCCACCCCGAACTCTACGTTAAGTTCAAAGCTGTCTCCCTTTCTGCAAATGATATCCAGCCTTGCCGCTGTATCAAGATTAACCTGCGCCATTTTGTATTATCTGATTTATAATTTCTTCTGGAGATCCACCTTCCTCGGCTTCTTGCGCCAACTCACCTCTTTCTCCTTGTCTCTGAGAAACCAATTTGCTTTGCTCTACGGCCTGTTTTTTGACTCTATCGTCCTTTCTGTCTTCCTTGAGAACCTCCAGCTTTTCACGGAACTCCTGCTCCTCAGTTCTAAATCCTAAGCTGGCCTGAGCTCTGATCATCTCTATCTCCTTTCTGTGCTCGTGCTTCAACGTCTCCATTTGCGCTTCTAGCTGAGCCTTCATCTGCTCCATCTGACTATCTATCTGCGCTTTGGCTTGCATCTCTTGTACCTTAGCTTGGGACGCCGCCTGAGCAGACTGCGCTTGAGCCTGAGCCTGGGCCTGAACGTTTTGCTGAGCCATCTGCTGGTTCGTGGCTATTCTTTTTTTACGCCTTATTACTAGAAGCCTTTCTGCTTGGTTTATGTCTTTTAGCTGTCGAATGGCTATGGCGTCCTCTATGTCAAGCTCTTTTTGAGACAGAGAAACCTGTATGTTCTGCTCTAGATACTGCTTCTCTACATCCTCCATCTCTTTCACTACCTGAACCCCAAAGTTGTACATAGACAGCCTATTAAAAGTGTTCAGTATACCAATGTTTTCTTTTCCTATGGCGTTTTCGTAAGCCCTATACAGTATGCTTTCTCTAGGTATTACCTGAAGACACTTTACTATGTCTGCGCAAACCTTTTTAAACAACACCATAGAGGAGTTGGTAATGTCGTATATGGCGTTGTTTCCAGCCGCTATGGCCTGTTGTCTAACTCCAACTAGTTGCTCACCTTTAGGAGTAGTCCCGTCCATGGCCTCGTTAATTCCCGTGGCGTCTCGGATCATTCTCAGGTAGTGATTGTACAGGGCTATAAACTCGTTGATGTTCCGTACACTATTGCCGATTTCCCTGATGGGAGGGTTCTGGAACCCGCCTTCGGGATTTTTGCTGCGGTAGTAGAAGACACCCGTTTGTTCGTAGATGTCATGAAGTTCGAGTGGCTGTAGCTCCCCGCCTTTTCCGAGCTGAACATTCTCCAAACCCTCGATATCAATGATAATACCATCTGGCTTAGCTTTTGCTATAGCTTGCTGGATCTTTAGGTGGGTAAGCTGAAGCTGGTCTGCAAACCCAACACACCCATCTACCATAGATTTGGGCATCATAGATTCCAGGTTTGTCGCTACCACAGAGTAAGACAAATTCGCCCTTGAAATATCGTGCATGTTTTTGGGCATGTTGGTCTTTAACCCGTAGTTAAAAATCATATCACACCCAACTATATAGCTTCCCCCGTATACAGTTGCGTTTTCTATTTTATGTACGTCTCTTTTATACACTGAGTTGCTGGGCTCCTTGTAGCTCTCCCCCTTGAAGTAAAAGCCCACGTTTCCATACTTGCTTTCCTTGCTTTCAAATACCATGCAGTCCACAGACTTGAACTCAAACTCCATGACCTCAACCATGTACTCGTCATACCCGAACTTGTATTTGCCCATGTAGTCGTCATACATAGACTGACCAAGCTTTCCAGTGTCGTAGTTGTACTTCTTTGCAGCCTTTTCTGCAATCTTCTGATACTGCTCCTCACTAAATTGATCGCCAGCCATTCTCTTGAGTTCCTGTATAGAAACTCTTTTTACGTGACCAGCATAGACTATATCAGAAAAGTTTGGGTCTTCAGTATAGCTGTGTATAAACTTAGCTGGGTCTACATATTCCGTTGTAATACCGTAGCTTGGGTCATTAGATCTTTTTACTACAGACATGCCAAGTACGGCGAGGTCATTAACGCATCTTCTGTACGTGTTGTCACTGAAGTCATTCCACTTCAGTGTCATGTTTGTAGCTATCTGAGCGGCAATTTCGGAGCTAGACTTAATGTTGTTCCCCATGAAGATTTCAGCCTCCTCAAGGGTTTCTGGTATACTTTCAGTGTCTGCTATTTGAACCCCAGTTTTTTTCTGCGCCTCTATAAGCTTTTCTCTGTTTCTTATTGTCGCCTCAAGCTTTCTCCTCTGCATGTCTTTTTCATTTGAAGACAAAGGATCTACAGCCTCAAGGTTTGGATAAGGATCAGAAGAAAGTATTTTGTTTACTACAATCCGAACAAACTTAGGTAGTATCGGGACGGGCGTAAAGTCGAGATTCAAAAAGCTTCCGTCGCCATTGTTTGGGTCAAGGCTAGTAAGAAGTTGCCTGTATATTGTAGTGTCTTGGGTTCCATTAGCGTACTTTCTATTTCTCTCGAAAGTTTTTACGCGCTTTTTCATAAGGGAACCGTCCCTTTCGGTGCTACCCCATTGGTTTGAGATAGCTCTAGCATACCTTAACCCATACTCCCTCCCCTCTTTTACGGACCTAGGGGCCAGGGGGTCTGGAAAGTTTATACTGTTTTTGCCCTGCTTTCCGTACATCTAGTGGCAAATATAGCAAACTTAGCGGTGCCACTCTTTTACTTTATTCTTCCTGAAGAACACCTTATCGCTTAAATCTGATTTAGGCTTTTTCTGAACTCCTTTCTGGGCCCCAAGCAACGCCAGCCCTGAGCTAATAGTCAGGTCGTACTTAGTTCTATTGCTAATTTTATACCCTATCCAATCCTCTAAAGTATCGTTAAAATACATATTGCCAAAATCTGCGGTCTCAGCCTTGACTCCAACGTGATTATGAATATAGGTTTCTATAGCGTGTGCGTGGGCCTGGATAACATCTTGAGAGTTAGATGGGATCCCTTTAGTTTTTACATTTACCTTGGAGTTTGATGTTTTCAAGTGATCTGGCCTGTTCATAACATAACCATCGTAACCCCTTGACTCAAAGTACCTTACTATTCCGTATTTGTTATTCTCAATTAACAGAGGGAAACCATAATAAAAAGCGGCCATAAGCACGTCTTCATAGAATACGCTGGCTAGATCTGGCCGAGAGGCATACTCCAAAACAAACATGTTGCTCGGAACCTGATCGTTCATATTGAACTTGTTATACAGGTGCATAGCCCCCTTAGACCCCCTTCCGTCTACAGTCTCGTCAAGGTCGTAAGAGTCTACGCCTCCAACCCCATACTGAGCGTTTGGAGGTACTCTTTTGCCTCTACTGTCTGCAGTTTTATTCCGCATCTCTGCAGGGGGCTGCCAAGCTATTCGGAACCTACCTCTAGCGTCTGGGGAGAAAATAACCTCTTTGTCTTTCTCCTTCCACATAAAGTTTCCCCTCACCACAGGATTCGGGTACAGATTGTTATTCCAATCTATTTGCTGGTATATTTTACCAATATTAAATATGCTCCCTTCGATACTGTCTCGGAATGCTTCGTCCTCTGTCAGAGGAAACTGACGAATAATCTCATTGAGCTCTGAGGGATCATGCTTTAGGCTGTCCCTTTCGTTCTTCAGGTAGGTTTTACTCCCCTGGTCTATGGGTTCTTCGTCAATGCCCTCTATTGGGCTAGAGGGATCATCCACAACAGGGTTCCCGTACCTATCAAAAAACCCTTCAAGAGCATGACTAGCAGGGATAAAAATACGGTATAAGCCGCTTCTGGTTCTTCCGTTTGCGTTTCTTTCGAGCGGATCTGAATCCTCCCATAGGTTTTTGTATTCTTCACCCCCCTTGTCCATTGGGTTTACGGTAGAGCCAACCAGGGCCTTACCTACTATCTTCTTACCAACGATGAGACAAGTTCTCTCAATCCGCCAGGCTTCTTTAATGTCGACTGGCTTTTCCCACTTACCTGCCTCGTCGAGGTAGAGGATGTGGAGTTTTTCTCCGTCGTATGCGTTGTTGGTGGTGTTTTTCCAGTTGACGATGGTATTGAGGGCGTCACCCTTCTGTGACGTCTTATTCTTCTTGGTGATTCGTTTTGATGGTTCCCGAAAAGCGAGTTCCATACGTGGGTTCGTCGTTCCATCCTGTATAGGCTTAAAGAAGAATGGGTAGCTCCGAAACATCGGGATTACCTTCTTCATGAATATATTCTCCTGGGCGTCTTTACCAGTCTTGGACTGGATTCCGAGGAGCTTGTCTTTTACTTGCGTAGCTTCGTCAACAAGTACAGCGGCACAGATATTAGTATAGCCAGAACGGCGACACTTAGTATATAGCTGACCGATACAACGGGGATCGATTTCACACGCAGCCATGTGAAGAAAGATCTCACGTTGGAACGCAAGGTACGAAGGATATCCGACATCAATTTTCGACCATTGAAGAAACATGTAGTGTCTGCCTGTAATATACGTAGGCACACCATTATTGTAAAACCAAACACCGTTACGCCTCCGCTCAAACTCTTGCTCGATGTAAGGAGAAAAGGAACGTCGAAACTCGGCAGGTTTCTCGAACCACTCATCCATACTTCTAACCCTCGACAGTTCTTTTGGCATTGGGGTGCGACTCCACATTTGCATCGCCTTAGGTCTGTCGTGGAAGAGGATGTCTTTTTTTGCTGGCTTTTTCGGAAGAACAATGTCAAGGTCGTGGATCTGTATGACCTCTCCTTTTTTACCTCCGCTGTCCAGCCAAATAGCGCCATCTATTTCAATCATCTGAAATGGCTTCCTCCTACCCAAAGAACCAAGGACTTTCTAACGCCCGATGTTACGGGGGTTACTCTATGCATCATGTAGCTGGGAAACAAGACCCCCACACCCTTACCTCTTGGGCAAACCCTTGTGTTGCTTAACTTTCCATCTCCGTTGCTTCCAGTGCAAATCATTAATTCACCGCCCTCGTATTCGTCTGCGTCAGACATTTGTATCGTAATAGAAACTTTTCTTTTAGAAGGGAGAGCTCCAACCCCTAAGTCTTGATGCCAGTCATAATGACCGTTTTCTGATGCGTAGTATTCAGTGTACTGTATTTGCTCCAGGCAGGAACTTAAATCAAACCTCCATAAAGCTTTATTGGCTTCCACTGAAAGGTTCATTAATCTTTCGTAGAGCCAGGTAAATTTAGGGTCGTTATTAGGAATCCACTTTATCATGGAAGACCTGATTCCCCCTCCGTCTTTACTGCCTATTGTATTTGCTCTTTTTGATTCTGGAAGACTTCCAACTAAGCCCAAAACCTTTTCAACTTCTTCTGTCGTCAACCCTGACTTATACCAGTAGTACTGCTGAGGTTCGTTTTCAGGGGCGTTATATATAAAACTCTTTCTCATTTTATTTATCTAAATATCTGTACTGACCCCTGGATAGATAAGTTTCTGCCCCCGTAGGTTTTAGCTTTTATAATCCACGCATATACCCCGTCAGGAGCATAGTAGCTACCATAGCCTCCATCCCATACCTCCTCTGGATCGTCGGAGTGAAATATTACATCTCCCCACCTATTGTATATGCTCATCTCCCATCTTTTCCAGCATGTTGGGTCGTCTTGCTCAGCATAAAACGCATCGTTGATACCGTCATTGTTTGGGGTGAATACGTTCGGTACGAAAACAATCATTTCCTCGCACTCATCAAACCCTGGCTGTTCATCACACGGAAGGCCTGTATCGCAATCCAGCCATAGCTCTTGCACTATGTACTCCTGAACCGTGTCTGTAATGTATACTTCTGTCGTATCATACACATAGTCAGTTACATACAGGGTGTCGGTAAAGTAATACTCTATAATCTCTGGGGGAAGCTGCTGATATACAGTATCATACTCAGTTACATAAAGCGTGTCAGTAATGTACACGTATGTAGTGTCGTAGAAGTACCAGTTTATTGGGATGGGGATGGTATCGTTGATCACTACAGTGTCAACTTCCACGATCACAATGGTGTCTGGCGGAAGCTCTACATATACAGTATCTATTATGACTTCTGGTATCGGGTCGCCACAGGGGCCTACTACAACCCAGTTGTCTAGGAAGTTTTCGTCGTCATAAACCCCAGAGCCCCAGCTTGAACCGTCGCCGTTGGCGCCTACCTCAGCCCAACCACCGTCTTCAGCATACATGGTAGGACCATAGCTAATTTGCCATATTACCGATTGTATGCTCAAGCCAAGGCTCAGCCAGTGCTGTATGCACCCCTCTAGATTGCAATACAGTTGATTTGCATAAGGTCCGTCTATGCAATCACTTTGATACTGATTGTATATAGGGAATACAACAGTGTCCCCAGTGTAGTACGGAGGATCTATGGATTCATCATAAAGGTTTGTCCAGTTAGTAATCAGTTCTGTGCTAGTTGCGGAATACACCCACCCAGGATGATTAGCCTCTGGAGAAAGAGAAAAACCAGACGGAAAGTCCCATGCCTCATTAATTGCATTACAGCTTTCGTCTAAAGCTTGAAATCCAAACTGCATTTCTGAAATGCCGTCTGGTGAAGCTTCTCCTCCACAGTTTTCAGTGTTGTTGAAAGCAACTGTAATATACCCATAGTTTAGGTCTACATCTAAAATCTCTAGATCACACTGTGCAGAGCACAGCAAAGGGAACATAAAAGGTATAATCCACTTCATCTTCCTTGTCCTCTATACGCCTTAGCGTAATTTTTAGATGCCTTGTGCTTTGACGTCTTCGTCTTGGCGTGGACTCCAGGTCTGTTGACCTTATTTTTTTGCCTGTAAGTATCTACTTGTTTTGCCATTGTATTTAATTGTTGGGGCGGAGGGGCTCGAACCCTCGACTTCCTGCGTATAAGACAGACGCTCTAACCAACTGAACTACGCCCCAGTTTGATTTGCCCCGTTTACGTAGGGGGCCGTCGTGTCGAAATTTATTTGCTGGCTCTTTTTTTCGGCCTATTGTTAGCTCTGTTTATTGACTGCTTCAGAAATCTACGAATGCGTCCAGACTCGTGAGCGGCGTCCATGCCATCACCGTTACCATACGTCCCTTTTTTACGGTTGTACTTATTGAGACCTGCACGGTATTTTTTGGCCGCTTCGGTTTTGCCGTACTTTCCATATTCTTTTTTATAGTCTCTAGCTTTCATACTCTCCGTTCCACTCCTCGTTAAAGTAGATGTGGTTGTTGTGCGAAGATACCCATTTATAATCTCCCCTTCTAAAGGTGTGATCACTTGCTGAACTTCTCGGCAAATCCGCCTGAGTAGTCTTTGTCTTCTTTGACTTCTCCATTTTCTTGTAGCTCTTTAACCATAATTTCTAGCGACTGCCGCTCCCGAAGAAGTTCCTTGCAGTCTACTGCGGTCTGCTTAACTGATTGAAGCTCTGCTTTCCTAGCGCTGCCATTGACTTCCTGATCGACAGGCTTTTTTACCTCTTCGATCATATTGTCTATAGCGATTGACATTGCGTCCATCAGCCTTGTAGCTGCGCTTAGCGTACTAAACTTTGTAGAGGAGTTCTGTGACCGCGACCCTGTAGTATTCCGTCCCATTGATCTTAATTCTGTAGTCTCTGTTCTTTTTGAAGCCAACCACGTCGCCATGGGATACTCCAATCTCTTCAAGCTCTGGGGTGTCAAAGGATACCACACCCTGAGTTACGGGTTTCTCTTGTAGGGAAACCAGCTCAATGAGTCCAGAATGTCCAGTATCATCTTCTTCAACAGGCTCAAGCAAACACCAACCCTTGATAGGATAAACCACGCCTTCACTTTGATACGCAATAGCCTGATTCGCTGACGCATGATCGTCATCATACTTGACAACGTATTGGTTGTCTTCTTTGCAAAGTGGCGAACCGCCATTGATAACCACGTGATGATGGAAGTAAAGAGAGTCTCCAGCTTTCGCGCCAGTTTCATACCTAAGCGGAGTAGCAAGTATTTTGCCTTCTGTAGTTCTGTGTTCAAACTCATTGTACTTGGTGTCTACATACAGCTCTAGTCCAGAGTCTGTAGTTATAGTGTCTTGTAGTGGGTTGTCTATTTCTACAATAAAGTGTGTTAGTGATTTCATTATATTAGAAGTTCAAATCAAATTCTAGAAGACATGGCATATCGTCGATTGCCTTCCAAAGGTCAGTGCCCTCTGGGCCCTCTGTGTAAACTAGGTATCTGCATTTTCCAAACTTGTGCAGATAAGAGTCGTCCTGAATAATAGCGGAGACTTTACCTTCACCTGCTCTCATGCCTACGAAATAGGCCATTCCGTTCTTGGGGTCTTTTCCGACCACAAGCTTTCTTATTAATCCATCCATCAGTTAAGTGATATTCCGAGGTCTCCTAGGATATCGTCTATATCTCCTTCAGGATCCTCAAACTGCTGGTCCATTATTCCTTTAACCATCTCTAGCTCCAGCCTACTGTCAAGGTTGTAACTGAATACGCTTTTTAGTTGAACCTGATCCTCATCCCCTGGGGACAGAACCTCGTCTATATCGAGAACTCCTAGCATTATAGCGGACATCACCCTATCTTCGTAGTTGTAGCTCTTTATGAGCCCTTCTATTTGAACAATGAGCGAATACACTTCGGCAATAAACTCTTTGTCTCTTGTATTCATTATCTCAAAGATAAGTAATCATGCCTAAGTCAAGGGTTTCTAAAACCAAGATGTTCAGGGACTTTTCTAGGATGAAAGGGAAGTACTTGAACAACAACTACCTCAAAAACCTGCATTCGGCAAGGAAGAAGTTTTGCCAAGACAGTGGAGTGGGGTGGAAGCACTTGGAGTTTATGATCTGGGCCTACGACCTAGAGTTCTTTACTATAGACTACGCCGCAGAGGAATACGAATACAATAGAACCAATATGGCGAACAGGATTATATACCCACTGCAATCAGACGGGTATATATACAAGCACTTTGAGAGACTAACCCCCTCGAAGACATTAGAAGATCACATATTCAGAGAAGAGACAAAGTACAACTACAGGGTGCGATACGCCCTATCTCAACGCGCCAGGCTGTTGGTGCAGCGGTTTTACCAGAGCTTGTAGGTCGTGCCTGGGTACTTGGGGTCTTTGTATGCTTTCAATACCCTCCCTTTGTTTTCTGTAGGGGAGTTGTAGCTTACGTGAACCCAGTCGGGGTTGGTGTCGTCACCGAACTCCCATATCAGCTGATCGAAGTCCAAGCAGTCTTTGATGTAGTGAAATATCTCTGCGTTGGTGACTTTACCAAATACATCTGCGTCCATATCCAACGCCCTGCCCTGACAGTGCTGTGAGGTGGTGCTCCCCCCGATAGCGGTGTTTAGCTTAGGGGATCTGTACCCAGAAGAAATGTATATCGGGACACCGAAGTGCTCCCTAACAGGCTGAAAGATGTGCTCGGCAACCAGCTTCAGATTGGTGATCTGCGGGTCGTCAGGCTGATTTTTTAAACCAAGTCTGCTGGCCGTTAAACTTTTGGTACACTCTTTTAGAGTCAGGTTTTCTGATAAATTCATTTTGCTTCCTATTGAAGTCCTTTAATTTCATCCTGGGGTTGAAGTAACCCTTACTCCCCATCAATAGCGGATTATTCTTCCGCCTCCTGGCATCATCCTCCCTGGAGCGGGTTGACCGCCTTGTCCGCGCATACCTCCGAGCTTCTCCATCAGATCTTGCATCTTGGACTCACCCTGTCCGCCCAG
>TARA_R100001440_G_scaffold62701_1_pt1 | contig 10225 bp, 8 predicted proteins | sample TARA_R100001440 | Tara Oceans TARA_R100001440 (sample SAMEA2622112) | marine metagenome | biome: marine biome (ENVO:00000447); feature: surface water layer (ENVO:00002042); material: "saline water (ENVO:00002010), including plankton (ENVO:xxxxxxxx)" | depth 5 m
CATCGTCAGGCTCCTAATACTGAAAACCCCAGCACAGCGATGTGTTGGGGTTTTTTATTGGGCGGAATAAAAGAGCTCGTGAAAGCAAGACTCCAAGTGAAATGGCCCCGGCAGGTGACCCGCCGAGGCTGTTTTTCATTGTCAGCTTATCTGCTCGAACTGGCTCTATCCGCCTCCTGGGTTAACTCCTGTCAGTTCCACCAGGTGACTTACCATCTCTCTCACCACACCAAACTGCTGGTTAATGGTGCCCAGTACGCGCTCGAGCTGGACTATCTCGATGGTGAAAATGAGCGACATCACGATCAGGATAGAGAGCGTAATGAGCCAAAGGGTGCGCATGCGACGGTAGCGACGATCGATCATTTCTGCCTGTCGAACCTGAAGCCCGGCGATCATGGTTTTGAGCTGGTGTAGCTCGTCGTGAGTATCTTCGTACGCGATTTCGAGGGTAGAGAGTCTACCCGTCAGGCGGCGACTGAGGACGGTGTCAGCCGCTTCATTAAGGAGGACGGCAGAGTCTTCCTCGTTTCTGTTGGTCTCCCTTTCACCGGCCAGGATTGATTCGATGGTGGCCAGCAGTTGATCCCGATCGATCTGCTTGCTGATAACGCCGGCTGCTCCGTGAGCCCTGGCATCTTCGAGATAGCGTTCGGCATTTTGGGAGGTGTACATGAAGACCGGAATATCGGCGGTATCGGGGTTCTTCTTGATGAGATCCAGCGCTTCGAAACCGTTAATGCCGGGAAGCAGGTGATCGAGGAATATCAGGTCGAACGTTTCAACCTGTAGTAATTTGAAGCCTTCTTCCGCCGAGGCTGCACCGCGTGTGCGAAGGTCTGCTTTCTGCAGCAGCCTCGAAAGAATAATACGCGCCGTTGAAGAATCATCAATGATGAGTGCTTGGCCGCGTGACATGGCGGTCTCCTTGTAGTTTTAGTCTCCGGCCGCTTTAACGAATAAAGCGGACTATATCCATGGAGTTTGCAAACGTTAGCGGCGAACCTGGCTGGACGCAAGGCTCTTAAGGTAGCCAGATCTCAAAAACGCCACCGTTTAATCGACCACCGTTGTATAAACATATGCGTCCGGCATTGCCTGCATTTTCATGCAGGCGTGCAACAGCCGATGCGAAGTAAAGTCCAAGCTGCGTGCTGCCCGTCGAAAAATTCATTGTTCCGGGGTGGGTGGGCTGATTATCGAGCATTTGCGCAGGGTAGCCCTCGCCGTCGTCAGCGACGCTGAGCACCAAAAAATCGTCTTGTTGTCGAGCTTCGATCTCAACGTGTGTTTTGGTATAGCGTATGGCGTTATTCAGGATATTGTTCAGTACACCGGCCACCAGGTCAGCATCGAAAAAGCCATTAATGTCTTCAGTGCTAATTTCATGGGTGATGTTGTGTCCATCCAGCAACGGAACGTGGCGCGCGACCTGGGATTCGAGAAAATCGGGAACAAAATGCTCTTCGATATTCGCGGTTAGCGATTCAACATCGATCCGGTATAAACCGAGGAGCTGCAGCAGGTCCCCATGAACCCGCTCAGTTTCATAGCGCAACGTATTAAACTTCTTTGACTCCCTTGCCTCATCAGATAGCTCTGCGCCCAGTTCATCCATAGTGTGGAGTAGCATGCCGAGCGAGTTTTTCATGTCATGAACGGCTGATGCCAGAATCATTGAAAAATCAATCCTGGTTGCGGCATCAGTGGACGCGCGAGCAGGGGATCCGGTTGGCGAACGTGATGGCACTTTTTTGTCCTCTGGTTCGTTGTGCTCTGATTCGTCATGAGTCATCAGATAGCGCCTCAACTTTGGCCTTCAATGTCCTGAAGCGCTTGTACTGCCGGTGACCATCAGGAAGGGAGTTGAGCGCCTCGATGCAGCCTTTGCACTCTTGAATCCATTCCTTGGTGCCCGGTTTCCCCGCGCCTTGACTCAGGCGAACCTGAATCAGATTGAGATTAAGGGCGGCGTGGTTTGGCACAAACGTGAGGGCCTCACGAAACGCTTTTGCCGCAGCTTCAGGGTTGTCCTGCTCGAATGCGGCGATACCCTGCTTGTTAAGCTGTCTCGCTGACATTTTTTTCTTGAAGCTGACGGGTTCATCGAGTAACGCTTCAATTTTGTGCTGAATGTCCGGCTCATCTGTATGCCGTTGCGCCAATTCTGCAAGGATAGCTTCGGCTTCGCTACTTCGTTTCAGGGCATACAGGGTTTGCGCGAGCTCAAGGCTGACATCTGTTTCCATCGTATTGACCGGGTCTGCCGGGAGCACACCTTCAAGCAATGCTTCGGCGTCGCCTGTTTGTTGCTGGCCGGCATGGACCCTGGCCTGAATGAGTGTGGCCCGGGTACAGGCGTTCTGATCCTCTTTGAACCGGCGCTGGAGCGCTAGCAGGGTTGTGCTGGCCTCTGATGCGAACGCTTGTCCTTGCTCGCTCTCATCATCTTCACAGAGTTCGCTGAGTGATCGTGCGAGTTCAAGATAATGCGTGGCGCTGTCATGAATTGAATGCTTTCCAAGCTCGATAGTGCGTCGCCATGCCTGTGATGCGGCTGCGATATCCTGGTTGTCACTAGCGATTCTGGCCAGTTGTTGTTGCCGCAAGATAGCGTGAGGGGATCTTTCAGCGGCGCGTTCCAGAATGCGTTGCGCTGCAGCCAGTTTACCTTGTGCCGCAAGTGATCTGGCGAAGGCGTCATAGGCTTCAACATAGTCCGGCTGGTTGGCAATCAGCGATTGGAGAATGCTACTGGCCTCATCGTAACGCTGCTCGGCAATGTAGGTGTTGGCAAGCCCCAGTCGGGCCCAGGGGATATCCCGTACCTGTAAGACGTCTTCGCAAACCTGTCGGGCGTGATTGAAATCACCCATCCGGAAGTAGAGATCAGACAGGGTTTTCAGTATCCAGGTCTTGTAACGGGGTTGCTGGGGCAGCATCTGGACGCAAAGTGATACCGCCGCCGGGAAGTTTTCAAGGTCAATTTCCCGGTTTATCGGCGCGAGAGTGGTGCGCTGCAAAATCAGTGCGCTCATGCGTTGCGCCATCATGGCCTGGTTAATGGGTTTGCTCAGATAGGCGTCGGGTTGATGTTCCCGTGCACCCATGACCATTTCCTTGGATGTTTCAGCGGTGACCATGATGAAAAGCGACGTGCACTTGATCAATTTGCGATGGCGAAGCTCTTCAAGTACGTGCTGGCCGTTCTTGCCCGTGCCCAGATTGAAGTCACACAGAACAACGTCGAAGTTCTCGTAGGTACAACGCTGGAGGGCGGTGGCGCCGTTGCCGCAGACCTCTATGTGCTCGGCCCCCAGCGAGCGTAGGATCTGGCGCATCGAAAGCCGGAAACTTTCGAAATCGTCGATGATCAGAAAGCGAAGCTTCTCAATAGCCGGAATCTTGGCATTCTTGTTTCGGGCAGCTGTTGTCATTGTGCTGATGACTTTCGCGAAATTGAGCAAGTGGGTGGCGGTTGAATTGAGCCGTTGTTAAAAGGCTCTGCTGCTACCGCTTCTGTTTGAGCTGTTTATTGACCATCGCCCGCAGAGCTGCCGGTTTTACTGGCTTATAAAGAATCTGATAGCCCAGCTTCAGGGTTTCAGCTCTGACTTCTTCACCCATATACCCGGTGATCAGAATGCCCGGAACCGGCTTGCCAAAGTCTTTGATGAGCGCATTCATCGCATCAAGACCGTTCTTGTCGTCATCGAGTTGATAGTCAGCAAGAATGATGTCCGGCACAGTGCCGCAAAGTGCCGCCTGAGCCGCTTCTAGACTGCGCGCGGGCGTCACCGTACAGCCCCAATTGTTGAGCAACGCAATCATGCCGTCCAGTATATTCTCGTCATTATCGATACAGAGCACTGACAGATCTTTCAGGTTGGACAGCCCACGCGATGAGGCTGCCTTACCCGCGGTCTGAGGCTCCTGTGCGATAGGTTCCGCACTTGGTACCGTTATACTGAACATGCTGCCTTGGCCCTGCTTGGAGCGAACATGTACCGGGTGGCCCAGCATGGTGCTGATCCGGTCAACAATTGCCAGACCAAGGCCAAGCCCTTTCTGGTCGCCGGATTGGTGGAGCCGTCGAAACTCTTCAAATATCTGCTCCAGTTTGTCTTGTGGAATGCCAGGTCCGGTGTCCCATACCTCGATACGCACATAGCCTTTCAGTCTTCTGCAACCGAGCAGTATCCGGCCTGTAGGGGTATAGCGCATAGCATTGGAGAGAAAGTTCTGGATGACCCGCCGTAACAACTGAGGATCTGTGTGCACCCAGGCTGTGCTGGGCACCATGCTGAGCTCAAGTGACTGGTCATGTGCAATAGCGGCAAATTCCGTTGCCAGATGCTTCAGCAAGTCGCTGACAGGAAAGCTGGAAAGATTGGGTTCCAGTGCACCGGCATCCAGTTTGGATATGTCGAGCAGGGTGCTGATGAGCTCTTCAGCCGCTTCGAGAGAGCTGTCGATGTGGTCGACCAGAACCTTGGTTTCGCCTTCCATCGCCTTGCCGGCAAGTGCTGAACTGAATAGTCGTGCGGCATTGAGGGGTTGCAGCAAGTCATGGCTCGCAGATGCCAGAAAGCGGGTTTTGCTCTGGTTGGCCTGCTCCGCAACCGATTTGGCTTTCAGTAACTGTTCATTCAGAACCTGAAGTTCCTGGGTGCGTTCCTTGACCCGCTGCTCCAGGTAGATGTTGGTTTCTTTGAGCGCCTGCTCCGTGCGGCGCATGGGGGTGATGTTCTGGAACGTGGTGACGTAGCCGCCTCCCGGAATCGGGCTACCCTCCAGCTGAAGGACAGTGCCATCCGGCCGGTGCTGCTCATCTGAAAAGGGCAGGCCCTTCTGCATGCAGTGCATACGCTCGTCAACAATTGCATCGACCTTTCTTGCGGGCAGGTTGGTGGTCACCATACTGTAACGGATGAGATCGCTGGATGGCCGCCCGGCCCGGACAAAGCCTCTGGGGTAGGTGAACATTTCCAGATACCGTCGATTCCACACCACCAGCTGTTGCTGCCGATTGACGACCGTGACACCCAGACTGATGTTCTCAATGGCTGACTGGAGCAGTTCCCGGCTGAACGTCATTGCCTGAGACGCTTCATCGACAATGCTGACCACATCCTCGATCTGCATGTCCCGTCCAGTCAGTGTCGATTCCAGCACCACCCTGGCGGTTGAGGCACCAATGACGGAGGCCAGTTGGCGTTCGACGTATTTCATCAGGTGAGTGCTGGCCGCCTTGTGCGGTGACAGGCGTATGGCGTTGCGACGTTCGTAATTGCGGAAAAGCGACTCTGCACGCTCGTCGCCCATAAACCTGTCAGCAAGCGCTTTCAGGTCAGCTGTCATAACTTCGCCTTCCCAGGCCTGCTGGTGCGGCGTTTCAGCCTTGGGTTCGGGATCATGGAAAAAGGAGGCGATCTGTATTTTCTCGCGGACGCGTTGACGCGTCAGCAGCGAAAGCACGATGTATAAGAGGATGTTGCTGCCAAGGCTCCAGATAATGCCATGACTGATCTGATCGAGCTCCAGTCCAAACAATGCAGTGGGCCGTGTCCAGCTCAGACCCCAGAGACCGCTTTCAATCAGCGTATCGCTTAGCCAGCCGGTTGACGTGAGCGCCGGTATAACGAGTGTGTAACACCACAGCATAAAGCCGACGGCGAGGCCCCAGACGGCACCGGTATGGTTGCCTCTTCGCCAGACGATACCGCCAATCAGCGCGGGCCCAAACTGGGCAGCAGCGGCAAAGGAGAGCAGCCCGAAGGCTGTCAGGCTGTAGTCTGCTCCGGCTAGCCGGTAAAACCCGTAGGCAATCATCAACACTACAAATATGGCTACCCGACGAATGACCAGCAGCAGGTAGCTCAGATCGCCGCGCCGATTCATTCTCGGCCGGAAGAACTTCAACAGCGCCGGCATGATGATTTCGTTGCTGACCATGGTCGCAATAGCGACCGAGCAGACAATAACCATGGCCGCTGCAGCCGATCCGCCGCCCAGGAACGCCAGTACGGCAAGCCACTGTTGACCCGCCTCTATCGGCAGGCTGAGGATCAGTATGTCGGGATTTGTTGTACCGGCGTTGGCGGCAAGGAGACCCGCACCGGCGATAGGTAACACGAAGGCGCTGGCAATGATCAGATAGGCGGGCATCGCCCAGCGCGCCGTATCCAGATCCCGGTGGTCCGTATTTTCGACGACGGTGACATGGAACTGTCGGGGCAAGCAGATAATGGCGAGCATGGATATCAGTGTCTGGGTGACGAAGGATACCGGGTTAAAACTATCGGTTGTCAGTGTGCCGATAAGGTTGGCATCGCTGATCTGGGTGAACAGATCGCCGAAACCGTCGTAGAGGCCGTATCCTACAAAAAGGCCAACCGCGACAAAGGCCACCAGTTTGATGATCGACTCAAAGGCAACCGCTTGTATCATGCCGCGATGGTGCTCGGTTGACTCCAGATGCCGTGTGCCAAACAGAACAGTAAAGACCGCCAGTACCAAAGTGATATACCAGGCCGAGTCGCCCCAGGCCGCCTGGGTAAGCACACTATGAGAGTCGCCATTGCTCGATAGGACGTTGAAGCCCATTGCGATCGCTTTGAGCTGTAGTGCGATATAGGGAACGCTTCCAATCAGCGCGATAGCCGCGATCATCGCGGCCAGTGATTGGGATTTGCCATAGCGTGACGCAATGAAATCGGCAATCGACGTACTGTTATTGCGTTTGCTGATGTAAATAATGCGACGGAGCAACGTAGAGCCGAACACGAACACCAGCAGCGGACCGAGATAAATCGGAAGAAACCCGATGCCTTCCTGGGTTGCGCGTCCTACCGCACCGTAGAAAGTCCAGGAAGTAAAATAGACAGCCAGCGATAGCGCGTATATGTGCGTGCGGGCAATACGCTTGCGGTAGAGCCCGGGGTGGCGGTCGCCAGCCCAGGCAATCGTGAATAGCAACGATATGTAGGTGATGGAAATGAGGCCCAGTAACCAGCCACTCAGCATATACAGCGTTCCCACGATTCAGATGTTATTGCGGCGTGACCAGACTTCTGGCGATGCCGCAGGGTGATTATCGGATTCAGTTGTTCAGCCACAGGCCGCTTTCAAAAGCGGATCGTCCTTCGACAGCTGCCGGAGCTGCTTCATGCTGGCCTTGCGGTTTTCATCCAGAGGCACCAGTTGCAGGTTGTCGCAGTTCAATAGGTAGACTTTATCTGAAACGGAATCAACGTAGGATTTTTCGAAACGATAAAGGTAAAAGCTGACCACATGGCCATCGCCTGGCTCCTGCGAAATATTGTCGGTATCAAGTACCGTGAAACTTGTTACCTGCGGCACAAAAAGACTCCAGGGCCGCCAGATAATCCGTGACTCTTCCTTGGAAACGACGACCGAGCCTTCAGGCAGCTGTGATTGTTTGAGGTCGAACCAGGTATATTCCCCCTGAACGAGAAAGCCCATCATCCCCAGCCCGGCAAATACCGGAATAATCCACTTGGGTGCTTTTTTCCGGGTGATGGCCCGAATGCCAAAAGCGATACCCGCAGCGCCCAAACCACAAAACACGGTTGCGACAAAATTCCAGAACATTTTGTTTCCCTTAAAAAAACGGGCTTCCCCATGAGGAAGCCCGTCGGAGTTCGCTGTTAACAGTCCGGAGACCGTCGCGAGCTACATTATGGATCAGTGATTGCTTGCACTTCCAGCGCCGCGTGGGTAGCGAACGCTTTCAACCAATTCCTGAATCTCGACAGGTGGCTCTTCGGTAGCTGAAGAGACTGCGAAGGCAACGATGAAGTTAATCAACGCACCGACCGCACCGATAGAGAGTGGAGAAATGCCAAGCAACCAGTTATCCGGTGTATTGGCGAGGTTGTTGGTTCCGGGAATGAAGAACCAGCCCAGGAAGATGAAGATATAGACCAGTGTGAAGATCAGGCCTGACAGCATACCGGCTACCGCGCCTTTGTTGTTCACACGCTTGGAGAAAATACCCATCATCAGGGCAGGGAAGAGCGATGCCGCTGCGATACCGAACGCCAGTGCCACAACCTGAGCCGCGAATCCCGGCGGGTTGGCCCCGAGATAGGTGGCCACCACGATCGCCACAGACATGGTAATCCGTGCCGCCATCAACTCGCCTTTCTCACTGATATCCGGTTTTATCGCGCCCTTTATCAGGTCGTGACTCACGGATGACGATATCGCGAGCAACAGACCTGCTGCCGTCGATAGCGCCGCCGCAAGGCCACCCGCTGCGATCAGACCAATAACCCAACTTGGCAGATTGGCGATTTCAGGGTTGGCGAGTACCAGAATGTCACGGTTGACGACAAGCTCGTTGCCTTTCCAGCCACGAGCGGTGGCAGTGGGTTCAAACTCTGGTGAATCGTTGTACAGTTCGATACGCCCATCGCCGTTCTTGTCCTCATATGTGATCAGGCCAGTTTCTTCCCATGCCTTCACCCAGCCCGGACGTGCATCGTATTCAATCGGCTGACTGGTTGGACCATCAGGGTAGATGGTGGTCATCAGGTTCAGTCGAGCCATTGAAGCAACAGCCGGTGCTGTCAGGTACAGCAATGCGATGAATACCAGCGCCCAGCCTGCTGACCAGCGTGCGTCGGCAACTTTTGGCACAGTGAAGAAGCGGATGATGACGTGAGGCAGACCGGCAGTACCGATCATCAGAGTCAGGGTGAACAGCACCATGTTGAGTTTGTTATCAACATCCGCCGTGTAATCCTGGAAACCCAGAGCCGTAATGACTTCGTCCAGTTTCTGCAGCAGTGGCAGGCCGGATTCAGTGTGAGTAGAGAACAGGCCGATGGCCGGAATCGCCGTGTCGGTCAGTTGCAGAGAGATGAAAATTGCCGGAATGGTGTAGGCAATGATCAGCACAATGTACTGGGCAACCTGGGTGTAGGTAATGCCTTTCATGCCGCCCAGAACCGCGTAGATGAAGACAACAATCGCCGCGATAATCAGGCCGGTGGTGCTGTCGACTTCAAGAAAGCGTGAGAAAGCAACCCCGGCACCGGCCATCTGGCCGATAACGTAGGTGACTGACGCCACGATAAGGCAGGCAACGGCGACAAAGCGCGCGTTTTTGCTGTAGAAGCGATCACCGATAAATTCCGGAACGGTGAATTTGCCGAACTTCCGAAGATAAGGTGCAAGCAGCATGGCCAGAAGCACATAGCCACCGGTCCAGCCCATCAGGAAGGTTGAGTTGGCGTAACCGCCGGCCGCAATCAGACCCGCCATGGAGATGAAGGATGCCGCTGACATCCAGTCTGCACCAATGGCCATGCCGTTGGTGATAGGGTGTACACCGCCGCCGGCGACGTAGAAGTCTTTGGTGCTACCGGCTTTCGCCCAGATAGCAATGGCGATATAGAGGGCGAACGAGCCGCCGACAAATATCAGGTTAACAGCAAATTGGCTCATCAGGCTTACTCCTCGTCCAGTCCGAATTGTTTATCGAGCTTGTTCATTCTCCAGGCGTAGAAGAAGATCAGAACGATAAACGTCAGGATTGAACCCTGTTGGGCAAACCAGAAACCGAGGTCGGTTCCTCCCACAGCAATCCCGGACAACAGAGGACGGAAGAGTATTCCACATCCGTAAGAGACGAAGGCCCAGACACACAGGCTTCCGATGATCAGGCGAAGGTTCGCCTTCCAGTATTTCTCTGCATTTTCAGAATGTTGCGACATAGCAGCGCTCCAGGTTTCTTGTTATTGAGCTTGAGCTTCGGTAGGTGAGTCCTCAGAAGATCTATTGTTATTCATGTATGTATTTCATCTGTACCCACTATCAGACTTTACGCAGGAAAGCGTTTATAGATATTGGCAAATAGTCTAATTTTCATGTAAATGGAGCAGCTTGCTCATGTCAGCGCTGCATCTGGTGCGGAGCATTTCGAGAGGCGGCGACGCGGGAGGGGAATCACTGACTCTGGATGTGCTTCAGGCGGCGGGTATACCGAACTTTGTCGTTGAGCTCAGAGAGAGTGACGACGTTTTTCCTTGCGGCTTGGTTGAAAGCGATCAGGGCGAGTTCGGCGGTCGCCATTGCGTCAGCGGCAGCGTTATGGCGCTCACTGATATCCAGCTTGAAGTGCTCAATCCAGCTGTCCAGACGCCCGTCCTTTAGCTGCGCGTCAGGGAAAACGGCGGGCAGCACTTCAGCGACATCG
>TARA_R100001440_G_scaffold2109_6_pt1 | contig 10193 bp, 4 predicted proteins | sample TARA_R100001440 | Tara Oceans TARA_R100001440 (sample SAMEA2622112) | marine metagenome | biome: marine biome (ENVO:00000447); feature: surface water layer (ENVO:00002042); material: "saline water (ENVO:00002010), including plankton (ENVO:xxxxxxxx)" | depth 5 m
ATACAACGCTTCGACCAGCAGAGACTTTGAGCTACCTGACCACTACGTCATGGACTTGGTGATTGAGATGGCAAAGCTAATCGGTGTCAACCTCAAGGACAAAGAGGTGTACCAGCACGGAGCCCAAGAGGATGTTAAAGAACAAAGAGTGTAACAGATGGCACACAACTTAGTAGGACTATCCGACATCATCAATGACTTCATCATCTCTTTGGAGGGTGATGACTACGCTATCAATGTTACTCGCCCTATGCTCCGCTCAGTAGCACTGCGTGGGCTGCGTGAGTTTGGCTTTGACCTTTCGGGCAAGGTGCGCTCTTTGAAGCTGTCCCCTGAATCCAACGGGACCTACCAGTTGCCCGATGACTTTGCAAGCATCGCTCGAGTCGGCTTAGCTGGCAGCGATGGCTATGTGTATCCACTTGCACACAACACAAACCTTAACATGTCGCAGGCCTACACAAACGTAGAGAGCCCAACAGACAGTGATAGTGATGGTTTTTTTGACAGAGTGGATGACACAACCGGAAGCGGTGGCGGCATCCTCGGGGAAGAGGAGGCGCTCATCTTTAACAACTACGCCTACAACCAAGCCACGGGTAGAACCTACGGTATGGGTGGGGGCATATATGCAGGAGAGTACAGGCTCAACAGAGACCAAAACAGAATCGAGACTGACTCAGGAACTACTGGTGTGATTGTTGTAGAGTATGTGGCAGACGAAGCTCGGGCCAAGAACCCACAGGTTCCCGTGGAAGCCGAGGAGGCACTGCGGTCATACATGTACTACAAAATCATAGAGCGCAAAAGAAGTGTGCCTAACGTAGAGAAGTCTCGCGCTAGGCAAGAATACTACAACGAAAGACGCAAGGCTAACGCCCGCCTTAAGACATTCAACAAGGACGAGGCAGTGCGCGTGATTCGCAAGAACTTTAAGCAAGCGCCTAAGTACTGATGGCTATTGACAAACTGATACCTCGACATCTAAACTTGGATGACGACGAACGCTTGGTGCAGGCTATGCAGATGACGAATGCAGAAAATGTGTTCATCTCTGGAAACCAAGAAAACGATGCGGGCGTTGTAAAACAAGCTGATGGAAACGCAGAGGTCAGCCCGAAAACTTCTTCCGATACAATTCCTTCAAGCGGCATTAACCTTATCATTGGCTCTGTCAACTTTGACGCAGGCGGTGTGCTATTCTACTTTTTGTACAACAGCAACGAAGACCACGGTGTTTACATGTACGAGCAAGACGAAAACAGATATGTCAAGCTCTACCAAAACAGCGCTCTTGCTTTCGAGAAGGGTATGCACATTCAGGGTGACGTTGTAAAGACTGGTAAGGGTGATACCCTGTTGTACTTTACTGACGGAAAAAACGAACCGCGAAAGCTTAACGTCTCTAGGCTTCTAAGCAACAGCTACGAGAGTGCTATTGACGACGACACGGCAAGCACAGTAAGCAATTACATTACAGTTTGCAAGCGTCCACCAATGAAACCGCCAACATTTGAATTTAGCGTTTCTGGCGATGCCAACTCAAACAATAGGGTTATTGACCGTGTGTTTCAGTTTGCAACTCAGTATGTCTATGCTGATGGTGAGGTTTCTGCGATTGGTCCCTACTCTAAGCTTACCTACGAGGACAACCACTTTAATGTGGACGGGACTATGGCCGACCTCTACAACACTCCCTTTGACTCTATTGACGTCACCCAAAAGAAGGTCAATTCCAACAATGAGAATCAGGATGGCGATGTAGTAGCAGTTAGGTTTTTGGCTAGAGCTGGGAACACAGGTTCTTTCGTGGTGTTTGACGAGGTAGATACAGCATACAGTAACGGACAGACTGTTTCTAACTTTACGAACACCAAGGCCTATCGTTTTATTTCGGAGCAGGAAACCAACAAGCTCTTTGACGCTGTGCCTTTGAAGGCAAAGACTCTTAGTGTGGTTGAGAACAGACTGTTTTTTGGCAACTACGTTGACGGGTTTGACACCTCAGAGTGGGTACAAACCAAATCTTCTAACACTAGAAGTCAATCGTTTCCTGTAACTGTCGGGATACAGAACGCTATCTTTGAGGCGGTAGAGGGTATACAATCATCCGCAGACATGCAAGGTGATAAAGTACCCTCTTACTTTGTGTTGAGAGACGCTGATAGTAGTGAAACTGCAAACGAAAATCTGGACCACTTTCATCCAGACGCAGGCGGCACTGGAATTGCCTCAGGCACTTCCCTCCAATCTTCGTTGGGCTACTACCAAAGAGCAGACAACAACACTCAGAATATAGAATGGAGGTTGGACACTAACGGTGACAATGTTCTTGATTCTAATGAGCAAAGCGCTAGGCTGGGTTTGTCAACTTCATACGCAATGGAGATTGACATTGACCTTTCAGACATTCCAGAGGAAGGTATTGGCACTACTTCTGAAATGACTCTAACGTATTTCATCACGGGCGGCAGACCATATATGATTCCTACATACGGAGACCAAGATGGAAAGCAAGAGTATAGAATTAAATACAGGCCCGGACTGGGTTCTGTAGCAGAGGGCCAGACAAGAGACTTGGACCTAAAGTTTTTCCATGGTGGAGATAGCATTGGTAGCGGGATTGTCGACCAATTAAACAATGCGGGGTTTGACCCAGACATGGCCAAGGTATGCGGAGTAGGATTTATTGGGGCTACCCCCGACAACTACTGGAGTAAAAGTGTTCAGGTTCAGGTCAACGTAAACAATACAGACACAAGACTAAGCATTGCTCAAAAAGTTGTTGACCAAATTGAGGTTGACAATTTCGGAGTTGAGATTAAAGGAACTGGATACCTCACTGCTCACGGAGTTAACTATCAAATGGTGAGCGCATTCGCGTCAGACAGACCGGGGTCAAAAGCTTGTAGGTATTTCTGTGACGGCAGGGGAACTGGCGAAGACTCTAAAATCGTTATTGAGCCAGCGTTTGCCATAGTTCAAGACAATGGTAACAGGGTCCGCGTTACATACAAAGGCAGGAGTGGAGAATTTAGAGTTTCACACATTCAGCATGGCGGGCCAGTTGCTAACGTATTAGACAATGGCTTTGGCGCAATTCCTATTGAACCACAGTACGCAGCCAATCGTCAGGAAATTATTTTGGGCGATTCAGCAAGCGTGCTTCAGGCTAATTGCTTTTCTGTAGATGGCAGCGTCAACAGCGCCAATGAAGAAGACCTTTTTAGGTGTATGATTCTAGACTGGATGCACACTAAAACAAATGCTCGTATAGTGTTTGGCAATGCTGGGTCTATTCAGGGCGACAAGGGCGACAACAGGCTTACCTTCCGCTCCGGGGCCAATCACCCCCTTGGCTGCGTGTTTTACGACCACAGAAACAGAAGCTCTACGGTAAAGCTTTTGAGGGAAGCCTATGTTCCTTTTAGTGGAGACGCAGCCTCTGTTGTTGGCAACGAAGTAAATCGTCTTGTTCCCTATGACATTGACGTGACATTTCCAACCTCTTACATTCCAGATTGGGCGGAAAGGTATCAGATTGTTTACGCGGGTAACTCTCAGTATGAGTTCTCTCTTACGCACAGCGTCCCTGAGGCGCTTCTTGCTGACATGAGCAGGGTTGTAATTAGAGACCCCTCACTCACTGACAGTGAAGACCTCGAGGAGACTCTTGATTCTTCTAGCGCTTCCGGAACAGATGCAGCGGCAGAAGCAAACTTCACGAGTTTGGCTGCGGCTGAGTCTGCTGGCATTCTTAGTAACGCCATTTATCTTCCTTTCAGATTCTTTGAGGGGAAGACGGATTCGTACAAGTCATCTTTCGGAGTCAAACTTGATTACCAGTTTAGACCGGGAGACAAGCTTCGGATTGTTAGCTATCAAGACATCAATCCCGGAACGGAAGAAGGTAACCCTGAAGTAATTACAAACTTTCCGGAAAATCATTTCTTTGACATCATCGACTACAAGCACTTTGAGCCCAACTCAGAAAAGAATGTCCTGTCCTTGCCACATGCTGCTGACGGTAACTTTACCAAGGAGGGTGAGTACAGGCGCTCAGGTTGGATGTTGATTGTTAAAGAAAACAATGTTCATACAGGATTTTCGGTTGCAGACATTCAGGGGAGTGGTGAAAGCGACAACTGGAAAAAGAACTGTGTTGTAGAAATCTTGAGACCAAAAGTACAGCCTGTGGATGAGGAGATTGTGTACTTTGAAATTGGTGAGTCATTTTCTGTATCGGATGATTCTAGGAGAAGTGTATACAACCAAGCAGCTACTGAAGGAGCGGTGGCGTTTACAGGTGTCAGCGAAATCAAAAGCAGGGTGAGGCTGTTTAGGGGCGACACTATTCGCCCAGTTTCATTTCCTGCTGAAAACAATACGGACCCAGACTTTTTTGGGGTAGGAGGGTTTGGCTCTGCTGGCGGTGATTTTGCTTCAATAAGCCTTGCGACTCACGAAATAGTACGGCCACTAGGGATATACGAGGATGGCAGCGGCACATACTACAGGTACAGAGTTTCAGCATCAGGAGGTCCCGGCGCAGTCAACGATGGCTTTGATGCGCCAAATGGTGTAACCCTTGCAGACGGAACCTCTGCAAATCCCGAAGCGCCTATTCCGGCAGCATTCTGTGTGTTTACAAAGGGCTCGTTCAGGGCAGTACACCTGACAGACCAAGGCGATACATACTATCGTAAGAGAGACATGAGGACATCTTCGTTCAACTCAACGACACTTGAGTTTGACCCAAGCGACCTGACTGAAGCTACGTCTGTAAACTTTAGGCTTACAAATATCGAAGACCCGGGCTTCAATGATTACTTGGACTCTACTGTCACAAGAAACTATCATTTTGGAAGACCTCACTTCTACAACCCAGAGTTTCAAGTAAACGTTAGGGGTTCATCAGTTACCTACAGTGACCCATACGCGTCAGATGGTGAGGTGCTCAACCTTTCTAGTTTCAACCCATCACTGTTCCCGTTCAAGGACTACTCGCTTAGGTACGGTGACATCTGCAAACTAATTGACGAGGGCGCTGGACTGGCGGTGTTGCAAGAAAGAAAGTGCTCTAAAACTCCTGTCAGTAGAGACTACATCAATACCGCAGAAGGGGGCGTGCTTATTACCTCTACAAATGTTCTTGGCAAAGAGATATACTCGCCTAGCGACTACGGCCCGGGTATGTTCAGCATGGGTGTCAGGGAGCATGATGGAATCATTTACTTTGTTGATGCGGAGAAGGGTGTTGTCTGTGCTCTTGCTGGCAATCAAATAAAAATTATTAGCGATGCTAAGGCTAGTAGTTTCTTTTCTACTCAGCTGAGAAGCGTACAGGCTGGACGCTCTGCCTCAGGAGTTATCACTGGCGTACACATCGACCAAAATGAAATTGTGTTTTCCATCAATAGCAAACAGCGTAGAACTATTTCGGCTGGGGGAACTACATTCGGAAGAGGACTTCCAGTAGACCGCGACACCGACACTAGCTTTGACCTGAACGGTTTGAGAAAGGTTTACACGATTAAAGGCTCACCGCTCGACATCATTAACGAAAATCAAAACTGGGAGGTGCATGTATTAGATTGGGACGAAGCTGGCAAGGGCGTTATCTTTGTTGACCACCCAACTGAAATTGGTTTTGTAGAATCAGAACTTAGCACCAAAGGAACTCAAGACCTTCTTGTTACAAATCAGCGCAATGATTTCTACGGCAAGATGGTTAAGCAAGTCGGGTCTGATATGAGAGGTGTTCTAAATGAAGGTGCTGGTGGCGGTTCAAAAAACAACTCAGCGTCTACTCTTTCAAAAAGCTCAGTATCTGTTGCTGACAGAACTACGATTGCTTACAACTTCAAGCAAGGCGTTTGGACTAGCAAGTATAGCTATAGGCCCGAAGACATGTGCCCAATATTTGAGGATATGGTAAGCTTTTCTGCTGGAAAAGTATTCCTTCACAGCCCTTCAGCAACGCCGCTCAACTATTACGGTGTAGCTCACAACGCAGTCATTGAGGTTATTGCAAAGAAAAACCCGTCCATGGTGAAGCTCTACAAGGCAATCAGCCTTGAAGGTAACTCAGTGTGGACTGCAGAGCTTTCTAACAGAGAACAGACTTCTACAATCACCACAAACATGTGGAAGGACCAAGACATTGACGGCCAAGTAAGGGCTGGCGATGGGTTCCGGGAGGGAATGTTATACTGTGATATGCCCGGTGACACAAGCAATACTAGCAAGCTAGACGAGATTGCTGTTGGAGTTGTGGCTACGTCGGGTATTGACGGTGCCAACGACAGAGTAACCTTCACGTCTCGCGTAGACAACATTCCATTCAACATCGGAGATACGCTGTTCGATGCAGCGGACGGCAATACCACAGGCATCACAATCGAGGGTGTCCACGACAGGTTTACCTTGAAAGTAAGTGGAGTCAGTGGACTTGCGGATGCAGATAACCTAATCGCAAGGAACGCTTCTGACACAGGTCACGTTACGGGAGACCCACTGCGCGACTACTTCTTAAAAATCAAACTCACGAACAGCTCTACCACCAAAAACGAGTTGTACGCTGTGAACGCTATCTTTGAGCGCTCACGCCTTCATAACGACAGAGTTAACTAAATTTGCAGTATGGCCAACTTTAAGTACAACGACCCGCTTTTAGAACAAGCCCGTTTCTTCGCAGGGCGGAGAGGGCGCACTGATTTGGGGCCTCGGATTGCTACTAATTACAATATGAATCCGCGCGGTGGCTTTCAACCGTTTGCTCCAAGCCAGTTGTCTTTTCTTGGTGACGATGCTGGATTATCTGTGCCGGGGCCAACATTCTCCCAAGACCAATTTTTTGATGAATACCAAGGCGGTAGATTCTTAGGCGCTACAAGGGGCGGAGAGCCGCTTCAGTTTGGCTACGATACCCTTGGTTCACCGCAGGTTGACCCAATGTCAATCAGCCCCGGCGGGACAAACGAAATCTTTGGCGAACCTCAGACAGACTACTCAGGTGGGTTTGAAACACGCGCTATGGACCCGCTCATCGGACCCACTATACCGCTCGAGTTCAGAACTCAAAGTGAGATTGGCCCGGCGGTTACAGGAACAGATGGGGCGGGAACCACGGACCCCGGAAGCACGGACCCCAGAAGCACGGGCCCCGGAAGCACGGACCCCGGAAGCACAGACCCCGGAACAGAAACTGACCAAGCAAAATCTAGGGGGATTACCGCTGCTGGTGCGGCCACTGGGGTCGGTCAGATTGTAGGTGGTGTTATGAATATCACGCAAGGTATAAGTGCATTAAAAGACGTAAATATTAATGCGGCACAGTCTGCAGTAGATGCTGCTTACGCTACTCGCCCCGGACTCGGCACTCCATCTGAGTTTTATCAGATGCAAAAGGAGGCGTATGACCAAAGACTTGTAGCGATGCGATTAGAGGACATCAACCGTGGCCTTGCCACAAACGTAGCAGCCGCACAGCAGTTCGGGGCTAGAGGTCTTGGTTCTACTTTGGCAGCTACAGCTCAGGCCCAGCGTGCTCAACAGCAGGAGGTTTTGCAGCAACAAAGATTACAAACTAGTGCTCTTGGCGCATTGGCTTCAGCTAGAGAGCGTGAGATTCAAAGGAGAGAGCAGCGTGCTACCTTTGACATCGGCATTGCCTTCGACCAGCTCAAGGCCGAGCAGGCTAGAGAGCAATTTGCAAGGCAGCAGATTGCTCAGGGTATTGTCGGCACAGCAGCAGGTCTAGCAAGAACCGCTGTCACGTTTGGCGCAGAGCAGGGTGCAAAGGTTACGCCGGGAGAGTTTTCTCACGACACCAACCCTATTGACATTATACAAGAGGGAACCAAGATTGGAGAGATGACAGGGGGTGAGTACATCTTCAACCCACAGCAGGCTGGCAAGATGGCACGCGAAGCAAAGAAGGGCAACTCGCCATTGCACAAGTTCGTTCGCAAGACCCTGAACAAGTTCCACAAAGACGCAGAGAAGTATGAAGGCAAGTAAGAGAAAGTTCAATCAAGGAGGCTTCTACGAGAACAAAACAGACTTTGTTCTTAGGCCCACCGACTTCGCAGCTCTCGGAGCTAACTACGACCAGTTGACTCTGAAGTATTTGGATGCTCAAAAAAAAGCAAAGCAAGAGCAAGAAAAAAGAGCTCAAGAAGGCATTAAGGGATTTGAGAGTCGAACGAAGGTGATGGACAGACACAATGGTGTTCTTCAAGCTTCTTACGACATTTGGGAGAACGCCCGTGTCACAGCTATTAGCAACCCTTCTGCGGCAAACAAACAAGCAGCTGATGAGGCTTTTAGCCAGTACTCAGTTATCAAAGAGAATGCTGTTGCGATTACTGCTGATTATCAGAGAGAGGTTAACGATTTGAACAAGGGCTCTCTGGATGCAGACCTTTTGGGTACAAGGGCGCAAGCTATTAATGAAGCTAAAGAATTTAATCGAGAGATTCCCTTCCGAGTAGTGGGCGGTAGAGTCTTGGTACCGGGTGCAGACGGTGAGCCTGTAGAATATCTGCAATCTACTTATGTAAACGAAGGTGTGTTCGGTCAGAACGGAAGAAACTTCATTGCCTCGCGTCGTGCGCCGGGCACGGACTTCATGTTTGCCCCCCTCAGTGACTCCTATGCCAAGCAGCTACAAGGGGATGCCGACATCTTTAATGTGGTAAGTGGCAGAAAGCAGGGCCTCAACGAAGCGGCTGTTGGCTCGCGTGTCGCTCAAAGATTGCAGACTGATTTCAGGGCAAACCCTGCTGCATTTGTAGACGCTGTGTCAACACAGTACGGTGCGTTCTCTTATGGGGTGGAGAACCTGAATGTCGACAACATGAACAAGGCTCAAGCAGACTACGGGGGCATCGACATCTACAGCGATAACTTCCTGACAAACTGGAGCCTTACATACAATCCTAAGACTGAAGAAAATCCAGAAGGTAACTATACACTTTCTTTTGTAAATAGCTTAGACGATGCAGTAAGTTCGGGCAAGCTCAACCCTCTTGACGCCGCAGCAATTAAGAACAGAAGAGAGGCGTTGAAGTATCACATTGAAAACACAGCTGACCAGACGTTGTTTAAGCTGAAGAACCAGTTCCAGCCATCACCTCAGGGTGGAGGCCTTAGCTTCGGCGGAGGATTCAAGAGCCAGAACATCCCGTCGTTCAGAGACATTGACCTGTACACTACTGTTGGTGACAAGCAGCAAAGGACAGGACAGAAAGGTAGCATCCTTGACTTCCGTAGTCCTCCACTCAACTTCCGATACAAGGACACCAACTCGAAGATTACCAACATCCAGTTCGACGAGAACAAGAACATTGTTGCTTTTGACATCGAGTCAAAGCCAATGCGAGATGCTTTGGTTCAGGCCTATGGTGATGAAATCGAAAGCTTAGACAGGCAGCTTGACAGAATCGCACAGAGGCTTTTGGAGCCGGGTATGCTTTCAGACGATAAAGACACGCTCAAACAACAGCAGAGCGAGCTTGATAAAGAAAGAGAGACGCTCGAGAATGCCCGTAAGTCCATGAGAAGAAAGGACTCCAAGCTTGTCATCCCAAGAAGAGGGCTTGGTGGGCAGGAAGGTTCTAACCTTTACATGGCTAGTAACGTCGCTGACATCCCAACCTTCGATGAGATTCTTAACTCATTGCTTGCTGGTGAAAGTCAGCTGATGACCCTGATTCAAAGAGAGACCGGAGTAGACCCCCGAGTCTTTAACGACGAATACTTTGAGCAAGCTCCGGGTGCAGGTGGGGTCGATGCCTCACAATACTGATAATTTAGTATTTTAGCAGAATGAACGAACAGGCACTACAGGACGCCTACACTCTGTTCCAAGGAGCAGGCTACGGCAAGTCGTTTGACGAGTTTGTTAATTTGATTAACACCAACGACCAAGCCCTCGGGGACGCCTACAAGTTGTTCCAAGACAGCGGCTACAGCAAGGGCCTAGATGAGTTCAGCACCTTGATGGGTGTAAAAAAAAAAGACGATACGTCAGTATTGGGTGTTCAGCAGGAAGAGGTTTCTACGGAATCTACCTCAGCTACGGCTCCTCCGCCAGAACAAGAGTCTGGAGATTCGGCTTCAGTTCTAGCAGAGCCTGAGCCTCAGCCACAGTTACCGGAACCTCTCGACCTAGGTCTCACTGAGCAGGC
>TARA_R100001440_G_scaffold8588_1_pt1 | contig 10192 bp, 6 predicted proteins | sample TARA_R100001440 | Tara Oceans TARA_R100001440 (sample SAMEA2622112) | marine metagenome | biome: marine biome (ENVO:00000447); feature: surface water layer (ENVO:00002042); material: "saline water (ENVO:00002010), including plankton (ENVO:xxxxxxxx)" | depth 5 m
AAGGGCGATTTCGCTCTCCGTGGACCGTTCCGTATTCCCGACCAAGATATCTTCCGCTACGAGTTGGTGCTCATGATGGGCCTCCATACCACGCAGCTTCGTTCTAACTTCGTCGTCACCGGCGCAGGCACCCCATAAGGAGGATCTCATGGGTTTCACAGCATCTGGCATTTCCGCCACCACTGTTACTACTGACCAACAGGCTCCTCTGGGCTTTGTTCTCACCGTCCCTGACGGTGACAATGGAATCCAAGAGTGGACCTATGTTAAAGCAGGCGCAGAACTACTTCAAGGTACTGTCGCTATGCGGAAAGGCGCAACAGCGACACGCGAAGTTGTAGTGGCAACAACGGCTACGGCCATTGTGCCTAACGTCGCAATCGTAGGTGTCGCGCAGCACACTATTGCTTCCGGATCTTATGGATTTATCCTAAGCACCGGCATCGGCGAAGTCCTAGCGGACGACGGAGGCAATGATCAACTCAACGACCCACTTGTTGTGGGCGGTACTACAGGACGTGCTGACGTGATGGCAGCAGGCGAAGAGCACTGCGTGTTCGCCTTCTCTACCGAGAACGCTACTGGGGTAGGCACGCTCATGACCTGCTGGATCAACTGTGCGGGTTAGTAGATGAATCTCAAAGAGATTCGGGACGCGATGTTCGCTCAGGCGGATTGGGCACCAACCCAGTCCCCTGAAGCGATCACCCGCGCCAACAGCTTCATCAACCGGGCCTACAACGTGTTGGCCTTGGAAGCTCCGTTTCTCTTTTTTGAATCTAAGGTGCATCTGGCTACAGAGCCGGATGTTACCTCTAAGGACGGCGGCACCCTGTTAGGCGTTGACCTGACAGACACCATTAGTTTGGCTGGGGCTAACACGCTACCCGGCGGTCCTACAACGAAAGACCCGTGGACGTGGAGCACCGACTACACCGAAGCGCAACAAAAAGGGCTTACCTCCGGCTTGACGGCTTGGAAGTACGACCGTTCTTGGGACGGTCGAATGATTGAGATCACGACGGCGAATGACGGCGTAAAGATCCGCAACCAGATTCGATCAATCTGGCACAATAGCGGGGACGATAAGGTTTACCTTACGCTAGTCACCCCTTGGGATATTGCCCGATGGGGAGCGCCAAGCGGATTAAAGTACCGTATTTTTACTGACGCCTACGCATTGCCTGACGACCTCATCGAACTTCGCTCTGCACGGCTTCGAGACGAAGACATCAACTACCCGCTCGACGTATACGGTCAGCGGGAGGCAGAAGAGTTTGAGCTTGACGGACCCCCTAGCCAAGTAGCTTCGGGCATTCCTCGCTGCATCTTTCGCCGTCAACACATTCACATGCGCGGACCAAGCGTTCCTCCGGTAGCAACACCTGCTCTTACAGGCAAAACAGTCGATGTTGCTTGGTTAGGCCCTGAGCCTGCCGGAACCTTTGAGTATAAGGTGACTTACACTTGGGGCAAGCGCGACGTTGAGTTTCAACTTCCCGGACTCGGTAGCTGGGAGGGATTTGCTCAACCGCTAGAAATCACAAGCACTACGGCTTTTGCCTCGGACAGCACCGCGACTGGCGGAGATAACGCTTCCCGCAATAGGTTTAGGACTCCGCGCTTTGAGTCACCCCCTTCCGCAGCTTCGGCGCCTGTGGCGCTCACAGAGGCCGCTCCCGGCTTACGCCCCGCAGTTAAAGTTTCTTTGCCGAACATCACCTACGCGCTTGGGTATCTAAGCTCTATTGGGGTGGTAATCAACACTTTCACGCGCCAATCTTTGAATCAAAGCGGTATTTACATCCGCATTTACCGCAAGCGAACATCTACCGATCTACTAGGCTACGGCAATCTTCTCAACCAAGCCTCCGGGCTTCAACAGTCACAGCTTGATGTGGCAGAAGATTTCCTTCTGTTGGCGGAGATGCGGGCGGATAGCGTCAACGAAGGCGTATGGTATGATACCGGCGAGTTTCTCCCCGACTACAATCGCCGCCTTCGGGACATCCACGGGTATCAAACTATGCAGTTTTACCCTAAGCCTGACAAGCGGTACGTCACGGAGATTCGCGCTGTTGTACGTCCGTCTAAGCTCGTAGACGATCAAGACACACCACTTATCCACGCAGAGTGTATGAGCGCCCTATTAGAGCGGGCGATGGTTTACCTCTACGAGAACATGGGCAACGGTGTGATGTCTCAACTTAGTAAAGACAAATACAACGAGGCTCTACTTACGTTATCTAAAAGATATGGAGACCTTCGACCTCCCGCCGTTCCTGTGTTACGTCGAATGACACGGGCCACAGGCTACCGAACGGGTCGCAAGTGGAACCGTCGTTTGTCAACGGAAGATTTGGGAGGGGTGGTAGAATGAATGCAGATATGGTTTGCGGGGGCATATATACTTGGTCTGATGCTGGAGGGCGAAAGTTCCAAGGCACACTAGTCTCGATTACGCACAGTCCGAACGGTGTTATCGAGGGCACGATGCTCGCTACAGGCTTTGCGCCTGAGCTTGTCCGCCCTAATACCGAACGGTGGGAGCAGTTTACTCTAGTGGGACGGCCCGCTTCTGCGAAACTTGGACGGCCTTCCGCTCCAAAAGTGGGGCGACCTAAGAAGAAGGCTTAATCATGGCGGACCAGCGCGGGGTCTCTTCTCTCGGCCCTTACCTACTTAGAACACAGGCTGGGAAGCTATTCCTTCCTAATGAACTTGCTCATGAGATCAAGAACATGTACCCAATGGACGAAGGCACCCTCCGCTCCATCTGGGGGCCTGCGGCGTACGTCCCTATTAAAGAGCCTCTTGAGTCTCAGCAGTTTAAATACGGGACTCCGGGTGAACGGCCTTTGTCGTCGGTAGGCGCTACAGGCAGCCCGCAAGCACTTAGAGCCGTTTATCCTGAATATCCGGTGTATGGACAATATCAGCACGGCATTTTTCACACCAAACTCTACGGCAGAGAGCGAAGCGTTTTGCTTCTTCACACGGGCGACGAGCTATGGGAGTTCAGGGGCTGGCATCGAAACTGGCGTCAGCTTCTATCTTCCCCCGCTAGTTCTCATGGTGTCGAAGACATCCTGCGGGATGACAATGCGATCCGATTTCCAACGCAGTTTGAAGCCACAGGGACAGGCGTTGTTATCGTCCCGCAAGACGGTCGGGCGTATTTCTACGACGGGGAAATAATCGCCCCTCTAGGATTTTCTGATGTACCGGCGGCGCCTTTAGCTAGAGGCCCTGAAGATTCTAATATGGGTGTGACCCAAAATAATACTGTAACCGGGTCAAATGACACCGGGTACGCACATTCGGGCCTCGGCTACATGCTTCGGACGGCGGGTGTTTCAGGGATGACTTACGGCTTTGGCCTTTGCCGTCTCGGAACGGTCAGCGATTTTACGGACTCTAATGTCACATCGAGCGGATGGCTAAACCCCGGAGAATGGCGCTGTAAGGTTCAGTTTATCGACCGCTGGGGCAACTTGTCCGCTTTGTCGAATGCTAGTGAGCCTATTAAGTTTACTCGTCAGGGGGCAAAGCTCAAGCTAAACGCCGCGTATCCGGGCGTAACAGGCCTAAGTGGCGCGCTTCCGGTTTCAGTGGACGCCCTTAGAATGCAAATAGCTTGGGCCGGAGTACCGACCGGACCAGAGCATTGCGTCGGGCGCATTATTCACCGGACAAAAGACCTTAAAAACTCCGGCGATATTAAGTTTTATGAGCTTCCTTTAAATGCCGCATCTGTGGCCAATGCGTTTGCCACATTGCCCGACAACGTAACGACGATCTACCCCGACAACATACCTGATTCTTTTCTAACTCGGGAGGCGGTGGACATTGTAGCCGTGCCCAAGTTTAAGCTTTGCAAGGTTGCTTTCGGAAGATTATGGATCGGAAATATCGAAGGCCAAGAGTCCGCCATTATGCCCTCGATGCCCGGTCAGTGGGGCACATTTAAAGCGAGGGAAAAAATCTACCCTGACGCAACAGGGGGCGAAATCACCGGGCTTTGGCGATGCCCCCGAGGGCTTCTAGTCTTTACACGAAGAAGTTCATTTTTAGTGCAGGTCTCGGATGATGGTGCCCGCTTTAGGCCGGAACCTCTGTCGTCAGAAATCGGTTGCCACGCCCCCTCATCTTTACAGACCACTGCTGCGGACGATGTGATTTGGCTGGGTTCAGACGGGTTTTACAGCTATGACGGTGAAAGCATTACTCCTATTTCCGGCGCGCTTGATAAATACTTCAAGAGGACAACCAAATCGCGTTTTCCGCAAGCCTGTTCTGCGTATGATCCTGAGACCAATGAGTATCGCTGCTGGGTGTCTACTGACGGTAACGTAGAGAACGATACCTGCTTTATTTATGACGGCAATGGATGGCGCATCCGAACCGATTTCCAGCCGCGCTCTGTATGCGTCACACAAGACCACCGCTCCTACATGCTCGCAGCAGGCTCTGTAGCAGGCGACGAGGGGCATTCTGGCGTCTACCTGCTAGATCACGCAGGAAATCGCTCAGACGAGTCTCTAACGGCCCTTATCGACGAGCGTGAGGCTTTGATCGAAACCGTGTGGCTTGACGGGCAGGCATCGTTGTCTAAAAAAACGGTGCCCAAGCTGTATCTTTGGTTTCGGGAAACAGAGAAAGCCGACATTACAATAGAGGTTATGCGTGATTGGAGAGATACCGTTGTCGAGACGGTAACTACTACACGTTACTCCGCTGTAGATATTCCTCCATTTTGGGGAGAGGAGCGTTTGAACGCGGGCGGCAAGTACAAAGAGCGCCGCCCCTTTTGGACAAGGGCGCAGATCTACCTTCCTTCTGCCGAAACCTTTAAGTTTCGCATTCGAGGAACCGGCGCTTGGGAGTTCGTAGGGTTATCTTTCGACGAGTCTCCGCGTTACTTTGGTGGCGCACAAACACCGGGGTGACGAATGGCTTGGAGATACCCAAGATACGATATTAAATCGGGCGCCGTTGTTGACATTGATGGCATCAACGAAAACTTTATCCCCATTGTATCAGAAGCCTCCGGCGCTATAGATGAACACAACATCAGCGCCGAAACTCCTGCTATTACGCGAACCCAGTTAGCTGAGGACGCCGCATTTATACTGCATACGACATCTCAATCCCCTAGCGTTCAGGATTACACAACCAAAGCAAATTGGGCCACGATCGCAAGTACAGACGGATGGCAGACTTTTGATGACAAGGGTCTATCGCTTGATTTTGTAGCCAAGGGGGGAACCGTTTGGATTTGCGCCTCTCTTCAACTTATTGCCGGGACTGGCGTGGCCCGTATCGACCAGAAGGGCTTTGGCTACAACGTCGGACTGAAGATCGACGGCACTACTGTGTTTGAATCCGTATTGGGAACCGGTGATGCGAGCAACGAGTTCTATCGTGGTTACAAAGGAAGAGGGCTTGTTGTAGAACCCAACACTGATTCGGAGCTTGCCACGCCTCAATGTGGAGGCGGCTTGTCCGGGGCGAGGCTTCCGGTAACAGTGGACACGGTGTTAGAGCTTTCTCCCGGAAGACATCTAATCGAAGTGACTGTAATGAACATCCGCGCATCTATGGAAAGCTCTTCTTCGGACAGCAGAACGTACATCGCCACTAGGGAGATGTTTGCCTTGGAGATGCTTCGCTGATGGCTATCACTTACACTTACCTAGTCCCTGATTCTGATTTTACAGCAGATTCGCTAAATCTTAGGTTTGACGCCGCTGTAGGAACAAACAAGGGCATAAACTCTTTAACGCTTGAAGACCTTTGCTTAGGCGCCCTTAGGCATAATCACCTCCCAAGGCTTGTTCTTCAGGACGGCGTTGCCGATGCAACAACTTATGCAGATCTAACAGGCCTTGGAAGCGGTTCTCGAAACATCTTTTCCACTATGAACCACACGGCCTTTAGTTCGACACTTACAGTTACCAGCGCAGTAGTGGGCACGCCTATTGTTGATGTGTCTTACAACGCACTACCCGCCAGCATTTCACTAGAGCTTGGCATGGATACAGACTCACAAGTCGGGGCCATATTGGTCTTAGCCAACGCAGACCTTACGCAGATTGATGTTACGGCGACAGACAACACCGGAATTGATGTGTGGAAAGCCAATGAAGACGAACATTACGGTCTATTTTACATCAAGATAACAGACTCATCCTCGCCCCCAAACTCTCACGTCCTTCACCGTACAGTGAGGGCAATGTCGCCGAGGGTTACAATATCAACCAAAGGCGCTTCTGGCGGCGCGGGCACAATTTACCACTTTCCGGGATTCTACAATAGCGCGGCCGGGAACGACAAAATGACTAACCAAGACGTGTCTATTCGTACTGTAATCATGCCTTCAGACTTGGATGCGGGCGGCCTGTCGGACGTTGCGAAGATTGAGCTTATGGCGCAAGTAGGCCTCGGGCCAACGGGAGACTGGACGGCGACTTTAGAGATGGGTAAATCTAATCTTACGGCAATCCCACTTCACACCAAGCTAAATCAACTGTAGGTCATCATGGCGGAAGAGACTGCTCCAGAAGTCCCAAAGGTTACTGAAGCTCCCGCTGCACCGCCGGAGCCGACAAAGCCTAACTTTGAGAGGCCCAGCTACGAAGAGTTCATCAAGTTTACTCCCGACCAGCTAAACGAGTACGTCAGAGTCCAAGCGGAAAAAGGCAACGCCGCTGCTAAGGCGATGCAGCCTGCCACAGAGGGCCGAACAGCAGGGGTCGAGACAGCCTCTATTCGGACCCGGATGCCGTCTCAAGAAGCCAAGCAGGCAGCCTACGACAAGGGCATCTCGATGCTTCCTCAGCAAAAAGATGCGCTTGATATGATTCTAGCCAAAGAACAAACGCTCTCTAACGATTCGGTAAGACAGAAGCGCCTCAGCACAATCGTCGGCCATGCGCTCCGAGAAGAAGAGCATGAAAAGCTAGGCGAGGATGAGTTTAAGGCCCTCAACGTCATGTCTATGACGCAGCTTGGGCGCGAGTATAAAGACCTCGAAGACCTCAAAAAGAACTTCCGCAAAGACGCGGAGGCTTACAATGCAGATCAACAGAGGCTAAAAGACGAGGCGGCTAACCGAAAGACAAAATACCGCTCTGTGGGCATTGTTAAGGGCAAGTTGGCAGGCGCGGCCAAGATGACAGGCACTGGCTTTGATGAGCAACAGGCGTCCCATCTAAAGCCGGGGGCAGAACAGGTTCTATACTCTGATGCGTCTGACCCAGAGCTATATAGAAGCGTCTCTCTCGGGCTTACCGACACACCAACAACAGATGAGTTTGCAGAGTTTGCCTTCGACAGTCCCTCGGAGCGAAAGAAATACCTTAGCAATGCGTACCGGCCCCAGAAAGACGCGCTGGCTATGGACGTTTACAAGCCCCTTTTTGTTGACCCTACGGGTAAAACCAAGGGCATTGACCTTGATGTTGCGTATACATCCGCTAAGGCCCACTACATCCAGAAGCTTACGAAGAACAAGCCTCTGCTTAGTTTTAGCGAATCTGAGCGAGACGAGATTCGATCGGAAGCTGAAGGCCTCGCAAGGGGCGACATCTCCCGCATCGAGAGGAATACCCCCGCATTTGTCTACCGTCGAAATGACGAGGCGCTTCAAAACTACCTCGACGGCACGGGCATCCTCGGGCCTATATCTACGATTCCGATTCTCAAGCCACTACTTGCTCCATTTTTGCCTCACAGGCAAATCGCCGGAACTATAGGCAGAAAGGGCGAGGAGGCGCAGCAGGTGGCCGAGAAGGGCATCGCCGCTACTTACATTTCAGACGGAGGGGTAGCCAACGCTACCGACTCCATCTTTAGATATGCGCCTACAGAGGCAGTAGGGGCCGCGTATCACCTCGCACACAAAGATTACGTCCGCGAGTTTGGTGACGAGGCGACGGGTCGAGGAGCTTGGATTCTCCGGCGCATGGGGCAGATATGGAACAGCGATCGTCTTGTAGAAGAAATCGCAACTACCACCGACAACTCGGGCAGGCTCTTAACGGAAGCAGGGCCGGTGCTGTTTGATGATTTCGGGGAAGCAAATCCTACTGCCGCAGCAATAATGTTCGGGGTTCCCATGTTCGGGGTCATGATTCTAGAACCGGACGTTTTTTACGGACTGCCCTTTGCGGGCAAAGCGGGAAAGGCCGTAGGCAAAGGCTTCAAGGCGGCAGAGCGCATAGCTGGCTTGCGTCACATTGACCGCCTCGACGAAGGCAAAAATGTACTGCTTAGGGCGGTTGATGAACTAACAGAAGAGCAGAGAGCCAATCCGGTTAACATCGCAGATGCCCTGCAAGATGCGGCAAAAAAAGACAGATCGGGAACAGCCCGTGTGATTCTTCAGCAGATGGCTTATGACGCTGGGACAAAATATGGCGGCCAAGCAACAGGCCTTGGTGATGTGATTAGGCGCGAGACGCACAGCATTAAGCGGAGGGCAGAATCTGCTGTAAAGAATAGGGCGAACGCGCTAGAAAACATGGAAAAGGCCAAAGCGGCCAAGACTGACGCGGAGGCTGCGGAAGCCGTCAACAAGGCTGTGCTTGACTCCATTGCCGCGTCCGGCGACGACCTTCGGGGCCTACAAGCCTCACTGAACAGGGCAACAGCTTTCCAGAAAAAAGCACAAGCAGATCACATTGCAATGGCCACCGCTCGCGCCATGGTCGATGATGATGCCTTTGATAAGTACATTAGAACAGGCAAGTCTAAGAAGTTAGAAGCGTACCTCGACAGTGATGACGCCAAGGCGTTCTTTAAAAACAGAGACCTCGACGCCACCAATCTTCGCAATGAAATCGCCACGCTTCAGACCAAGAAGTTTAAGACCGCAAAGGAGGCCCGTGCGGCAAAGAAGGCCCTGCGGGATAAGGTCGCAAAGTTTTACCAGAAAGAAATATCAACGCCTCTGTCTAAGCACCAAGCCAGATTAAAAAAGCGTGCCGACGCCGCCCTTGAGAAGCAAACCAAGGCACAAAAGGCTCTTGAAAACGCGCTTGCCAATGTCAGGGCAAGCCTTACCCCGAAAGGTGTAAAAGCGTTTGACGACTTGCTGGCCGGAGCCGGAGCAAAAGGCATCAACGCGGCGGCGCTAAGGACTATGAAGGCAGATCAAACGAAGGCCATAGAGGAGCTACAGCAAGCGGCGCAAGACGCCGATGCGGCTATACGAAGGGCTTCAGATGAAATCGTCATGGCGGAAAAGGTTGGAAAGGCTGTGGGCGATGAGGTACAGCTAGGCCCCAAAGCACTGGAAGCGCAGGCAGATGTCTCTTCTTTTATGTTGCAGACCCTTAACAAGATGGCCTCGGCGATTGACATCGCTAAGACTCAAGAGGGTGGAGACGCCATTCGGAAGCTCGTAGAGGGCGGCGAGGGCGTTCCTGAGATTCTAGAAAACACAGAGCGCCTTGGTGATCTCCGGAAGTTGGCGGCGGACGATCTGGCCTCTCTGTCCGATAAAGACTTCCTTGAGGCGATCATACGCCCCGATCTAATGGAGCGCATCTGGGCATCTCCTGCGACCATGAACAAGATTAAGATTGGGCTGGTGGTAGACGCTTTTGTTGACCCTAAGACTTGGTATGCTGCTACAAGGGTGCGTGTCGGCGACCTAATCACACGCAGAATCGGTACGATTTTTAACACCAAGGTCGCGCTTCTAGGGCCGAGGTTCTCAAAATCGGTGGACAGGATTGCCAAGCGGGTCGCACGTTTCGCCCGCGCCAGCAGCCAAGACTTGAGCCTGATCGTGCGTTACGCCCCTGAGGGCCAGCGTAATGACCTAATCAAGCAGTATCTAACCTCTGGCGAAAAGGTGATTCTCCGCCCCGGAGTTGAAGTCAGCGGAAACATCGGCATGGGGTCGTCGTTCTTTGAAACAGCCAAGGAGGGCTTCCTCAACATTGCGCGGGTCATCCCGAGAAACAAAGCCGCCCGCGAAGAGTTCTTTAAAAACCAGCAATCTGTTTCTCTTGAAGCCTTTGTAAAAGCGTTTATATCGGACGCCGCCACAAGAGATGAGGCGCTCGCCGCTGGTGGCGCGGTGATGAAGTTTGTAGAGAAACTCAAAGACGCACCGGCAGACCTGACTCTCGAAGGGATGCAGCGGCTTGCTTTTGACGCAATCGGTGAAACGCGAGTAGCG
>TARA_R100001440_G_scaffold1646_2_pt1 | contig 10165 bp, 13 predicted proteins | sample TARA_R100001440 | Tara Oceans TARA_R100001440 (sample SAMEA2622112) | marine metagenome | biome: marine biome (ENVO:00000447); feature: surface water layer (ENVO:00002042); material: "saline water (ENVO:00002010), including plankton (ENVO:xxxxxxxx)" | depth 5 m
GTCAAATTCTGCTAATGTTGTATCGATAACTTGTTGTTGGTAAGGTGACATAAAAGAAGAAATAGAACCTGCTCCTGTTCCTGCTCCAGTGCCCGTAAGCTGTTGTGCTTGTGCAATACCAGTTCCAAAATCTGTAGCTGCTTGTTGTGCTGATGTAAGAAAGGGTTGAAAAGAACCTATACCTTGTTGAGCTAAAGTAGCTGCTTGTGTTTGTAAAGGATCTTGTGCTGCAACTTGTGGTGCAATCTTAGATGTATCAATAGGTTGAGCTGTTAATGCTGTTAACTGCTTACCGTAATCTGTTGCTAGATCTTCTATAAACTGTGGAGGTAATACTCGTTGTTCTGTTATTGCCATTATGCTACCTGATTTTCCAATTGTTTCATTGTTTTATACATTAAATCTGCCCCTCTATCAACACTTCCTCCGCCTGCTGCTCTTACCGCATCAGCTGTGAAAACAAACTCATTTTTAGATAATCTTGCTGGAACATCATCTGCTTTTTCTGCTACTCCTATAGGCACAAATCCACCACCTCTAAGGTCCATTTCATTACCACCTAGATTCATGAGACCGCCTTCCGCAGCCTCCGCCACTTTTCTCTTCTTAACTTCTTTACCTTTAAATTCTGGCATTTTTCTTAATTTTGATTTTGTTTTACGAGGTCCTATTTTATCTAAATCTATATTGTCCGGAAACATTTCTTGTGGTGTTACTGCATCTTTTGAGCCATCTTCATATCCTAATCTCATTAAACCACCCTCAGCTTTTGCTGCTTCTGTGGGTATTAAGAATGGATACTTAGATTTTAATCCTGATAAATCACCAGAGGCATAAGCTGATTGAACTTCTTTTCTAATTTTTTCCACATCAATGCCTGTTCTATCAGATATTCTGCTTGATAAACTATCTACTTGTTCTTCTTGTTTAGGTGTTAATGCTCCTGCTAATATGGATGTTCCAACTATTCCTGCCATAGCTCCTCTAGGAGATGCTAATGAACTCAACGCTTTACGAAAAGGACTTTTACCAAATACTATCTCTCCACCTCTTTCACTAATCGCTTGCTGTTTAAAAAAGTCACCCAGACCATAACCACCAAATATACCTTTTGCACCTCCTCCGATAGCTTGTCTACCAAACAAACCACCAAATTGTGTTCCTGGTATTCCAAATGCAGCTGCTCCTATTAATGCAGCTTTACCTACATCGCTTTTTAAAACTTTCTTAATTGGTTTTGTAATACTTTTAACTATGCTACCTAGACCATATGCTTGTCTAATTGGTCCACCGTCTGCCAAACCTTGAGGATAATACTCATCTAACATTTTTTGAAAAGCTTTATTTTTATTTTCTGCACTGCCGGGCATACCTGATTTTATTTCGTACCCACCTGTTGGACGTGGAGTATTTTTTGTATTCATTCCTATACTTTCACTTTTATTTTTTTCATCTTCATCTTCATCTTCATCTTCATTAAGAGCTAAAATTTCTTCGATTGTTATTGTTTTAGGAGCTGGACGACCACCTGGACCAAAACCAGTTACGTTAGTTGTTATTCCACCTCCAAATGTTGTTGGTGGTGTTGTTGGTGACCCTTCATTATCTCCACCAGGAGGACCTCCATATGTTTCCGCGGTCTGAGTGCCTTGACCTGCTAATTCTGGTGAGCCTTCAAAACCTGTTCTACCACCCTCAGCAAAAAATTTAGCCACGCCTTCATCACCTAAAGCTATAAATTTATCAAAACTTAATTTACCACCAGATTTTTTATATTTATCGTAAGCTTGTCTAGCTTCTTTCATAGCTGTCTCTGTGCCTGTTATACCACCGTTAGATAATCTAAATCTTTCTGGTAGCGTAAATCTTTGTACAAACTCTTGCATATCACTTTGTTGTGATTCTATGTCTGATGGTACTTTTGGTGTCATAAGTGTATTGGCCATAACGGCTGCCATTTCATTATCACCAGCTGATGTTGTCTTAGGCACGTTTGATCCAAAAGCTGTTTCAAATTCTGATTGCGATAATCTACCTGTTTCTTGAAATTTATCTAACGCTCTTTGTATATTTTGAGATCTTGTTAAATCTTTACCAGACATACCTAGTTGATCAATATCAAGAAAGTCTTGATTGTATACGTCCTGTTTTGGTGGACCAAAAATACTAGCAATAAAAGATGGATTAAAACGAGTGTTTCCACTCATAAGATCTATTTGTTTCTTCAACTGATTAGCTCTAAATGTGTCAGTCACAGGAGCATCGTCACCGCCTCCAATAGGACCGCCGAATGTTTCTGTGGTTGCAGTGCCTTGACCAGTCATTTCAGGAGAGCCTTCAAAACCTGTAGTTGCTGATCCAGATAAAGTGCCGTAAGAGTCATCTCTTGCAGCTAAATCACCTGATCTAAAAGGTTTTCTAGGATTAGGTGATCCACCCTCTGCTAATAATTGTCTTGCTATTTGTGATCTAGTTATTGCCATTTTACTACACTACTTTGTTTTAGGGAACAAATCAAGCGAAGGCATAATTACTTTTACATCCCTTCTAATCTCAGATTCTGGTATGCCTTTAGCCTTCCACTCTTCGTCTGTATTGTATTTTTCGCCTGTTTTCAAGTTAGATATCGTCGTTATGATCTTTTCTGGTTTTATTGTTTGCATTATGATGTTACCTCTCTCGGCTGTATTTCTAGTATTGAAGCTATGACGTGCAGCTCGTTCGCGTCAGAGGCTTGAACTTTTAATATCTCATTCTCTTGAACAACAAGGGGCTGAGTTAAAAGCTCTGTTGTAGTGTTTGAAGATATAGCTTTAGTCTTAAATAAACTAAATATATTACTAGAAGCATCAACCAAAGTTATGGTTATGTTAGCTCCTGATCCTGCATCTTCAGACACTAGAATTGATTTGACTACAGCTGTGGTAGCTGCTGGAACCGTGTACAGAGTTGTAAGATCTGTTGTGGTTAAATCTACTTTTTTATTTATAAAACTATTGGCCATTATTGTAAAAAGAAGTTAAATGCTTCCACCTCATTTTTAAGTTCTTCTTGAAACGTTGTATTTAATTTCTGAATTACGGCATCAAGATCTCTAACCTGTGAGTCAGCTACAGCTTGTCTGTATTCTTTACTAGCTCTTGTTAATACTTGTACTATTTTTGCCATTATCTTCTACCATCCGCTTGCACATCTAATTTAAACGTACCTAACTTCCAAGTTTGACCAGATCCTGTATTTTCTACTTTTAAAGCTATGGCCCTAGCTCTAGCTCTTGTATCTACTTTACCAGTAGAAGAGGTAACAGTAAACGGACCCAGTGCTGAACTAGCTGCTGCATCATTAGAAAAATTTCTTAAATTTAAAGTTACTCTTGCATCCCCAGTCTGAGATAAAAAATCTGGAATAAATCTTCTAATCTTCATAATAAATTCACCATCTCCTCTTAGATCTGGTACTGAAGATGTCGTCCCTCTCAAAGTTCTTTGTGTAATATCAAAATCTCCAGATGTTATAGACGATGTTATAGCTGTAGTCGCAGAATCTTTTACTTGATCAGTTCCTGTTTCGTGTTCATAGTATGTTGTTCTACCTTCTGTATTACCAACAACATCAAAAGAGGTATCAGTATCAGCGTCATATTCTAAAGCGTGAGGTTTACCAAATACTGCAGAGTCTTTCCACATGGTTCTAGCTAATGTGCCCACAGTCCAAACTGGTCTTTGTGGAGATGAATCAAAATAGTTATATGTGACAACTCTATTGATAACTGCTGAGTTAGTGGTTGGATAAAACCAAGATATTTCACCAAACAAATTATTTAAACCTGCAGATATCATTTGATTACCTGACGCTAAATTAATATCATCGTATACGTGATCCTCTACTAAACAAGGTAGTGATTCTAAATTACCAGCGTATTTAAAAAATCCATTTTCAGATAACCAGTACGCTGCACCGTCTACTTCAACAACTGCATTCTGTCCAGCTAATCCACAGTTAGTTCCCGCTTGTTCAAAAGCAAATGTAAATGGTTGACCTACAAAACGCATTAAAAACAAAGATGTGTCTGTATATACATAGATTGCATTTCTACCTCTAATCGCTCCCATGATCCGTGATCCGTCGGCCAGTCTCTGTGTACCAGCGTCATTGGTTGCTGTAGGTGTGTAGGTATTGATATCTTCAATAGCAGAGAATCTAATAAACATATCATCTTGCGTGCTAATATCACCAATCGTTGTTTCTGTTCCAAAGAACACTAAGTGTCTATCTGGTGTAGATACAAGCATGTGTCTTGATGCAGTTGGTGCACCTGAGATAATAGCCGCTCTTGTTTCTGTTGCATTTGACAAAGATGAGTCCCAAGAGAAACACGCATTGTTATGAATTAAACAAATAGCTTTATCTCCTAAATTATCTAGAGACCACATACCTGGTTCAAGAACTAAGTCACCAGAGGCTGCCTCTCCCCACGCTACATAGTCAGTACTATTTTTAACAGAGGCACCATCACTATGAGATGCAGCCGTTGTATTACGAACACCTCTAGTCACACCGGTTAATGTGTTTGTTGATATACCAGTATAGGATATCTCTTCTGTTCCTATCTGTATAAAATTAGTACCTGTGCTTGGAAACAAACTAGCATCAGTTAATGTAATTGTAGTCGTAGAATCATTTATAGCCCCGTTTAGCGTTGTTGTGACAGCTCCGGCTGCTTCACCACCCCAAGAGCCTAGACCCCACCCAAAACCCTTCTCTTGGACAGCAGAGCCTACAGGAAAGTAATGTCTTACTCTAACACCTCCAGATGTAGTGGCTCCTGAGCCTGTTTCGTTTGAAGGCATTGTTATAGTCAAAGTTGTAGTTGATGGCGTTGTAGTCACCATGAATTTTTTGTCATCAAAATCAGAGGCTGTAAAATCAGAATCTGTAGCCGTAGAGAAGTTATCTAATAATATAATATCTCCAGGATTAATACCGTGACTTGTTGAAAAAGTTAGTGTAACGGCTGCTGATCCGTTAGTTGTGCTAAAGGCACTTGTAAGTGTTGTTGTAGATTTAATAGGATGTATGTCATAAAATACACCTCCAGAAAAAGCGTATAAAATTCTGTTAGTCCCTATAATGGCATATTTTCTACCTAGACTATTTACAAAGTGGTGTAAACCTCTACCTGCCCCAGTTAAATGATTTGTCCCTAATTGATTCCAACCACCTATTTTTTCAGGGCTACCATACCTAAAACGAACATTATCACAATCTACCCACTGCCCTTCAGCAGTAGTAGCTGTAATTTGTTTGTTGATTCCAGGTGCAAATCCTATTTTTTGTAGCATGCTGTGTTATCCTATTTAGACGACAGGATTATATAGTATAATTTTTTTGATTTAAAGCCTATTTTTTAGGCGTCTCTGATGCATCGTGGGTCTGTATTTGCTTAGTTTCTTCATCAAATCTTTGATGCCAATCACTAACCATTCTAACCAACATATTTGAAAAGTGTTTTAAACCAGCAGAATCAAATATTATTTTACCCCTTATAAATAGAGACCATCTTTCTTTCCAAGAAAACTCCACGTCACACGATCCGTCTTCTTTTTGTCTAAATATCATTTTAATTGTCCATTGTTTATCATTGAAGGCATTCCATAAAAAGGCCTTTTGTCCCTAACAAAATCTCTGTTTGGTCCATTTTTGTCAACGTAATGTAAGAAGGCCTGAGCTTGCCAGTCTCCTTGAAACTCTTTTCTAGAGTGCGTTATTTCACAGCCCTTGTATACCACAGCTTGTCCTGGTTTTAAATCTATAGGTTTTTTATCCATATAGATAGGCCATTTAGTCCCGCAAGAACCTATACAAACCGTAACGCTATATTCACAGGATGGTCTATCTCTGTGTGCAAATAAATCTGCAAATTTAGTGTACATCCTCCAAAAAGAATAAGTTGGTAATAATTCAAGACCAGTTGTTTTTTCCATAAGACCAACCTTATTCAACATTAAAGACTCCATTAAATAATCCGCGTAAAAATGAGAGTCCATGTTATGGTTTTGATCTTCTTTTTTTAAACCAACAGACAAGCCTAAATTAAATCTATGTTTTAATCTACAGTAATCAGTAAGAAGTTTTGTTTCTTCTGGCGTTAAGAACTTATCTATAAGACAATATTTTTTATTTTTTAAAGAGCCCATCCTACTACTGAATACCTCGTTCCTTTTGTTATTGGTTTTACACCGTGTGGAAATAAAAAATTACTTGGCCACACTATTAATCTATTAGGTCTTACTGGTACTATTAATTCATCCGTGTAATCAGGATTTGCAAAACCCAGCTCCCCACCCTCATAATCATTATTACAAAGAAGTATCATACTCATAGTTCTTGGTTGTGCAGCAAAATGATCTACATGAAAACTATAATGTCCACCTACCTTATACTTTAAAGCTTCTATTGAATTTATTTGTCCAACTCCCAAATCTTTTATATTCGTATCTTTTGCATACGTCCTAATAGATTCAGAAAAAAATCTATTTAATATGTTACACCAGTGTGTTTCTGTTAAACTTTTTCCAAGATTAGTTAATGGTTTGGTTTGAACATTTCTTATATTCTTATCAAGAACACCATGTCCTATCACACCTGATTTAAACTCACAGGTATTGAACCATCTTATCATATTACCTAGGGTTTGAGGTGGAATAATATCATCGTAAACTTTTATATAATTTCTTAACTCCATGATTTTTTACTCCATATTCTATCTTTGTAAGATCTTATAATTTGAAGCTGATGACGAAGATAATCTTTAAATGTTTCTTTTCCAGTTTTAGTTCCAAATTTCATTTTCCAACTATCTCTTTTAAAGGGTATAACTTGTGCAAACGGAGTGCCTCTTTTAATAGTGGTAGTTAAGGTTTCATATTTATAACCATTTATAATAAATGGAAAATTAACTTCTAAATTCCATTTATCTGTATCTACTATGCCGGCAATAATTTCAAACCTATCATCCGGATTGTTTAAAGGTGGCACAAATAAACAAGAATATCCAGGAGGTGTTTTTACGACCCAAGGATTTAATATTTTTAATATGTCAAAACCTTTATTTTTTTCAACAAAATGAGATCCCTCTAATTGAATTTTGTGATGATATTGAGGTTTTTTTCCATTTAAATTCATCATTTTAGCACCCATCATATTCTCCTCATTAAATAAACCGTATCTAAAATTAAAATCTTTTAAATTTTTTCCTGTTTTTTCATCCACCATTACTTTACCTGTTTCAGGATTAATTTTATCTACGTTAAATTCTATATATAAATCTTGAGGCATTTTTAAAACATAACCTGCTGTCAGTGTATCTAAAACAGGCATACAACCTTTAACTGTTATAACCCTAAGATTATGTTCTAATTTTTTGTACCAATCTGGAATATGTGCTTTAACAGGCTCAGGTTTTTCTAGCTCGGTATGAGCGTATTCTTCGTGGCATATAAACTCTATTTGCTTTCTAAACATAGAGGTTAATATACTTATTTGTGATTAAAAGTAAAGTATTATTATTTTGGAACCTGTAGACCAGGGTTTTTAGGTGTGCCACCAGCGTCTTCAACTAATTGTTGTGGTGTCTTATTAGTAGGGTATGTTAAATTTAACGCATCTAAATCAATGTTTTGTAAAGCTTGTTTATAGTCTGTCCAAACTGATCTTTCAGGATGGCTTTCGCTTCTTTCTTTCAACCATAAATCAATAATAGATATATCACCCTCTATCCATTCTTCAATTTGTGCTCTAGTAAAAGTTCCAGGGTGATCATTATCGCTTACAGAATTATCATAAATTACATAAGTGCCATCACTATTATACTTTTCAAAAGTATGTGTTTCTTTAACTATATTTAAATACTCTGCATCTGTAATTTCAATTTTTTTGTAAGTTTCTAAACCATTATCACCCATCATAGCCAATATTTCTGCGTCTCCGCCATCAACTACTTTACATAAAGTTCCTGAATGATTTGGTGTGTCTGGTAAACAAATTGCATATTTTGCCATAATTAACTTCCTATGTTTTCGTAAATTAAAATTGCTCCGTGCATGCCTTTACCAAAGAATCCACCTCTAGGGTTTCCTCTAGTAGAACCTTGACCAAAAAACATTTTATTCTGTTCACCTCTAAGATTATTACCGAGAGTATTAGATGGAAGATTTGCATGTCCTACTGTCAATAAACCCATACTAAAACCTCCGTTATTGATAAAAGGCCCAGATGTGGAGTCAAAATTTCCAGGTGTGTTTGATTGAAGTCCAATCGCAGTATTTAAAGTTCCGTCTGGCCCTGCAGTACAGTTTCCGATTGATCCAGTGCTAGATGGACCTCCTCCGCCGCCTCCGTTTGCCGTTCCTATGTTTGTTAAATTAGTTGCAGTGCCTGCCGTACCATTTCCGTTTGTACTATTTCCAGCTTCACCGATAGTATAAGGGCCTGAAAAAGGTGGACTGATTGGAGCTGTAAAATATCCAAAACCACCGGGACCACCTTGACCATTGTTAGGTCCTTGTCCACCGCCGCCACCACCTACTAAGTAGGCACCGACGAAGTTAGCATTACTTGATGCAGTGTAAGTTCCAGTTCCTGGACCGTACTCTGCAAAAGAAGGAACCATATTCCCGCCACCTGCAGTCCCAGATGAAGCAGAAAAAACTCTACCTGAAGAGTCAATACTTAAAGACGCTAGTGTGAATGCACCTGTTGTTGGTTTAATTATTTTTGGCATTTAAGTCCTCCATTAATCTACTAATTCAACATACGAAACGTGAAAATCTAAATCATTAGCTGCACCTGCTGTGACAGCTATCAAATCTGTTTCGTCTAAATAAATCGGAGTATCAATAAGGCTTAAAGTTGAGTCTGCTGGAACAGAAACTGTACTTAAAATTTTAAAGTAAGTTGAACCGTTATCGTTACTGATTTCTACAGTAGCATCAACAGCATTTGTCCCATCATCGTTTGCTAAAAGTATAGTGTCGATTCTAACTGCAGTTTCTGCAGGAACATCGATCATAGTTGTTCTGTTAGTATCAGCCAACGTACCCATAGCATTTTTGGGTGTGATTGTTGCTATATTAACTAGATTTGGTGTAGCCATATTTTTCTCCTATTTGTTTTCTACCCGAAAATCATGGAAAAGACAATACCTTTTCCATCAGTTGTTATTTTTTGTGTTGAACTAGTGCCATTAGCATTAGTTAATTTACCAACTCCCGAGCCTTTTGGCACCAAAGTAAGGTCAATATTAGTGTCTCCACCAACTGCTGAAATAGTGGGGCTATTGCCCGTTGCAGCGTTAGTTATGTCAAAATGGTTGACAGCAGAGCCTGTTGTTTGAAATTGTAATTGTTCGTTACCGTTTTCGTCTCTAATTCCATGATCATCATCAAAATCAATCATGAAAGAATTAGTATCTAAATTACCGCCTAATTGTGGAGATGTGTCATCTACGACATCGCCTCCAAATTCAACAGCAACAATATTAGGATTAGTGCCATCATCTGCTTTTGCATATGCTAAAATACTTTTACCATTTGAAATAGTTGCACTAGTTCCTGATCCTGTAACATATTTAAATACTACGTTTTGAGAACCAGAAGTTCCATTTTTTAAAAGATAAAGTTGTTGTACATCTAAAGGTATTGTTACGTTTCTAGATGCAGTTAAAGATCCTGTAAATTCTATAACTCTGTGTGCAAGAGTTGCACCAGTTGAACCATCAGAAACTGATAGAGTTGTATCTCCAGAATCTGATACAGCTTGTGAAGTTGTTCCACCAGCTAATTGTTCAATAATTTCTAAGTTAGTATTAGTCTTCGTACCCCAAGTACCGGCGTTTTCACCTGTTGCTTGTTTTTCTATACCCAGAGGGGTAAATGTTGATGCCATATTTTTCTCCTATGCTACGTCACTATAACTTGTATTCGAACCTGTTGCAACATCAGAATAAGTTTTATTCGACCCAGTGGAAACATTACCATGAGAGGCATTCGATCCTGTGCTTGGAGTAGAATAACTACTATTCGATCCAGTTGACGGTGTACTATAAGTATTATTTGAGCCGGTGTCAACATTTCCGTAAATAGGAATTGTTGTTATATTTCCTAGT